>JAEHJW020006157.1_pt1 | contig 11221 bp, 15 predicted proteins | sample 9271431 | NCBI WGS metagenome assembly JAEHJW02
CGCGCCACAGTGCTCGGGCCGATTGATTTCACATTCGCACTGGATGCGGTCGACCGGGACTATGTCGAAAGAATGCTCGATGAGCGCGAAGCAGCGCAGTTGCTCCGGGCGCGTGTCGGGGGGTGCGTATGAACACCACCAAGCGCGCACCGTGCCCGGTCTGCGACCGCGGCCCCAAGGATACCGCCCTCAGTGTCACGACCGACGAGCGCGGCACCGTTTCCTACTGCCACCGCTGCGGCTTCACGCAGGCCGAGAACTTCGAGCGGCGCCCCGAGTTCATTCCCGCGCCGAACACCGCTGACAAACCCCTCGAATGGAGCGAGCGCGCCGAGGCCATCTGGCGGCGCACACTACCGCTCGGCGAGTTGGCGCGCGTCTACCTTCAGGGCCGCGGCTGTGTGCTGCCGCCTCGCGATGGTGACCTGCGATTCCTGCCGGCAGGCGACAAGTATCCTCCATCGCTCTGCGCGGCAGTCACGGATGCGAGGAGCGGCAAGCCGATATCACTACATTTCACGCGCCTGGCGGCCGACGGCCGAGGAAAGGCCGGCACCGAACAAGACAAGTTGCTACTCGCCGGGCACCGCAAGAAAGGCGGCATTATCCGCTTGTGGCCGGATGAGGCAGTCACGTACGGGCTCGCACTCGCCGAGGGAATCGAGACCTGTCTGGCCGCCGCTCATCTGTTCACGCCCGTCTGGGCTTGTGTTGATGCGGGCAACCTCGCGCGTTTCCCCGTGCTCGACGGCATCGAGGCGCTGACGATCTTTGCCGATCACGATGACGTCGGAATTGGCGCGGCGAAAATCTGCGCCCGGCGCTGGAGAGAATCTGGACGGGAGGTACGCATCCGCAAGCCGAAGCAATACGGCCTAGATATCGCGGACCTCGCCGCAGGGAGAGCAGCATGAGCGCCAATCGCGACAACATCGAGCGGAACCTGGCGGACGAGGAGATAGAGGCTCCCGACGCAAAGAAGTCAGACGCAAAGAAGCCCGACCAAGGCCAGGATCGACAGGCACTCCTCGCCGAAGTGCAGCGCTTATCGCTCCCGTCGCTCGAGTCGATTCGCCGGGCTGACACACCCGCGAAGGTCCCGGTCTTCGCCGAGCTGCTCTACCCGGGCGCATGGCTCATCGTCGGGCGGCCGAAGATCGGCAAGAGCTGGCTCCTGCTGCAAATAACACTGGCCGCGGCAGATGGCGGCCAGCTCCTCGGTTACCAGGCCACCGCCGCGGTGGAGGTGCTCTACGTCGCCGCCGAGGATGACGACGCACGCATTAAGTCGCGCCTGGAGGCCCTCGGCGTCGCGAACGCTCCGACCGGCGTGCACGTGATCAATTTCCAGATGCTGCGGGCCCTCGCGGGGAGGTACGCGGACGGTCTCACCTTCATCGAGTTTTTGTCTGGCTGGCTCGACCAGCATCCCAAGGTGCGCATGGTCTTGCTCGACACCGAGACGACCTGCAGGCAGATATGGGCCGCCGAGATGCAGGAGCCGGGCACCAGCCGTATCACCGAGACCGACTAGCGGCAGACCCGGGACTTCGACGACCTGGCGCTCCGGCGACAGATCGTCATCGGCCTTGTCAACCATGCGGCCAAACGCAAGGGCGAATGGGTCGATATTCACGAACTCATCAACCGCAGTAACACCGCGCTCGCCGGCTGCTCGGGCTCGATCGCGCTCGCCGACCCGCCGGATGTCGATCAGCTCCAGAGCGAGAACAGGATGCGCGTCCTCGGCATCAGGGGCCGGGACCTCAAGGACGACATCCTCATCGCCGTGCGCCAGCGCGAGGACATGCCCTATTTCGAGAACCTCGGCACTTATCAGGAGGTGAAACAGAGCGAAGCCGAGGCCGAGATCCTCGAGGCACTCGAGGAGTTGATGCAGGACGCACCGGCAGAGGCATACATCACCAACGCCGACCTCGCCGAGGCCCTCAGCAAGAAACAGGGGACCGTCAAGCGGGCTATTTCCAGAATGCTCAAGGCGAATCACACCCGCTGGAAGCGGTACCGCCTCAAGGTCAAACGCGGCAAGGGCGGCGGCGTGAGGCTGGAGGTAGTCGCGTGATGTCCCCTTACCCCCATATGTGTACACGTCCCCAATGTCCCCTATATACCCTCACTTACATAAAGGGGACAAAGGGGACAAGGTATGTATACCTTGCGCGCGCGCGCGAGGCTGTCTCCTTTTGACGCGGGCGGCATGTGCAGCAGAAAGCTGTGCACGCACAGGTCACGAACAGGTCGCACGAACAGGTTGCTTGCGGGTACTGGAAGGTCAGCGCCACGCGACCGCTCGGCCGGTCTGGGTAGGGGCCGCGCCCTCCGCCCCCGCGTCAGCCGCTCGGCCTGATCGCGCTCGGCCAGGACTGCGGGACACCAACCCACAACGGGCGGTCATGCTCACTCGCCGCGCCCGGAACTCCACGGCACCGCGAGGGGCATACGGTAATCCCTGCCGCAAATGGCCCGAGCGTGCTCAAGCATTTCAGCAGCTTACTGAGCACCTAAAGTGCATACCTTTATCAGTTGTCATCCGTATGACGGTGGCGTATGCTCTGAGTCTGGAATTTCCGAGGATTCAGACATGGGCAAAGGCAAACGGGTCGCGTTCTACCTGCGAGTCTCGACCGGCTCGCAGACCGTCGAGAACCAGCGCAGGGAGCTCGCCGCTGCGGCCGAGCAGCGCGGCTGGACCGTCGTCGAGCTCTACAGCGACAACGGCGTATCGGGCGCCAAGGGCCGCGACCAGCGCCCGGCCTTCGATCGGCTGTGCAAGGATGCCGTCGCCGGCAAGTTCGACATCATCGCCGCATGGTCCGTCGACCGGCTCGGCCGGTCGGTCCTGCATCTGGCGCAGTTTGTCGAGGACATACGCGCCTCTGGCGTCGGCCTGTTCCTGCTCAAGCAAGGCATCGATAGCGAGACCCCGACCGGCCGCGCCATGCTCGGCATGTGCAGCGTGTTCGCCGAACTCGAGCGCGAGATCATCCGCGAGCGTATCCACTCCGGCCTCGCCCGGGCACGCGCGAAGGGCAAGCGGCTCGGCCGCAAGCGCGTTGGCGCTGGCGTCGAGGAACGCATTCGCCGCCTGCGCGCCGCCGGCATGGGCAAACTCAAGATTGCCCGCGAACTCGAGATCGGCACGTCAGTTGTGCAGCGCGTCCTGCGCGAGGCCGCTGCCGGCTGATTCCGCCCCGGCGCTGCCCTCCGGCGCCGCGATTCCCCGCGCCCCGTATCCTGACACCCCGCGCGCTGTCGCGGCGCCTGGGCGTTCTCCGTGCGTCTGGCGAGGTGGCGCCTATGCCGCAGCGAGCGCCTTGAGGACGTGCGCAGGGTCCCGACGGATTGCTGTCAGGAGAGCCTTTGCCGGGCCGGTCGGCTCGCGCCGCCCCTGCTCCCAGTTGCGCAGTGTTCCGACATCGACATGCAGGAGCTTGGCGAACTTTGGCTGCGAAAGTCCGAGCTTTGAGCGTAGCTCCTTGATTGCGAGCGGCTCGACGTGGAACTCGCGCGACGGCGCGCGCTCGCCGCGCACAATCTCGTTCATCTCCGTCATGCTTTCGACGAGTTCGGCGAACAGCTTCTTGTTCACGACTTGCCCCTTACCAGTTCTCATTGAGCTTGCGGAGAACATTCATCTCCGGAACGGTCAGATCGTCTTTCCTGCCTTTGCGGTAGATCAGCAGCATGCGGCACTGCGAAGCCGCGACGACGTGAAAGTAAATCACCCGCACTCCGCCGCGCTTGCCTCTATCCCCAGCAGACCAGCGCGCCTTGCGCAGTCCGCCGGTGCCCGGCATCACGTCGCCCATCTGCGGATGGGACGCCAAGCACTGCTGGAGCCGTCCATAAGCTTCATCGGTCAGCAACTCCTTAACCTGCCGGGTAAAGACCGCCGACTCAATGAAGATCATGGGCCAGGATGGTACACCATTGACTCAGTAAGTCAATGGTGCATCACCCTTGAGGTCATGCGAGGTGCGCCATGACGTCGGCCTATTGGCACACCCTCGTCGCCGCCGCCTTCCCCCGCCGCGACGCGCACCGCCCGCAGGACCGCGCCACGTTGCGCGCCCCTGCGCTCGAGCTGGCGGGCCGTGGACTCACCGCCCGCGACATCGCCGCCGCGCTGCACATCGGCGAGGCCGCGGTGCGCGTGCTGCTCGGCGAGGCTCAAAAACCACGAACTACCCCGGAGATACGTTGATGGCACGAGGCAAATCGGTCAAGTTATTGGCTTCGATACCCGAGCGGTACGCGCCTGACTTCATGGATCGGCTCGACAAGCGCACCGTCCTCGGCCGCGCGGTGCTCGAGCGCTATCAATCCGTCCTCTCGGACCTCGGCGGCGAGGATGCGCTGACGACTATCAAGCGCTCCCTGGTTCGGCGCTTCACTTGGTTCGAGGTGATGATCGAGGGGATGGAGTGCAGGGCCGCTGCCGGCGAGGGCGTCGACATCGGGGCATGGACCCAGCTCACCAATAGCTGGCTCGGGATCGCCCGCCTGCTCGGCCTCGAGCGCCAAGCCCGTCCCCTGCGCACCATTCGCGACGTGATGGCCGAGCCGCCCTCGTACGCGCAGGAAACGAGCAATGAGCCATCAGCCGACGAGCCTGAACCCGACAGGCTGGCTGAGGCACCCGAGGTGCCCCGCTCAGAGGCGCCCGACACTGACACGCCGCCCGAGCCAGACGCCGCCCCTGCGCCGCTGGGCGCTGCCACGGATGGGACTGCGACGGAGGACGACCGGTGAAAGCGAAGCAAATCAAACCGCTCTCGGACGCGATGCTCGACAAGAATATCTTCGGCAAGACCTTCGGCGGGCCCTCCTTCGCGAACTGGCGCACCGTCGCCAAGGCGCTCGAGGGCGCACCCCTGACGCGGGCCGAGTTGGTGCTCTATCGGGAGCTGACCGGCCGGAAGAAACCCCCGGCTGAGCCGTTCCGCGAGGCATACCTCATCAAACCGCGCCGAGCCGGCGGCACGCTGTTCGCCGCGGCGCTCGGCCTGCATGCAGCGCTTCAGGACTATCGCGACCGCCTGGGGCCTGGCGAAGTGGCGACCGTCGCCACGATCGCCGCCGACAAACGGCAGGCGCGCCAGGTGATGAATTACGTGCGCGGCCTCATTGCAGACTCACCGCTCATCGCGCCCGAGGTGTCAGGCGAGACACAGGAGACGATCAGTTTCGCGCATCGAGTCCAGCTCGAGGTGCATACCACCTCGTTCCGCTCGACCCGCGGCTACTCCTACGCCGCCGTGATTTGTGACGAGCTGGCCTATTGGCGCGATGAGTTCTCGGCCTCGCCAGATGTTGAGTTGATCCGCGCCGTCCGGCCTGGCCTTTCAAACCTCGGCGGATGCCTGCTCGGGCTCTCGAGCCCGCACGCCCGCCGCGGCCATCTGTTCGATATGTACAGCCGTCACTATGGGAAGGACAGCGACGTGCTGGTGCTGAAAGCTACGCACTCGCAGCTCAATCCGACCATCGACCCAAAGATCATCGCGCGCGCGATGGCCGAGGACCCGGAAGCGGCACGGGCTGAGTGGTTCGGGGAGTTCCGCGGCGATGTCTCGCAGTGGCTGCCGGATGAGCTGATCGACGCCGCCCTCGAGGGGCGCACGGGGGGCCGGAAGCGGCCGGAGGTCGCTTTTGTCGATGTATCGGGCGGTCGGCACGACGCCAGTTGTCTTGCGATCGCGCATGCCGAGGATAGCGGGAACGCCTCGGACCGCTCCCCGCCCCGTCTGGTGCTCGACGTGCTCGAGCACGTCAAGGCGCCGCACGACCCTGCAAGCGTCGTCGAGCGATTCTGCAACATCCTCAAGGGGCGCCGGCTAAGCCGCGTCACGGGCGACCGCTACGCTGGCGAATGGTGCGCAGGCGCGTTCAAGCAGGGCGGCATCACGTATGAGTCGTCAGAGCTGGACAAGTCGAGCATTTACCTCGAGGTGTTGCCCGCGCTCAGCGACCGCCGCGTTACGCTGCTCAATGACAAACGGCTCATTACCGAGCTGCGCATGCTCGAGCGCCGGCCCCGCACTGGCGGCCGTCCAGATCAGGTTGACCATCCTGCGAATGCCCACGATGACGCGGCCAACGCCGCAGCCGGCGCGCTCTGGCTCGCCGGGCGCGCAAGCCAGCGCGGCCGGTCCTTATTCTCGTTCGACCCTGACATCTTGGCCAAGGCCACACGCAACATCCCCCCTTCTCGTGGATTCTGACACCGAGGCACACATGCAAAAGCCAATTGCCATTTCTGCCCCTGTTCCGCAGGGCTTCATCCAACGCGAGCTACGCTTCGAGTTCGCGGGCGCCGTCGTCGGTAAGCTCAAGGTTACCGGCCTGCGCGCCCTCGCGAACGTGCAGGCCGTGTCCGGCCGTCTCGGCGTGTCGGCGCAGGTGCGCATCTGGGGCTTGTCGCTCGAAGAGATGAATCTCTACTCCTCGACGCTCTCTGCAGGCGTAGGCGTGAATGAGTTCACTCTCGTTGCGGAGGCTGGCGACCTCGGCGGATCGATGCACAAGGTCATCGACGGGACAATCTGGCGCAGTTATATCGACTTCGGCGATGCGCCGGAGTCCTCCTTCGTCGTCAACATGGTCGACCAAGTCTACAAGTCGGCCAAAATGATCCAGTCGAACAGCTGGCCGGGCGCGCAGAACGCCGAGGACATGATCGCCGCCGTGTGCGCCGCGGCCGGCTACACGTTCATCAACTACGGTGCGCATGCGGTCTTGCGCAACATGAGCACGTATGGCTCGGCCATCGATCAGATCGACGATATTGCCAGGGCGGCAAAGTTCTCGCTGTACCTCGAAGGGGACAAAGTCTGGATATGGAAACAAAACACCCCGATCGATGCCGTCATCATCGAGACGGGACCTGACGCCGGGATGGTTGGACATCCGCAATACTGGGAAGCCGGCCTCATCATCACCATGCTGTACAACCCGGACGTGCGGGTCGGCCGAATGCTCAAAGTGACCTCGAGCATCCCGAAGGCGAACGGCACATGGTCAATCATCCAAGTCAATCATGACCTCGGGACGATGTTTCATGGTGCGCCGTGGTTCACGACGGCGATTGTCTCGAAAAGCATCTCGGAGGTGCTGTGATGTCAAACCTCTCACCGCTGCAGGACGTGATGCTGTACGGACTCGCCGCCGCCGATGCCGAGGCAATGCAAAACGCTGCGGCCGAGGCCATGCGGCTGCGCAATAACCTCGAGTCCGCTCACGGCGCCATCGTCGCGCAGCTCACCGCGGCGCTCGATGCGCTCCGCGCTGATCGGCCCGACGAGGCCATCGTGTGCATCCGAGCGGCGGCTGACATCGAGTCGAAGCTCGCCGACCTGCTCGGGCTCAAGTGACGGGGCTCACGTGACGCCCGAAACAACGATTTTCACTCGCGCCGCAGAACGTCGGGCGCGAATCCGCCAGCTGCTCGCCACTCGCTCCCAGGCCGAGCCCCTGCTCGAGGCGCGGAACATCCTGGCATTGCTCGCGGACCCGAGCGTCTCGCTGCGCACCGTCGAGCGCGACCTGAAGGCGATCCGAAGATGTCGCGCCGCGTCAGGTTATATGCGCCCGATGCCTGTAGTAAGCCATATTACCGGATAACATGACGCCATGAACAGATCAGCTGTCAGTTTGACGTTGCCGACAAACACCCTGCGCCGGGTCGATGACCTCGCGCGCAAGCGGAACTTGCCGCGCAGTTATTTGGTGCAAGAGCTGCTCGAGCGGCTCCTGCAGCCGGTTCCCCCCAGTCCGCACGCAATGTCGCGTGCCGACACCCCCACGGGCGCAGAGCGCCCAGGAGTTTGAAAATGCCTACACCACATCAGATCATCTCAACCGGAGCCCTGCTGCGCACCGTGCGCCGCGATGCGCTGAAGAAGGAACGTCTCTACCGCGCTGTGTCGCCGTACATCGGGGCGTACGCCTTCGACGCCGCGGTCCCCGAGATGACCGCCGAAGCGTTCGCCGAGCGCGTGTTGCGTAAACTGGGGCTAATCAGTCCCGATGACCCGCCGCCGACCGACCCGATTACGGCACTCGAGAGCTGGCTCGCCGGTAAACAGCGCGCGGCTGACGTCATGAGCGGCACGCGAGGCATGGACGCGGCGCCGTCGAGCGCGGCTTCATGTCCCGGTACCTGAAGGCGTGAGGTGCATCATGGGACTGTTAAAACGATCCAAGGCCGCCGACGTGGCACCCGAGACAGAGACGCCGGAAACCGACACGCAGGACGCCTCGCGTTACGTGACGGGGGCCGAGTTCGACGCGCTCATCAGCGTGGTCGGCCTGCTCGTTCACAACCTCGAACGGGCACGCCAGCGCGGCGGATTCGCGGATGGCTCGGTGGGCTATCGCCTCGAGCGCCTCGCGGAATCCCCCGAGGACTTCGGCGTGGCCGGCGAGCAGCGCCGCCTGCTCCTGCGCGTGATGCGTGCGCTCGACAAGGCGGATGACCTCGAGGCCCGCGTCGACCGGCGCCGGGCGGCGGCGAATGCGACGAGTGCAAGGGCTTTCAACTACTGACGCTGTGTAGGCATGACCGATGCGAGTCCTCGGTCCTCCCGCCGCATCGGCGGGTACGGTTTCAGACGGCGAGTTAACCGTAGCGCTTCGACCGAAAACCCCGTCTGCCGGCAGGTGTTGTTTCCCGCGCAAGCGGTGCCTCCTCAACGCCGTGGCCGGCCGCCTCGCTGGGGCGAGACCCAGAGCCCGCAGCGCTGCGCGCGCGTGGCGGGCTTCTTCCAATCATGGTGCATCATCGATGAGAAAACGATCGGCAGGGTGGGCGCGTCGCCTGGCGCGGAGAATACGTGCGGAGCTCGCCGCAGAATCGCCGCCGCGCCGCCCCGTGCGGCGTCCAAACTCTGGAAACAGCTCGAGAGCATGGGCGCCGTTTCGCGGTGAGATCGCGCAAGTGCGACGAATCAACTCATTGTCGTAAAGGAGATTAACTTGGCAACCATCATAGACTCGCTCTTCTTGGAACTCGGGATCGATGTCTCGAAATTCTCCAAGGATCAGCAACGAGCGCTTGAGAAGATCAAGCAGTTCGAGTCGCAGACCAAGCGCGCCGCCGACAAGGCGTCTACGCACGTCAAGAAGGTCGGAGAGGCATTCCGCGACATCACGGACGACACCTCTGTCGGGCGCTCCGCGCGCCGTCTCGACACGATGGCGGTCAAACTGAAGTCGCTCGGCCAAGCTAGCCGCGTCTCGGGCGGCGTGACGGAATTCGACAATCTACTGTGGATGGGCGAGCGCGGAGGAGATGCGCCATTCAACTACGTGATCTTGGCGCAGCCGGCAAATGCAGGTGCGTCATTCGACGCTGCCTCGTGGCAAATCGGGTGGTCCAATCAAGATGCGTACCACGCAGGCTATGGGCGGCTGAGAATCAGGCCGACCGGGACCATCACTAATGGTGTATTTGGCATTCGTGCCTATGGTCAATCGGGTAACTATATCGATCACTGGTGGACTGCGAGCACGATTGCCGGCTACTACTTTGATTCGACGACGCCCGCTAATTCGCACGGGTTCGTGTTCCTTGATCCGGTCAATGGCGTTGATCCGAGCGCATACCCGTCTGTGACTGGAACAACAAACAACGTCGGCTCGCCGATCAAGACGCTGAGCAATGCGTTTGGCTCAACTGCTGGACTTCAGACATACCCTAATGCCATCATTACGATGCGCGTCGGAACTGTTCCAACATTCGCGCAAGATCCTGTGTATGGGACCTCGACGCTCATTAGAACTGACCCGGTTCCGCTCAAAATTCCTGACCCACTGAGTGCGCGGAGGCTTGCACAGCGCAGCGCAGTGAGCCTGCCGTGGATTGGTTCCTGGACTCTGGGTCTTCGATCTGTGTCGACGGCAAGCCGCAGCGCGGTCTCACCGCGGCTCGGCGCGGGGAGAAGCTCCGGGAGCGGCGAGCGGTTGGCCGGTGCTCCGGTGGTGAGTGGGTGTCTTGCGACCGATGGAGAGATCGTCTGCAGGGAGGGGAGGGCCGACGCATCCATGTGTGGAGAGAGAGGTGGCGCTCGGAGTGCGCCATGGTCCTCCCACCTTCACTGCGTACAGGCGGCGGTCGTCGGCGCCGAAGGCGCGCACTGAGAGCCGGTCAGAACGGCGGATCGCCGGGGTCGGCGCTGGGGGCTCGACCGGGGTCCTCGTCGAAGGGCGAGGGCCCCGGATCGCGATCGTTGCGGTGGGCGTAGCGCAGGAGTTGTCCGCAGTAGTGATGCTCGAGAGCTTCGGTGAGCGCGTACAAGAACTCGATGAGGCTGTCGGCAGCCTCATCGGACAACTCCAACGGCAGGCACAGGATGGGCAGGTCGTTCGGTTGCATGCGCATGGCGGTGTGTCAGGCAGGCGCGGCTGTTGCGGGGGAGTTCTTTGACTTCTTGGGTGCATCCCGCTCGGGGATGGAGGAGCTTTCCGGGGTGCGAAGCGAGGGGCCGTCGATGCGGATCTTGATGCAGTGATGCTGCAGACGATCGAGCAACGCATCCAGCAGGTTCCTGTTCTGGAACAGCGTATGCCATTCCGACGGGTCGAGGTTCGAGGTGATGACGGTACTGACGCGGTTGTATCGTTGGTCCATGAGGCGGAAGAACGCGTTGCACTGTTCGGGCTTGAGGCTCATGTAGGAGAGCTCATCGATCACGAGGATCGACAGGCGGCTCAAGCCCTTGATCAGCCGCGAGGTGGAGCGGTCGGCGAGGGAGGTGTAGAGTTCATCGAGCAGTCCCTGGGCGTTGTAGAAGCCGCCGCGATAGCCGTTCAGACATGCCTCGCGCAAGATGCCGATGGCGAGGCCGGATTTGCCGACGCCGGTTTTGCCGACCAGCAGCAGGTTCTCGTTGCGCTTGATAAAGTCCAGGCCGGCGAGGGTGAGGATCTGGGACTTGCTCACGCCCGGCTGGCGTTCGAACGGGAAGGACTCCAGCGTCCAAGGCCAAGGTAGATGGGCGCTCTTCAAGCGGTTGGTGAGACTTCGCTCGCGCTGATAGGCGGCCTCGTGCCCGAGCAGCCGCTCGAGGATCTCGGCGGGGGCCACACTCTGGTGCTCGGCGCGTTCGAGCTCGGCATCGAGCGCGCGGGCCATGCCGTGCAGGCGCAGACTTTTTAGCCTTTCCTTTAGCGACTCACGCACCGGTGTTCTGCGGGTCAT
>JAEHJW020006226.1_pt1 | contig 11217 bp, 11 predicted proteins | sample 9271431 | NCBI WGS metagenome assembly JAEHJW02
CGGCGAATTCGAGACGCTGCTCGACAGTTTTGTCGTTCCTCGGGTCATTATCGCAGCCGTCATCAACCAGACACCGCAGGTCGTCACGAACCTGACGACAACCGACAATCCATATGGGTATGTGGTGGGCCGCGACGCGATTGCGGGCGAGGACTATGACATGCTCGAAGTGCCGTATGACTACACGACGCGGCGGTTCGAAAAATGGTCCACAACCAAAACACGCCACAAGCCGATCATCTCGATCAGCAACATCTTATATGCACTCCCGCCGTCGTTCGGGATTCTCGCTGTGCCGCCTCCCTGGATCACGGCAGACCCGAACAGCGGCATCGTGCGGATCGTGCCTGTCGAGGGTGCGATGGCCGTCATGAGTCCGGGCGCGGGCATGTGGCTGCCCTTTTTCACAATGGGGCAAATGAACCATGTGCCGCAGTTTATGCAGATCACGTATACGTCCGGCATTAGCCCGATCCCCGACGACATGGTAGACGCCATTTCGCAACTCGCGGCTGCCAAGGTGTTGGAGGTATACGAACTCTCGTACTATCCCGGAGTCCAGTCGTTTACGCACAATATAGATGGCTTTAATCAGACGGTGAGTTTTCGCAACGGAGGCCCGTTTGCTTCGGCGATTGCGCGACTGCAAAAGAACTCAGACGACTACATCAAACGTTGGCGTTCGGCTCATAACGGCATTGTCATGGCGCAACTCGGGAGGTAGACGGCATGAATTTCCCGATTGCCGCGCCGATCCCGTGGCTCTATCAGACGTTGTGGCAGGCACAAGATGAAGGCGGCTCATTCGCGTACAAGGCGACCGTTTACAAGGCGACGCTTTGCCCGTGCGGGAACACGCCAAGCGATCCGAACAACATCAACTGCGCGGCGTGCGGAGGCTACGGCATCCTGTATCCGTTGCCCGCGATCGAATCTCTTGTTCTCGTCTCGGATATCACCCAAAACCTCGACTTGGTGCAATACGGTCTGATGGAAGATGGCGACCTCGTTGTCAGCCCCGCGCCCGGAAGCATCCATTTCGATAACTTCGACCTGCTTATGCTGCCGTGGACGATTGGCACGCCGACATTCTCCGAGATTCTTGTCAGAGGAACGGGCGCAGCGGACACGGCGACATACCGAGTCCTGAATATCACAGGCGCATGGACGGTCAATGTCACGACGGGTGCGAGCACAGAGTATGTGCCGAATCGCGACTTCACCTACGACGGCAAGACTATCGCGTGGATCGTGGGGCGCTCGCAACCTGCGGCGGGCGTGCAATATTCGATTCGCTACGACGCGCAGTTTGAGTGGGTGTCTTACAACCCGCCAGAACCTCGCGTGGCGTGGGGGCAGGACTTGGGGCAAAAGGCGGTCTTTCGCAAGCGTCATATCTTGCTCCCGAACGCGCCGACGGCTCTCCTTCAGGGGTGATGGGATGTTGCGCATTGAACTTCAAGTGATTCCGCCATTCGCTCGAAACGAGCACGAATTGGAATATAAGATCGTCGGCCAGGCGGTTCACGAGGCTGGTGTAAAGGTTCAAGAGGCACTCAAGGCGGCGGTGACGGGCACGATATTCCCTGGCATGACGGATGCGGTCAATAATCCCGAAATGGCCGATGCGATTCGCCATGATTACGGAGAATTTGAGTTTACCGTCACCGCTCCCGAAGCGCTGGCTACCATCGAGGCCGGAATTCCCGAACGCGACATGAAACCTGCGATCTATTCAGGTCCGCGCCATCGGGTGAGCAAGAAAGGCACGAAGTATGTCATTGTGCCGTTCAAACACAATGCCTCTGAACTCCCGTCTGTCGTTGCGGAGATGGCCTCGCAGCTTACGATCTCGCAGATCATCGGTTCCTATACGGAGACGCGTTCCGACGATGGCGCGAAGGTCAAGCGCAACCTGTACAGCTGGGGATCGAATACAGGTAACACGGAAGCGCATACGCCGATTCGCGTGAGCAAGGCGGGGTATCGTCATAAAGCGAGCATCCACAGCAACATGGTCAAGTTTCCGGGCGGCGCATTGATCACGTTTCGCACGGCATCCGAAAACTCCGATCCGCGTTCGTGGATTATTCCGGCCAAGGATCCAAATCCGGTCACGGAGTCAGTATGGGCCGTGATGGAGCCGCTTGTCGAGGCACATATCGCAGCGGCGTGGGAGAGGGTGTTTGATCCGTGGCAATAAACGTCGGCGAGCGGGCCGTTATCTCCTTGTTGCAAAGCGCGGTGTCTCTGTTTATCGCCAATCTCGCGACCTTTGTACCGGATATCTACGGGCAGGAGACGGCGGAGCATCAAGCGGAGATTACTCAGTGGTGGCAAAACCCGAACAACAACCTGACCATCCGCATGGGCTATGTGTCAGCGCCCGTGCAGGGGCTGTCGTGGAATGTGGTGGTCGGATCATCGCCCGAAGTGTCAGGACGGCGCGTCACCGGCACCTACGCAAGCACATCGGGCGGCGTGATTACCGACGGTACTACGTTCTCCAGTTCGTATCACGTCGGATGCTTGGGCGTGAATCAGAATTGGCTCCTGTGGTCGCAGATGCTTTGCAAGTGGGCGCTCCTCTATCAGCGAAAAGCGCTCGAACAAGAGTATGGGCTGTTTGATCAGTCGATCAGCATGACTCCGCTGCAACCCGTGCCGGACGACTTGAAAGATGCAGTCGCGTTCGCCTTCATGCGTGGCGTGTCGCTCTCGGCGCAACACTTTGATACGTGGTCACAGTTGCCGGTTGCAACGATAACAAGCGCGGCGATCGGCGTTACACCGACGTTTGCCAGCGTGACAGTAGGAGGGTAGTAATGGCGCAAAAATCGAATACGCAAGAATCGGAAGCGCCTGTGCAGGGCGCTTTTTTTATGCTCGCAGACGACTTTTTGAACATGGTCGAACGCGAAACGGGGCAGATCGAATCCCTGTCTGCGTTCGCCAAACTCCAGAAAGTCAAGGGGATCGTGAAGCAGACCGAAGAGTCCTGGCGGGAAGCGCTGCACGACTTCATGAACGCGATTCCCAGCTAGAAGGGAGGTTAATTCATGCCTTATGTAAATGGCGTATATATGGCCGCTCCAGGCGCTGCGGTCGTGATCAATGATCAGAATTTCCTCGGCGCACCAAATGGCGGCGGTCTCGGAACGCTGCTGATTGGTCCTGCTTTTGACGGACAGCCAAACACCGCGCTTTCGATCGCGTCTCCCGCGCAGGCAACGTCCGTCTTAAAGGGCGGCGACCTCCTCCAAGGGGCGCTCAACGCCTTTGCGGGCGCCGCAAAAGCGGGCGGCTCGCTTCTCTTGACTGTGATCGACCCGACGCCGCGGACGCAGGCAACAAGCACGATCAACAGCACGGGTGCTGTTGCGCAAATACCGCTCACGACCACGAGTTATGGCACAATCGCCAATTCGTCCAAGTGGATGATTCAGGCGGGTTCCACGAGCGGATATAAAGTCTCGCAGGCGACGGACTTTGTGGGCCCCGGCGGTCAAACGTATCCGGCGAACACCACGGACAACGTGAGCCTGTCTGTCGTGTTGATCTACTACTCGGGGACCGGAACCGCACCGACTTACACGGTTTCCGATACTGAGTTGGTGCTTGCGGCCACGACATCGAATGTAGGCGGAACCATCGCGTTTACATCAACGATGACCGCGCAGCAACTTGTCAACCAGATCAACACGTTCACAGGATGGAACGCGACGCTCACAGACCCGAACCCGAATGATCTTGTGACGGCTCTCTTCGACAACGTCACAACGGCGGCGACCGTCAGCACATCTTCCGCTTCTCCGACGGTACTTTCAGCCAACGTGACGGCGGTCGTGCGTTTCCTCAACTCAATCAACCTCTATTTCACAGGCACGCGCGATGCGGGGGCGACTTCGCTTGCCACATCGAGCGCATGGACCTACGCGACAGGCGGAACATCGCCGACGGCCACGAACACCAACTGGCAAGACGCCTACACAACGGCTCAAAGCGTGACGGGAATCGCCCTGACAACGTGCGTGTCGAGCAGTTATTCAATCTGGGCGATGAACGACGCGCATTGCCACTACATGACCTCAATCGGGCAACCTCGTCGCGGCTACCTGGGCGATGCGCTGGCGCAAACGCTCACGACGGAAATCGCGCAGGCGGCGATCCTTAACAGCGACCGTTCGACGCTCATCTGGCCCGAACAAAAGGGGACCGATTATAACGGCAACGCAACCACGTTTGCGCCGTATCTGGTGGCCTGTTCGGTCATCGGGGAGCGGGCGGCAACGATCGCATTTGACGCGCTCACGCAGCAACCGGTTCCGTCGGCGGGAATGGGGCAGACGGTCACGCCGGGCATGGTTGCGCAGGCGCTGTTGGGTGGCGTGGCGATCATCGCGCCTAATCAGGCTGGTATTCCCGTGCTCCAACACGACATGACCACATGGCTGCAAAACACCGCGTACAACAAGGTCGAAAACTCGACCGGGCTTGTCGCGGACATCATCACGTCGGATCTCAATGCGGCGCTCGCCCCGTTTGTCGGCAAGCCCGTAACGGCCTCGACGGTCGGCGGCGCGCAATCCGTGGTCTTGCAGCGGCTGGTCAACTGGTACAACCAAGGCTTTCTCGCGTCTGCGCCCAAGTCTTCGGATGTTTCGCTTGTTGGCTCGGGCGACACGATCACAGGAAACGCCAACATCGCAATCGACGTACCTGCAAATTACATCGTCCTGCAACTGTCGCCGACTTCCGCGACGGTCGCGGCGTAAGGGGGTGATGGCATGGCAGCAGGACAGGGTCCTGTAATCTTTACTGGTAACAACGTCGATATCCATATCAATGGTGTCGATTATGGATTCGTGGAAACGCTCACCATCAGCCGATCCGTCAACCGTCGCCCGGCCTATGCCGTAGGGAGCCCACTCTTTGTGGATGCACCCGTGACTCAGGCGGCCGTGACGGTGCAGGCGACGAATCTCGTTCCGATCGCCGGAAACAATGCGCTGTCGGCAGGCAATACCACACCGACCGGGAGTCTCGCGGCGGAAGTCAACGCCAGCGCAGGCACGATCGACGTGTTGCAACAAGGAACCGGAACACCGCTCTACCAAGTCACGAACGCCTACTACAACCAAGACAGCGTCCAGGTTCCGAACACCGACATACTCACCTATAACCTGTCGTGGACGGCGCAGGATACGCTGTCGTTTCAAGTCTGACGCCCCGTACGCGGGGTTACATAAAATAGGAGGAATCAACCATGGAACCGATTAAAAAGACGATCATCGCAGGCGATACGCAGTATACATTCCGGTTGCCGACAGGCAAGGACATGATCCAGATGGACTTGTTGGCACTCCGGCTTCGCGACGGCATGACGGACGGCCTCTCGTATGCCTACCGCTTCTCGCGCGCCGTCGGGATGCTGTCAACCCTGTGCATCGATCCGAAAGAGCCGAAATTCGATGAACTCATGAGTCATTACATCGACGACTTGGATAGCGAGGTCACCGAATGGGTCAACTCGTTTCGCAAAGACGTGGGAGACAACAAAACTCCAGCGGGTGCGGGACCGGGCGCGTGAAATCCGGTTTCAGTATGCCTATTTGTGGGGCGTCGCGCCGCATGATCCTGCGCTTGACACGTTATCGGATTACGAAATGGAACTTGACATCGACGCCTATCTCGAATTGACGCAGATTCTTGCGGGCGCGAAGAAACAAGGACCGTCGTCTGAGTTCAACGAGCGGGCGCGCGAACGCCTGAAGAAAGCCAAGGAAGAAGCAAAGACGGTGACGCCGGAAGAACTGTGGGGGGGTGGAGAAAATGCCGGAACTCCGATTTAATACGTCCGCCGATCTCAAGGGCTTCCACGATCTCGACGCCGCGCTCGAACGATTTCACGCGAAGGTCAAGGTTGTATCCGCCGACATGCAGAAGATGGGCGCGTTACAGGGTGCAGAATCCGCATCGGGCGGCATCGCCATGGGCGGAGGGGGCGGCCTGCAATACGGCCCTCGCCAGCAAGGCGGCCCGGCATCTGGCGGTCATGCGCAGCCGCAAGGCCCTGCGCGGCGTCCGAGAGGCGGCAGTAAGCCGCAGTATGACCTGAGCACACAAGGCGGCGTCATCGAGTATTACGACAACGTGCTCGCCCAAGCGCTGCCGATGCTCTCGGCCATGAATCCGGCGGGTGCGCCCAGGTCCTCTATCGGCGCGTCGCATCGCCAACCTGCGGGTGGACTTCAGAATGTGTCCGGGATGGTTCCGCTGCTCGGGAACAACTTCAAGTCACGGCATATGGCCGGTTCAACGCCGTATTACGAGGACTACTTCAACCGCATCGGTCAGGCGGATGTGCAATCCATGATGTCACCGTCGCTTCGCCAGTCCTACTTAGAGGCGCAGGGGCTCTACATCGGCGGACGCAAGAATACGGCGGCGGAGTTTTACCAGAATTATGCGAGCGAGGCGAATCAACCGCCGATTATCTCGCAACGCACATCGTTCCTCGGTCATTTTGCCAACTCGGCAAGGGGGACGGGTCTCAAAAACATCCTGTCCAGCGGTCTGAAAGGAGGTATTATGGGCAGTCTGGCGGGGGGTGCTCTTGGGGGCGGCGCTCTTGGCGGAGCGGCAGGAGACGCGGTCGGTCTCCTTATGGGAGGATTGCCGGGTTTGCTCGGTGCGACCGCTATGTCGTGGGCAGGCAGTCAAGTGTCGCAGGGGTACTCGCAGTGGCAGCAGACGGCCCCCGGCGTCTCTGCGCTCGCTCACAGTTTGAATCAAGTCGGCACAGCAGGCAAGAGTGTAGAACAGTTTCGCGTTCAAGTGGGATTCGCAGGCGCAAATGTGGCCATGAACTTGGCGCAAGCGGGTCAGGCGGCGGCCTTGCTTACGCAGTCGTTTTCCAAGTTGTCGGAGTCGGGAATCGTTAAACTTGTCCAACAAACAGGAGCGGCGGCGCTGCATTTCGGGTTGTCACCTACGCAGATGACGCAACTCACAACCTCGGCGGCGACAATGGGCATTACATCGGGTGTCGGCTCCTTGCTGACATCGGGTGGCTATGACCAAATGCTGTCGAACATGGTCGGCGCATCCGGGATGCAAGGCCGTCAGGGTCCGCTCTTTACGGGCCTCACCAGCATCTACGGAACGCTGGCCAGTATCAATCCGACGATCAGCAACCCGACGGGCGTAGCGGGGCAATATGCAGCCATGAATGCATCCGGCATCCAGGGTTTGCAGGGCATGCGTGGGGCGGCTCTGGTATCGCAAATGGATCAAGGATTTGCATCGGCCAAGGGGATTCAGCAACTCCTCGGGTTTAGCGCGATCATGAAGGCGTCAGGCGGCAAGATCACAAATCCGTATCAGATGATGAGCATCATGGAACAAGGATCAGCGGCGAAAATCGGCAACACCACGCTTGGCGCTGCATACCTGAGCCGGATCAAGGGGATTACGTCAGATCCATACTTGCAGGCGGCTCTGTTCGGGATGGGCGGCAACATCAATCAGAATCTGGCGCTCATCCAAAGCGGAATGTTTAATGCGGGACCGATGTCGACGGCAGGGAAGATGTACACGCCCGCCAGTACGGCAGATCGGCTCAAGATGGCTCAATCCGTTTATTCAGTAGAACAATCAAGAGCCGGTTACATCGCGGCCTTGGGTGTCTCAAAAGGACTGGGATTGTTCGCAAAAACACCGACGATGATTGACGGTAATGGAAATCCAATTGTGAACGTCGGCCCTTCTGGTTTGTTGGGCCAATATACCGGTTCGTCTGCCCTGTCGAGCAATACGACAAATCCGGCCAATGCGGTATTGGACTCTACTTTCGCGGCGCTTGGATCGCCAGGACAAAATAATCCGGTGAATATTCTCGGAGCAATTATGCAAGTCGAGAGCAGCGGCAACCCCTATGCGTTGAATAATAACACGACAGGAGCAAGGAGATATCCCAAGACACTGGCGGCTTATTTGGCACTCGATAAAAAGTGGCGAGCGGCTGGAGATTCGGTTGATCAGGGCGCTTTTCAAATAAACTCTCGATGGCACCCCAACGTCACTCCTGCACAGGCGGCTAATTTTCAATATGCCTCTAAGTTTGCAGCCAACCTGTTATTAAGCGATTATACTCAGTCTTCTAAGTATACCGCGAACGGTAAGCAGTCATGGTCCACGGCCATTGAGGCATATAACGGAGGGCTCGGGCAAGCCGGAACAAACGCCAACCAAACCACGCTCGGCTATTTGACAAATGTACGAACGGCGGAGGCTGACATGGTTCCCAATGCCGTGGTCGGCCAAGGCGTTACCCTTACACCAGCGACCGTTAAAGCCATCGGGAGCGCCGTTGCTTCGGCGTTGCGACAACTGGGTATAGGGAACGGTTCACGTCGTTAGGGTTGTGGTCCGCCGAACGGATCACGTTGCATGGGGGGTATTGTTCCGATTCCTTGCATCAATATCCACGACATCTGATTGGCGGGAGCTATAGAATAGCCCGGTGCGACCGTTTCTTTTAGAAATAGAGATCCGGGTGATCGCGGTTTGCTTGTAGTGTTGGGGAAAACAGCAAATACAAGCGTGTTATTAGTTGTTGGATGGGCGCTAAAAGACCAAGCAACGAGATTGATCCACAGAGCGTATTTTTGGATTCCGGTGGTGGTATATAGGAATCGCCCTAACGTTTTCCGGCTCCCGATTGTCAAAGATCCAGGGATATGTCCTGTTCCGTAATATCCGCCATCGCCAGCGAAGTGCTCTACAATCCACTCCATGTCATGCGGCGCTCCCGGCTCATTCGGCGGCACGTAGTTCAGGAATATCTGCCGGATATTCGGCTTGGGCGCAGAAGCGGACGGAACTGTGGCGCATCCGGTAAGCAGCAGGGCGGATAGTGCGAGCGTGGTCCATGTGAGTTTCATGTGATTCCCTCTTTTTAGCCAGAATGTACCACTTGGCGCATAGATAAGCAAGAGAAATATGCACGCGAACTCATGTTCACATTTGCGCAACTGGTTGCACGTTTTCAGATAACGGCAGACGTTTGCCGATTTGTCCAACCGGCTGGACACACTTTGATTACATCGCCAACCACTCCTGCCGAGGTGGTTTTTTCATGTCCGCGAAAGGAGATTGCCGCATGACATTCCTCGTCAACGAGTTCAAGCCGCAGACGCAGATCATCGCGAAGACGTGGCGCGGCGAAACCTACGACATCACAGGCAGCCTCTTTTCGTGGTCGCGGACCAAGACACTCTCACAAGCGCCCGGAACCTTCGCTATTCAACTCACAGCCAAGCGCGACAGCAAAGGCCGGACATGGGCCGATCTTCTGGAGGCCATGGACTACATTGAGATTCGCGCCAGTAAAAACGGCAAACGGATAAGCGGAGAATTGCCTGTCATCATGCGCGGATTTCTTGACACGACGCCACAATCTCTCTCCTTCGGCGCATCCGGCGGTCCGTCCGAACCGCGCATCAATCTAACCGGACGTGATTATACGAAACTCCTGTTAGAGTGGCAAATTCTATATCTGTTCACGCAAAATACAGCAAAAAAAGGCGGCAATGCAGCGCTATTACAGGCGCAAGCGCAAGGCTTTGGACTCTTCTACAACTTCCATCTGCCGATCATGCCTGTATCTATCACCTCGTTTTTCGAGGATGCGTTCGCGAAACTCGTCCATCCGATATTCGACGGCTTTACGCAACACTATCAATTCTCGGATCTCCCGTTGTTCGTCGGCCAATTCGATTACCCGGATTATCCGATGTCCAGCATGAACGTGCTGAGTTACACGGGCAGCTATTGGAATCTATTCGAGTATCTTGCATCGCCGCCGTTCGGGGAATTGTTTGTCATCGACACACAAGCGGCACCTACGCTCATTGGGCGCATGACTCCCTATCAAACACTCGCGGGCGAGACGCCGTATCCAGGAAAGGCGCTTCCCGTGGCCGCAGACATTATCGGCGTGCCAAGTATAGATGTGCAGCGATCCGACACGGACGTTTACACCTATTTTCTCACCTATGGTGCAAGCACGCAGATTACCGGATTGACCATTCCGGCATTTGTGACCGGGAAGGGGAACGGTGTGCAGACGAAATATGCGGACCTCTACGGCGTGCGTCCGCTCGAACTCGACACATCGTGGATTGCCGAATATGACGCAAATACGCCGGGAAAGCCGAATACGAGCGCCATCGGCATCGGGTCCGAACTCAATCAGTGGCTGATCGCGACACAGGGCGAGAATCAGTTCTGGTATTCGGGAACCGTCGATTGCCACGGGAACGAGGACTATTTCATCGGTGCGTATGTGCGTGATCCGGTCGGCAAGCGAATCTATTACCTATCCGCTATCCAGGACAACTATGACTACGAAGGAAACCGTTGGGATGCAACGCTCCAAGTTGTACGCGGTCGCGATGAGGGGGCTTGAATATGCGAGGCACCCATATTGATCCAGCCCTGCACAATCGGTCGCAGATGGAGTCGTGGAATCCATATGCGCGGCAGGAACAGATGTTTCTTGGCAAGGTTGTCGCGGTCCACGCAGATACGGGGACGGTAGACGTGGCGCTTGATGCATCAAGCGGTCAGGGCGGCTTCTACTCTCGTATTCCTGTCCTCTCGTGGTCTTACGCAAGCCGGACCGGGCAGACATACATGCCATCAAATATTGACCTAGCGGCTCCTATGCCCGCAGCGCAGGGCACTTACGACCAGCCTATCAGCAGCGGTAAGCAAGATGTCTGGTGCGTATGCGCCCATCTGAGCGGACGGGCGCAGCGTCCTGTGTGCATCGGATTTATCGCCATGCCGGGAGCTTGGATTCAAACCAAAGACCCTGGTTACGATGTGAAGCTCCACGAATCCGGCGTGTCATGGATCACGACGCCAGACGGTCAGGTGCAGATCAACCTGCCGGACGGCTCGAACCTTGTCATCGGCACCGGAACGACGCCCGTAGACATGACGACGCAGAATCCCGCATGGAAGCCAAAGACAACGACGACGGCCTACAACGTGACGCTGAACCTAAACGGCAACGTCAACCTGACAATCACCGGTTCAGCGACCATCAACGCGGCTGAGGTTTACTTGGGCGCGGCCACCGGATCGGGTGCGGCGGTGGCGCGTGTCGGGGATAGCGTCAATTTGACCACAGGTGTGATCGAGACGGGG
>JAEHJW020006386.1_pt1 | contig 11215 bp, 6 predicted proteins | sample 9271431 | NCBI WGS metagenome assembly JAEHJW02
GGCCAGCGCGTCGCGGAGGTGCCGGCATGAAGGCGACCATCAAGGCGATCGTCGTCGCCCTCGGCTGCGCCGGCGCGATGCGCTTCGCGTGGTACCGGCGCCTCGGCACCCTGGTGCTGCGCGTGACGGGAGGGGCTGAGGCATGAACGCCAAGGAAATCGCCCAGCAGCTCGAGGCCCACGCCGGCGAGATCGCGGCGTACCTGCTGCCGCAGGGCAAGAAGGCCGGATCGGAGTGGAAGGTCGGCGGCGTCGACGGGCAGCCTGGGCAGTCGCTCTCGGTGCGCGTGAGCGGCGCCAAGCGCGGCGTGTGGAAGGACTTCGCCACCGACCAGGGCGGCGACCTGCTCGACCTGTGGTCCGCGGTGCGCTGCTGCTCGGTGGCCGAGGCGATGCGCCAGGCCGCGCAGTACCTCGGGCTGAATCTCGCAATGCCCGAGCGCCCGGCGAAGGCGTACACCCGGCCGCAGCGTGCCGCCGATGTCGTGAAACCGAAGGCCGGCGCCCGCGACTGGCTGCTCGGCCGCGGCCTGACGGAAGCCACGCTGGACGCCTTCAAGATCGGCGAGCAGATCCGCGGCGGCAAGACCTACGCGGTGTTCCCGTCCCTCCGCGACGGCGAGCTGGTCAACGCCAAGAGCCGCAACGTCGCCGACAAGCGCGACATGCGCCAGGAGGCCGGCGCCGAGCCCTGCCTGTTCGGCTGGCACCTGATCGACCCGAAGGCCCGCGCCGTGGTGCTGACCGAGGGGGAGATCGACGCCATGACGCTGCACCAGGTCGGGCAGGCCGCGCTGTCGTGCAACGCCGGCGCCGGCAATCACCAGTGGATCGAGACCGACTGGGAGCGCCTGCAGCGGTTCAGCGACATCGTGATCGCGTACGACGCCGACGACGCCGGCCGCAAGGGCGCGCAGGACGTCGCGCGGCGGCTCGGGTTCGAGCGCTGCCGCCTCGCCACCTTCCCCGGCTCCAAGGACGCCAACGAGGCGCTGCAGGCCGGCAAAGATGGCGAGTTCTTCTGGGAGGCGATCAAGGCGGCCAAGCCGGTCGATCCGGCCGAGCTGCAGCCGATGAGCGATTTCGTCGCCCAGGTGAAGGCCATGTTCTACCCTGGTCCGGGCGCCGATCCTGACGACGGATACACCTTCGGCCTCGGCGACATCCGCCATGACTGGCTGCGCCTTCGCAGCGGCGAAGTGACGATCTGGACGGGTCGAAGCGGTCACGGTAAGAGCCTGCTGCTGTCCCAGCAGGTACTGCAGTTGGCCCAGCAGGGCGCGCGCTGGTGCATCTTCTCGGGCGAAATGCAGCCGGCGATGCAGGCCAAGCGCATGGTCAAACAAGCAGCTGGCGTGGACCGCCCCTCCCCCGCCTACATCGACGCGATTGGAGACTGGCTCCGCGATCGCGTCTGGGTGGTGGCCACGGTGGGCACCGCCAAGCTGCCGCGCCTGCTCGAGGTGTTCGCCTACGCCAACCGGCGCTACGGCTGCGACCAGTTCATCATCGACTCGCTGATGCAGCTGGACGTGCCGGAGGATGGTCCCGGCTCGCTGTCCGAGCAGAAAAAGGCAATCCAACTCCTCGCGGACTTTGCCAAACGCCACGGCGCGCACGTGCACCTGGTAGCGCATCCGCGCAAAGGGAAGGACGAGCGCGAGGCGCCGGGAAAGATGGACGTCGCCGGCAGCTCGAAGTTGACCGACAGCGCGGACAACGTGATCTCCGTGTGGAGCGCGAGGCTCGACCCGGATGCCCCGGACTATGACTTCGCCGCGCCAGATGGCCGCGTGACCCTGCACAAGCAGAGGAATGGGGACGTGCAGGAGCGCTCTGTCGCGCTGTGGCTGCATCGGGGTTCGCAGCAGTTCTGCCCGACCCCGAAGCGCCACACCGTCAACTTTGTGCCGTTCGAGCGCCGGGAAGTGAGATGCCCAGCTGATCGTCAACCCTTGCAGGAGTGATCCCATGCCGATGATTCCACGCCAGACAAACCAGACCGTCTTCACCGAGGGCGTGCTGCCCTCGCAGCGCATCGACGCCGAGCCGGCGGACTTCGGCGCCTTGCAGGCCGGGGCGATGCAGCGCGTCGGCCAGAACCTGGCCCAGGCCGGCCAGGAGACGACGCAGACGGTGATGCTGCAGCAGCAGTATGCGAACGAGAGTTCGAGCACCCAGGCACTCAACGCCTTCCAGTCGAAGGCCGACGACCTGCTCAACGGCAACCCGCAGGCCGGCGTGCGCGGCTACACCACGCTCGAAGGCCGCGATGCGGTCGACCAGCAGCAGAACTACCAGACCCAGATCATGGGGGCGTTCAACGCCTCGCGCGACAGTCTGAACCCGGCGGCGCAGCGCATGTTCGACATGATGGGGCACTGGGCGCTGCGCTCGGCGATGTCGCGCCTCGGCTCGCATGCCGCGCAGCAGCAGGTCAGCTACAACTACCGCCAGGCGCGGGCCTCCGTGGCGCTGAACCAACAGGCTGCGCTCACCGGCGCCGACGACGCGCACACATGGACGAACGCCCTTGCCGCGACGCAGGATGCGAGTCTGCGCTCCTCGAAGATCCTCGGTCTCGACGGCGACGCGGCGGAAGCGCAGAGGCGCTCCGATCTCTCGCAGATTTACGTGCAGCGGACCGAGCAGCTGGCGCAGCGCGACCCGACCGCCGCGGCGGACTTCTACCAGAAGAACATCGGCATGGTGGCGCCGGCGCAGCGTTATGCACTCTCGCGCATGCTGCAGACGACAACCGATGCGCAGTATTCACGGGCGGACGGTCTCGATGCGTTCCGCGCGGCGATCGGCCGGACCGTGAACAACTCGCCGCTGCCGACCGACGTGGGCGCGAACTTCGTCAAGCCCTACGACGACAAGCAGATCGCCAGCATCGTGCAGCAGGTGAAGGCGCCGTCGCCCTACGACGCGACGATCGACCAGGTCGCCAAGCAGTACAACCTGAACCCCACCGAGCTCAAGCTGCGTCTGACCGCCGAGTCGGGTTTGAACCCGAAGGCGGTCAGCCCGCAGGGCGCGGTCGGGATCGCGCAGCTGATGCCCGACACGGCGAAGGCGCTCGGCGTCGATCCGACCAACCCCGAGGCGTCGATCGACGCCGCGGCGCGGCTGATGGTGAAAGCCGGAGACACCGTGGGCAACACGGACCCGTCGGCCGCGGACCGGCTCTACTACGGCGGCGCGACCGACGCCAAGGGACCGAACACCGATCAGTACGTCGACAACCTGCGCGCGGTGCGCGTGCGGCTGTTCGGGCCGTCCGCTCCCGCGCCGATGACGGCGGCCGATCTGGAGGGCCGCGAGGCCGACGTGATCACCCAGGCCAAGGCGTTCGCCGAGCGGCGCCGGCCCGGGGATCTGGTCTACCAGGACCAGGTCGTCGCGGAGGCGCAGAAGAACTGGGCGCGCGACGTGCAGTCGCTGCGAAACCAGGAGTATGCGAACACGAGCGGCGTCCTCGATGCGGTCGTGAAGGGCAACATCCAATCGCCGAGCGAGCTGCCGCCCGACATGCTGCGCATGTACAGCCAGCTCACGCCGCAGAACATGGAGAGCGTGCAGGCGCAGATGGTGCGGAATCAGCGCCAGGCCAGCGGCGAGTTCACGCCGTCCAATCCCGGCCTGTTCAACAGCCTGCAGTCGCGGCTGTATCTGCCGCAGGGCGACCCGAACCGGATCACCGACCCGAGCCAGATCACCCCCTACATCGCGCACGGCCTGAGCTATTCCGACAGCCAGCGCCTGATGACCGAGATGAAGGAATACAACTCGCCGTCCGCCAATCCGTTCTTGCGCCAGGCGAATCAGGTCAAGCTGACGGCGATGCGCATGCTGCAGACCAGTCTCAACGCGACAGCTCTGACGCATCCAGAACTCACGCAGGAGTCGGCCTACCGGTTCGACTATGCGCTGGACCAGGACATCGCGGCATTGCGCAAGCAGGGCAAGGATCCCTCGATCCTCTTTGACCCAACGAATCCCGACTATGTGCTCAAGCCGGCGCGCGTGCTCTCGTTCCTCCCCAGCGAATCCAGCGCCGCCGGCGCGGTCGCGCACGGACCCGCCACATCCGTAGCCGGCGCCGCGCCACCGTCGCGCCAGCCTGGTGAGTCGCCTGCGGCCTACCTCGCACGTGTCCAGTTCCAGGGGAATCCGTGATGCCCAGCGCCACCGCAGCCCTGCAGGCGGCCGGATTCTCGCCCGCCGAGATCAACTCCTACGCCGCCCAGCAGCGCGTGAGGCTCGGTGCCGCCGGGTTCTCGCAGAAGGAAATCGACGACTACCTGGGCCCGCAGGCGGTGCCCAAGCCCCAACCCGACACGCGCGAGGCCAATGCCTCGTTCTCCGCAGCGCTGAGCGCCTCGCTGGTGGCCAACCACCAGGTCGTCACAGGAGGCGCGCCGCTGGCGCCGTCGCCCTCGGCCGATGCGCCCCAGGCAACGCCGCCCGGGCCGGCGACCGAGACGCAGCCCTCGCAAGCCGGACAGGCGACGTCCGACAGCCAGCCGCAGTCTTCGGATTCCATCCTTCCGCCGGTCGGGCGCTTCAGTGATGCCGGCCAGACCCTGGAGGACGTGGCCACTGTCTACGGGCCGCTTGAGGCTGCGGCGAACGCTGTCACCGGCATGGTTGGCGGCGCGGTCGGTCTCATCGGTGGCGCGGGAACGGCGTTCGACCGCTACGTGCTGGGCAACCCGAACGTCGATCCGAAGGCGGTGACCCAGCGCCTGCAGAGCCTGCTCACCTACAAGCCGGTGAGCGCCGCCGGGCAGCGCCTGGCCGAGGATGTCGCGCTGCCCTTCGAGACCCTGGCGCGGGCCGGCAGCGCGGCGGGGCATTCGGCAGCGGACTGGCTCGTCCGTGAAGGACATCCAGACGCCGCGGTTGCTGCTGGCGCCATCACCGACGCCACGGTGCAGATGCTCCCTGCGGTGCTGGGTGGCGAACTGGTGCGCAAGCTCAGCGGCCAGACCGTCACCGCGGACGACATGAGCAGCACCGCGAAGGAGATCGCCGGCCAGGGGGCCGCGCCCGAGACGGTGCAGCACGTCGAGAACAGCCTGCGCCAGACCTACGCCAAGACCGGCATCGGGCCGTTCACGGTGCTGCAGGAGGCCCAGCGCGATCCGAATCTCACCGCCGAGCTGAAAAGCCCCGACGTCAGCGTGCCGAGCAGCTTCCATGCCTACGTGCGCACGCCGCAGATGGGCTTGCCGGTCAGCCAGCGCATGCAGCTCGTGCGCCCGCTGGAGGCGGCCACGCCAGTGCCCGATGGGGCGCCATTGCCACAGGAGTCGCCCTTCGAGCAGGAGGTGCGCGCGCACGCGCCGGACGTGGTGAGCACAGCCGACCTCACACCGCCGCCGCAGGAGGCGCTGCAGGGTGCGGGCCTCGGCGACACGCCGGCCGATCGCGTGGATACCGCGCTGACCGCTCGTGCTCTGCAAATCGATCCCCAGGCGGTCCAGGAAGCCGCCGAGACCCATGCCAACGATGACGGCGCATTCCTGGGCGCTGTGCGGAGCATTGTGAATGGCCAAGACGAGAACGCAGAAGCTGCTGCAGGCAGCGCAGGCGATGAGCTTGCCGGCGGCGCTGAGCCCGCTGCAGACGGCGCTGACGCAGCCGAAGGCGCTGCAGGTGCAGGCGAGGGAGCAGCAGCAGCCGAACCCGGCGCAGCTGCAGCAACTGGAGCAGGCGGCGCAGGCGCCAGCCTCTACCCGAGCGGCGTCGTCGAGCTGAACGCCGGGATCACCGCCAAGCAGGCCGCAGACGGCATGCGCCAGATCGCGCAGGACCTGGCAGCCACCCATGTAGGCCAGAGGGTGGCCTCGGTGGTCACCGACGCCGTGCACGATGCCCAGCTCAAGGTCACACCGATGGCGGCTGGCTCGGGTCGCGCCATGGCCATTGCCAAGGACGCGGCGAACGCGATGCGCCTGGCCGAGTGGCAATGGTCGAAATTCGACGACCTGCTGCGCAAGGGCTTCACGCCCGAGCAGCGCACGCGCATGTGGAACGCGGCCGAGGAGGAAAACACGCTGCGCACGCTCGGCGTGCGGGACTCCAGCCGCGGCCTGGGCAGCCTGACCAACGACGAGCGCTCGGCCGTCGAGACGCTTTCCCAGTACGGGAACCAGCTGCTCGATCGCGCCCGCAAGGTTGGCATGTTCAGCGGCGACGGCGTGCCGTACTGGACGCCGCGCATGGTGGCCATGATCGGCGAGGACGGCGAGGTCAGCATGCCGCCGCGCCAAGGCGAGCCGGTCGAGTTTCCGAAGCAGGGCGGCAACATCGGCACCAGCGCCAGCTCGCTGCGTGCGCGCAAGCACGCCACGGTCGAGGAGACCGAGGCGGCGGCCAAGGCCAAGTTCGGCGCGAACGCCGCGGTGATCCGCGACATCCGCACGATGCCCATGGCCATGGCGCGCATCGAGCGGGCTATCGCCGGACGCGAGCTGATCAACCGCATCAAGGATGTCGGCCAGCAGGTCGGGCTGGAGACGGTCGCCGGCGGCGAGAAGCCAGGGTTCTTCACCATCGACCATCCGGCCTTCAAGACCTACCGGCCGCGATACGTCGAGCAGCCCGACGGTAGCGTGCAGGCGCTGCGCGACGAGGAAGGCAACACGGTGCTGGACCGCGTGCCCCTGTGGATCTCGAAGGAGTTCGAAGGCCCGCTCAAGGCGATCATGTCGGAGCGCTCCGGCGCGATCTACAAGGGCCTGATGAGCCTCAAGGGCAAGGCCACGAGCCTGATCATGTACTCGCCGCTGATCCACAACGCGGTCGAGTGGGGTCGGGCGCTGCCGCTGATGCCGGGCAAGGTGCTCACCGGGCGAGTGTATTTCGAGGGCAACGCGGCCAAGAACGACCCGATCACCATGCGTCGCGCGATCGACGCCGGCCTGGTGCCCATCGGCAAGCGATTCTTTAACCAGGACATCACCGGCCTAGCCGAGCGCCCCGAGATCCAACCTGGTCGCAGCCTGACGGCCGAGGCGGTGGGCGGCGCCGTGGGGCTCGTCAACGACGCGGCTGGCGACGCGGTGAAGGCGGCCATCGACCGGGCTGGCGACCTCTGGCACAACACGCTGCTGTGGGACCGCGTGGGCGACCTGCAGATGGGGCTGTTCGCCAACATCGAGCGCGACCTGGTGCGCAGGGGCGTCGACGGACAGACCGCCTCGCGCCTGGCGGCGCACTTCGCCAACCGCTACGCCGGCGCGCTGCCCAACGAGGCGATGTCCGCCGGTGCGCGCAAGCTCGCCAACCTCACGCTGTTCTCGCGCACCTACACGCTGGGCAACATCGGTGCGCTCAAGGACATGATCACCGGGCTGCCGCAGGACGTGCAGGCCCAGATCGAGCGCGACGCCGGGCAGCTGTCCCGCCTGGGCGCGCAGAAGCTCGGGCGCCAGAAGGCGATTCACGCCTTCGTCATGGACGTGGGGCTGCTGTACGTGGGAAACGCCATCATGCAGAACGTGATGGACCACCTGATCCGCAATCGCAGTCTCCCGACGATCCTGGCCGGCTACGCGCTGCGCTTCAAGGACTACCTGAGCCGCGCGGAGACCAATCCGGCGGCCGCGCTGGATCTGAGCAGCCTGTTCCCGCAGTCCGAGAACGAACCGGGGATGGAAAACCGCGTGTTCTTCAAGACCGCGCCGGACGGCACCGGCATCTACATGCGGCTACCTACGGGGAAAGTCGGCGAGGATGCGGCGGGCTGGCTGACGAGCCCGCTGGAGACGCTCAAGCGCAAGCAGGGCACGCTCGCGCGCCCGCTGCTGCAGACCCTGGAGAACGACAAGGGCTTCGGGCGCAAGATCTACGACGACCAGGAACCGGGCTTCAAGGGCATGCTGGACGCCGCCGGCAACATCGCCTGGAATGTCCTGCAGCAGCAGGTGCCGCTCGACTCGATCCAGGCCGGCTATCGGCTCCTGAGCGGCCACGGAGACGAGACGGACGCTCTCAAGACCGTCGGCCCGCTGCTGGGGGTGACCTTCTCGAAGGGTGCGCCTGGTGGCCCGCAGGTGGGTGTCATGTTCCACGCCGAGGAGCGCCACCAGAACGAGGTCGCCAATGCCATGCCCGGGATCCGGCGGGCGATCAAGGACGGCGATTTGCACAGCGCCATTCAGCAGATGGAGGCCGCGCACATGACTCCGGCCGAGCAGCGCCTGACGCTGCGCTACGCCATGAGCCCGCAGCAGCGCCTCAACCGTGCCCGCCTGCGCAAGTTCGAGCAGATCGCGCCCACCGATATGTTGGACCGCATGGAGGAACTGCAGCAGCGCGAGCAGGAAGACCAGCAGCTCATCGAGGGCAGCAGCGCCACCAAGCAACCCTGACCAAGATGCGGATGCTCCCTGATGGCATTCATTTCCAAACAAGCGAACAGAGGACATGATGGCAAATCCCGAAGACCCTCGCCCAATGGGCAGCGTTGACGCCGCTGAGATCCAGGCCCGCGGCATCCTGGCGGAATTTCGCATGGCGCGGCACCCGTTGCCGCAGGTTGCCCCTGCCGATGCCGGCGAGCCGCAGACTGCGGCACCCAGCTGGACCCGTGAGCGCGCCCTGGCGGTGCTGCTGCCGATCGCCGAAGGCGAAGCGTCCGACAGCGCGCGTGTGGCGGCCGTGGCCGAGCTCAACTGGATGCACGGGCTGCACGGCCCGACGCTGGGCCAACTCGTCGAGGCTGCGCAGCAACCCGAACGCAAGCCCTGGGAAGGCGCGATCTGATGCCGAGCCGCTCGTCTGGTGCTGGCGCCAAGCCGCGCGCCGGTGCCCGCCGCGGAAGTTCTCGTGCGCGGCGCGCAGTCGGCGCCGTGACGACCACCAAGGCGCAGGGACTCACGCCGAAGCAGCAGCGCTTTGTCGACGAGTACCTGGTCGACCTGAACGCGACGCAGGCAGCCATCCGCGCCGGCTACAGCGCCAAGACGGCCTATTCCGCAGGTCAGCGCCTGTTGAAGGTTGTTGAGGTCGCAGCGGCGATTTCCAAACGTCGCGCTGAGGTCTCGGATGCGGCAAAGGTCGATGCCGCATGGGTGCTGCGCCAGTGGGCCGCGGTCGCTGCCGCTGACCCGAACGAGCTGGTGCAGTACCGCCGTGAGTGCTGCCGGCACTGCTGGGGCATCGGCAACGCCTACCAGTGGACGCCCGCCGAGCTCAAGCGCGCACGGGCCCAGGCCAAGGCGCCGGCTCCAGATGCTTCGGGGGGCACCGGATTCGACCGCCGGCGCGAGCCGAACCCGGCATGCCCAGAGTGCAATGGCGACGGGCACGGGCGCATGGTCGTGGCGGACACGCGCAAGCTACCGCCCCAGGTGCGCCGCCTCTACGCCGGCATGCGGCTGGGCAAGGACGGCCTGCAGGTGCTCATGCGCGACCAGGACGCCGCGGTCGCCAACATCGCACGCCACCTGGGCATGTTCCAGGACCGCCTGAAGGTCGAGGGCTCGATCGATGTCGCGCAGGTGATCCTGGCAGCGCGCAGGAGGGTGGCACGGTGAGCCAGCGCCCCGACGAGATGCTGGCCGAGGACATGGCCGACTTCTACGCGGACCCGCTCGGCTTCGTGCTGTACGCCTACCCGTGGGACACCGATGAGCAGCTGCAGCTGGTGAAGCTGCCCGAGCCCTACCGTGCCCGGTTCCCGCACTGCGAGTTCGGGCCCGACCTGTGGGCGTGCGAATTCCTGGACAGCGTGGGCCAGCAGGTGCAGCAGCGCGGCTTCGACGGCACGGCGCCGGTCGACGCGGTGCGCATGGCCACGGCCAGCGGCCACGGCATCGGCAAGTCGGCCATGACCGCGTGGCTGGTGGACTGGCTGATGAGCACCAGGCCGCACGCCAAGGGCATCGTGACGGCCAACACGTCCGAGCAGCTGTCGTCGAAGACCTGGGCCGAAATCGCGAAGTGGACGCGCCGCTGCATTACCGGGCACTGGTTCGAGGTGAACACCGGCAAGGGCGCCATGCGCATGTACCACCGGCAGCACCCAGAGGCGTGGTTGTGCGTGGCGCAGACGTGCCGGGAAGAGAACGCCGAGGCCTTCGCCGGCCTGCACGCGGCCAGCTCGACGCCGTTCTACATCTTCGACGAGGCGTCGGCGATTCCCGAGCGCATCTACGAGGTGGCCGAAGGCGGTCTGACGGACGGCGAGCCGCACATCTACCTGTTCGGCAATCCGACCCGCAACAGCGGCGCGTTCCACCGATGCTTCAATGCGATGCGCCACCGCTGGGTGTGCCGGCAGATCGACAGTCGAACGGTGGCCATCACGAACAAGAGCCAGATCCAGCAATGGATCGACGATTACGGCATCGACAGCGATTTCGTGCGCGTGCGCGTGCGGGGTGTATTCCCGAGGGCCGGCTCCATGCAGTTCATCGATTCCGACCTGGTGCACGCGGCGGCCACGCGCGAGGATGCGGATGTGCACACGTTCGACCCCCTGGTGCTGGGCGTGGATCCCGCGCGCTTCGGCGACGACCAGAGTGTGATTTACATCCGCAAGGGGCGCGACGGCCGCACGCAGGCCCCCATGAAGTTCCGCGGCATCGACACCATGACACTGGCGGCGAAGGTCGCCGAGCTGCATCAGCAGCTGCGCCCCGATGCCGTGTTTGTCGACGGCGGCGGTGTCGGCGGCGGCGTGGTCGACCGACTGCGCCAGCTGCGGATTCCCGTCATCGAGGTCCAGTTCGGCGGCGCGCCGGACCGCTCGATGCCCGACGACCAGGGCACCGCCTACGCGAACAAGGGCGCGGAGTGCTGGGGCGTGATGCGCGAGTGGCTCAAGGGTGGTGCGATTCCAGACGACCACGAGCTGCGTGCCGAGCTGGAGGGCCGCGAGTACGGCTACACCATGCTGCGTGGCCGTGACTGCATCGTGCTGGAGAAGAAGTCGGACATGAAGAAGCGCGGCCTAGCCAGCCCGGACACGGCTGATGCGCTGGCGCTGACGTTCGCCTATCCCGTACAAGCCAGCCGCCAGGCCGGAGGTTTCCCAGGCGATCGGCGCACGCAGAGCAACGTCGTCTCGGACTGGGATCCACTTGGCGACGCCTGACATGTTGGCGCCGACCGAAAATTGAGCCACTGATGAAGGTTGTGCCGACCGAAAACTGAGCCAGGTGTTCGACCTACCCTGCTGTCTTTTTGTGCAGCGGGGG
>JAEHJW020000761.1_pt1 | contig 11213 bp, 19 predicted proteins | sample 9271431 | NCBI WGS metagenome assembly JAEHJW02
CGCACCATCGACACTCACATCACAGAACGCATCGACAACGCCAGACTGCCGCTCAAAGCCGCCTAAAACTCAAGACAAGTCTCAATAATCTAGCGACCAAGGGTCGCTAGCGACCAAGGGTCGCTAGATGGCGACGGGGATTGGAGTTTGCGGTTTCCCTGCCCGCAGGTATCGCGGCTTGGTCGGAGGCCGCTTCGCTGCGTTGGGGGTCGTCTGCGGTAGGCTTTCGACCTGCTGCCGCCGATTCGGGCGGCATCCGGGCTGTGGCGCAGTTTGGTAGCGCACTTGACTGGGGGTCAAGTGGTCGCAGGTTCAAATCCTGTCAGCCCGACAAGGAAGGTAGTAGGTCAGAGGCGGTTTTGGAGGGATCCAGAGCCGCCTTTGTTAGTTAGAAACCGGGCCGTATGCCAATTGGTATGCCAGTTAGCCGCCTACACTGATGGACATGCCTAAACGACGCTCCAACGGTGAGGGGACCATCTACCAGCGCCCTAACGGCACCTGGGCAGCCCGGCTGACCTACGTCGACCCCGACACCGGCCAGCGGAAGCGTGTGGCGTTCTACGCGCCGACGCAAAAGGCGGTCAAGGCCAAGATGAAGGCCGCGCGCGAACGGATCGACGCTGGTGCTCCGCCCAAGGATGCGACCACAACCGTCGCAACCTGGATGAGGCACTGGCGCGATACGACGCTGGCGGTCAGCGACCGCAAGTTATCCACCAAGGAGCTGTACGCCACCCTGTCTCGCACCCACCTCGAGCCAGCGCCATTCGGCGAGATCGGACTGGACCGGCTCAAGCCATCCGACGTTGAGAAGTTGATCCTCACTATGCGGTCCAAGATGAAGCCTGCCCGCGGTGCCGACGCGGAGACGGTCCGCGCGCTGTCGGACAGCACCATCAGATCGACCTACACTGCGCTGCGCGCCGGCCTGGATGCAGCCGTGCGTGATGGCCTGCTGGGGCGCAACCCGGCAGCGCTGGTGAAGCGTCCGGGCGTCGAACGGCATGAGGCCAGGCACCTGGACGCGGCCGACGTGATGGCGGTCCTAAAGGCCGCTGAGGACTCGCGCTATCACACCGCGTTGGTGCTGATCGCATCCACAGGGCTGCGCCGCGGTGAGGCGCTGGCGCTGCGCTGGACAGACCTTGACCTCGAGGCCGGGCTGCTGAAGGTCGCACAGACCATCGGGCGCGTCGGCGACAAGTTGGTGATCTCTGAACCGAAGACCGCACGCGCGCGCCGAGAAGTGCCGCTGTCGTCGTCGATCGTCACGCTGCTGAAGAAGCATCGCATCGCTCAGCTCGAGGAGCGGATGCTTGCAGCCAACAAGTGGACTGAAAGCGGTCTGGTGTTCACTACGGCGCTCGGGACGCCCGTCGATCCACGCAATCTGACGCGCGTTGTCGAGGTTGCTGCCAAGCGAGCCAGCACGGAGGGCGTTGGCGTGCATACACTCCGACACAGCGCAGCGACCGCGTGGCTCGAGGCCGGCGTCCACATCAAGGCTGTCGGTGATCTGCTAGGGCACTCATCAGTCGCGATCACGGGCGACATATACGGACATACGTCCGACGACACTGCGCGTGCTGCGGTCGATGGACTGACCAGCCTACTCGGCGTGTGACATCCAGCACAGCACGTCCGCGAACCGAGTAATACCTCTTGCGCGCTATTGCGCGTAGTTGCGCATCCATGCGTAATACCCAGCGGGTGTAGAGCTTCTACAGCCCTGTAACACAACGGCTCTCATCGGCGCAATGTGTCGAAAGTCCCTGTCATTGTGGGTTCACACAGACCGCAGCGAACCGCGCGCGGTCACGGGCCAACAAGGGGCATAGACATGTCGCAGGATGCGCAGCAACGACTGCTCATGACGATCGACGAGACTCGTACCACCCTCGGCGGGATCAGCAGAACGCAGCTCTGGAAGCTGTCCAAGGCTGGTGAAGTGACACAGGTCAACATCGGCACAAGGGCGTTCTTCACCGTGAAATCCGTTGAGCAATACGTGGATCGATTGGCCGGGGTCGCGGCCGGTGCGGCATGAGCCGGCCGGATATGGAAAGCCCCCCGGAGCGTTCCGCTAACCGAGGGGCAATCCATTCCATGTCCGAGACCGCCGCCGCGCCAATAGGAAACGACCTCGTTATAGACCAGTCTACAGGGTCCGGGACGCATAACGCCGGTTACAGCGCGGATGCGCGCTGGCAGCACAACTTTGAGCGCATGGCACTGCGCGCCGCCCTCGATCAAAGCTTCTTCGAGATCGCGGGCGGAGCTATCCAGCACTACGCCACCAAGATTCGGGCGCGGTGGTCCTGATGGCCGACTTCCTTGCAGCGCTCAACGGCCGCAGGCCTGCCGAGCACCCGATAGTTCGACAGCTGCGCGACGCCGGCCATGGTGATCTGCTCAACTCGAGCGAGGTTCAACGGGCAAAACAGCCCGAGTACGCATCAGCGCCCATGCGAGTTGCTGCGCCGGGGAAGAACCCGGTCTACGTCGCGGCTGCGATCCGCAGCGACCTCGAGCGTCTGGCGGCTGCCACTGAGGGAAGCCGCAACGACACGCTACTTCGCGTGGCGTGCAACGTCTTCGAGTTCGTCAAAGGCGGCCATGCCGATCAATCCACGGCGGTCGCAGAGCTTGAGCGCATCGCCGGTGCGGTCGGGCTGCCGCACAGCGAGATTCACACCACCCTGCGGTCGGCATGGCAGCGCACGAAAGCGCGCGACGTGCCCGCGCCGGGCATCGTCCCGCCCGCATACAGCATCGAAGGATCACAACAATGACCGCCGTGACGCCGAGCCTCGACGGGTTGATCAAGGATGAGCGATCACCGGACGAAATCCATTCCGGCCTGGTGGAATATCGGCTTCAACAGCTAAGGGTCAACGCTGAAGCGAAGGCCCTGTTCGACGCCGAGACCCGCCCTGAGGTCGACTACCCGCCGGTGCGTTCGCTGACTGAGCTTCTGGCAAAGCCGTGCCCGCCGACACGCTGGCGCGTCGAGCAGGTAGCCCCAATCGCGGCGCGCATCATCTTGTCCGCGCAATACAAGGCTGGCAAAACGACGGCCCGGGACAACCTGATCCGGTCGCTGGTCGACCGTGAAAAGTTTCTTGGGCAGTTCACGATTCAGAGCCCGGCCAGCGCGCTTGTGCTGATCGACGACGAGCTGTCGGAGCATATGGTGCAGGATTGGCTCGGCCGGCAGGGGATTAGGAACACTGATGCCGTCGCCGACGTCATCACGCTGCGCGGCAAGGTGTCGACGTTCAACCTGTTCGATGACCACTGCCGTGACACATGGGCGAAGCGGTTCCGCGATCTCGGTTGCGACTACCTAATTCTCGACTGCCTCCGCCCAATCCTTGATGCGTTCGGTCTGGATGAGAACCGCGACGCCGGGCGGTTCTTGGTCCATTTCGACGCGCTGCTGGAGTCAGCGGGTATCCGCGACGCGCTGCTGGTGCATCACATGGGGCATACGGGCGAGCGGTCCCGCGGCGATTCCCGGTTGCTGGACTGGCCTGACGCCAATTGGCGGCTACTTCGGGAGGACCCTGAGGACCCCGCATCGGACCGCTATTTCAGTGCGTTCGGCCGCGATGTCGCCGTCCCCGAAGGTCGCCTGACCTTCGACCAGGCCACCCAACACATCAGATATGTGCCAGGGTCGCGCGGTGACGCGCAGACAGAAGCCGCGCTGTCGGCCGTGATCGAGGTGCTCGCCGATGACGCCAAATCGGGCGGTCTAGGTATGAGTGGGCGAGCCATCGAGGGGGCGCTGATCGGCGTCGACCATACGCAGAAGGCGATACGGAATGCCGTTAAACTCGCCGAGCGTCAAGGGCTCGTCTTGAAGGCGAAGGGGTCGAGGAACGCCACTCTCCGCCGCATCGCGGAGCCGTGCTCGGCCTGCTTCCGGCCACTCGCTGCTGGCCAGTATCTGCGGCATGAGTCATGCGTCGTCGAGGAGGCGGCATGACCGGGTCAGTGCGTCAGTTCGTTGCAGTGCGTTGCCAGTGCGTCAACGCACTCAGCAATCCAGTGCGTCAGTGCGTCAGTGCGTATATAGATAACGCACTCGCACCGCACGCGCTCCACGTAAAAACAACAGTCCAGTGCGTTGTGGGTAGTGCGTTGGTCAGCGGCCGGGAGAAGTCAGTGCGTTGGGTATCCCGGGCGCTGCCCCTGATCGTCCTGGACGGTCTGAAATGACCGCCCGCGACTGCGGCCGCACCACCGCGGCCGGCCAGCCCTGCCGCCGCCGTGTGGCCCGCGCTGGCGGTTGCATTTTCCACCGGTACGTTCCGGTGCCCTGGGGCCAAGGGCTGACGAACAAGCGCAAGACCCGGTGCAAGCGTGGCCACCTGCTCGCCTCGACCGCCTACAGGTTCCAGGACGCGCTGGGCCGCTGGCACCGGCAGTGCCGGGCCTGCGACCGCGACCGCAGGCGCGAGAAGGCGGCGGCGACACCATGACTGGCCAGATCGAGCTGGCCATCGAATGGGTGGCCACCTACCTCAGCACCGGCCCGAAAACCGAACGGCAGTGGCGCGAGAACGTCCCGCGGCACCTGAGCAGCCACGCGGTCAACACCGCGAAGAAGCGGTTGGGCGTGGTCACGTTCCGCCGCGACTGGCGCACCTGGTGCGCACTGCCGACAGACCCATCGATCCCCGCCAACGAGAAGGAGAACCACTCATGACAACCGCAGAACCGACCATCGACGCCAACCTGGTTCGCACGATCGCCCGGGACCTGCTGCACGCCGCGGCCGGATTCGGTCCGGCCGGCGCCGACATCTTCGCCACTGCCACCGCCATCACGCAGATGGCGCCGGAGGCGCCTGTCTGGCAGGTGATCGCAACCGCGGCCACGCTGGTCCGCGAAATGGCCGGGCGCTCCGGCATCGATGACCTGACAGACGACGAAGTCGCAGCCGCACAACTGCTGCGGCAGCTACGCGAGTCGGTGGCGGTCGGCCAGTTCGAACGCAACCTCAGCTTCACCGACGCGCGCATCATGACCGCGCTGCTGGCCATAGCCGACGTCGCCGTCCCCGGCAACTACGCCAAGGTTGTCGACCTCGCGGTGGCCTGGGAGGAGCGCTGGACCCTCATCGAGGCATGGCAGATCACCTACTTCGCGGTCCACCTGATCCGGCAGATCGCCGAATGGTCCGACGACCCAATGCGTCTGCTGAGCAGGCTCATCGACGAGCTACACCACCGAAAGGAAAACTGATGACTACCACCGATATTGAGCACATGGAGCAGTACGACCAGCCCGACGCGCGTGGCTGGCTGACATTCCGCAACATGCCCAACGATCTGCGCCGGGCCGAGGACGCGACGCTGGAAAGTGACTCCCGGTACTACCGGCAGACAGGTCGCCGCCGTTGGTCGAGGCCGGCGACGCCGACTGAACGGTTGCTGCTGCAGCACCTCGGCCATGAGTTGCCGGACGGCATGCTGGCCACCTGGATCACCTACACCACCGCCAGCATCCGCAACCGCCGCTGGCCCGCGCTTGAAAGGAACCAATCATGAGCGACGAAAACCCTGACAACACACCAGAGATCGACACGGAAGTCATCGAGGCTGGCGAAAACGAGCCCCAGATCGACCAGGACGAGACAACGCAGCCTGACGCGGTAGATGACGAGGCCCCTGACGCCGACGACGCCCAGGACGAGACTGGACGCCGCCGCGGCGTGCGTGAACGCCTGGCCGAGGCTGAAGCCGAGCGGGATGCGTTGCGCGACACCCTGGCCCGGCAACAGCAGGCCGTCTTCGAGGACGCCATCAACCGCGCAGGTGTCACCGGCGTGCTGATGCGAGCCGCTGACCGCGGCCTGGACAGCCTCGTCGACGAGGACGGCCTGATCTGGCCGACAGACGTCACCGAGGCCGCAGGCCAGGTCGCTGCCGACGCCGGAATCCCGCGGCGCCCAAAAGCCGATCCGCTGGCCGGGCGCGGTGACAACGCCAGCCCGCCGCCGAAGGTGACGTTCGGGTCGCTACTCAAGGCAGCCGTCGAGAACACCGGATAGACTGATGGGGTTGGCTGCGGGCACTGTCGCAGTGTTCCGCAAGCCAGCCCCGTTGGAGTCCCGGCAATAGGACACCCCGCCCGAAGCGGTCGGAGCGTCGCGCTCCCGCAAGGGGTTACCTAATCCATTGCTAGAGAAAGACTCTCAAATCATGTCGCAAACAAGCACAAACGCGGCCTCGATCCTGCGACCCGAGGACATTCATTCGCTGATCGTCGAGCCTGTCACCAGGGAGAGCGTCGCCTTTCAGGTATCCACCCCGGTGCCGACCAACTCGAAAGACGTTCGCTTCCCGATCCTGACCGACGACCCGACTGCGGCGTGGGTCGACGAGGGCGAGGAACTCAACGTCGATGACGCCGAGTTCGACGACCTGGTGGTCACGCCCAAGAAGATCGCGGCGATCACCGCGGTCACCAGTGAACTGGCCACCGACAGCAGCCCTGAGGCTCAGGCTGTCATCGGCGAGGCGCTGGTGCGGTCGCTGACCGCGAAGATCGACAGTGCGTTCTTCGGCAACACCGTCGCCCACGGCCCCTACGGGCTGAAGTCGCGCAGCGGCGTGCAGCTGGTGCTGGCCGGGGCCGCTCCGGAGAACACCGACGCCTTCTTAGAGGCCATCAGCAAGGCCGAGACCATTGGGTCGCAACTGACCTCGTGGGTCACCGACCCAGACACGGCGCTCTACCTCGCCAAGCTCAAGAAGCAGGATGGGTCAAACGAGCCGCTGCTGACGACTGACGCGGCCAGCCCGACCGGCCGCTTGATCGCCGGCGTTCCGCTGGTCGTCTCGCCGCACGTCACCCCGAAAGCGGCGCCTGCGCCGAGCATCTGGGGGATTCCGAGAGCGCGGTCGTTCGCTGTGATCCGCAAGGACGTCACCGTTGACACCGACAAGTCCGCGTTCTGGACGTCGGATCGGATCGGCGTCAGGGCCATCGCCCGGGTGGCATTCGGCTGGCCCCACGAGGCCGCACTTGTCGAGGTCCGGCTCGCGACGCCCGGCAGCTAGCCCGGCGAACGGCAACGGCACAACCCGGACTGACTGGTGGGTGACACGCGGGATCAATGCGGACTTATGCCCGGTCCGATTCCGCACCCGTTGTCACTCACCAGTCGCAGATGTCCGCGTTGCGCCCGCGTTGGGGTTAGTCTTTTCACCAGCGCGCGGCGCGCGCGGCAGCGGACCGTCCGGCGGCGAGGTTAAACAGCGCTTACCCCGCCGCTGGACGGGAACCGTCCGACCAGATGACCGCGCGCTTTCGCATGGGTGACAACATAATCTAAGCAGCGAAGGTCAATGCGATTCGCATAGGTGACGACTTAATCCAGCGCCGGATCAGCGTGCAAGACAAGCGGGCAGCGAATGCAGTTGCGCGGCAGCGCGACGAAGCATGTTGGGCCTCTGGGGCATTACCCCTCCCGCCCCGTCGCTGACCCACGGTAGGCCTAGGCGGTCTAATCCTGCTCGGGTCTGGGGTTTTTCGAACTGCACGCATTTCGAGCTCGCCAGGAAGGTGGAAAAGCGATGTTCAGCAATGTTATTCGGCACCTCACGGTCCCGTGCGGTTGGTGCGGCCGGCGCGTACCGCAGCGGGTATCCGGCCGCGGTCGCCGTTGGTGCTCGAACGCTTGCCGGATGAAGTCTTACCGCGCACACCGACGAACTTAAAACCACGTCGGCCACGGCGTGATGCCCGGACCGGCCCACACGGCCAGTGCGAGCGTGAGCAGCACGATGACCAGACGTGCGGTCGCGCTCCAGCTATGCAGAATCGCGCTACTAATCAGATTGCAGATCGACTTGATGGCCTGCCCCATGGGGTACTCCTTGTTTACTTGATGTGGTGCTTGCCTCAAGTCTTGTGACCGGCCGACCCGAAATTTGTCAACAAATTGCTGACGGAATTTGGCATGCTGTGTGCATGGCCGACCTGGAAGAGGAACTTCGCTATGCACTCGCATACCGGAACGAGATGGCAGTGGACCTCGCAGCCTGGTTGCTCAGACTCGCGAACGACGGCGGCTGGTACGAATGGCCGATCGGGATGATGATTCATAGCTTCAGCGGTGACCCCGACGATCTTCTCGCCAACGTCGAGGCCTTGACTGCGGTCATACTCAATCGCGCCGGAATGCCCTGGGACGCAATGGCTGCCCAGGTTGAGTGCAGCAAGCAAGCTTTGCACCGCCGGCATGCCCGACGTGGGGAGGCATTGTTCGAGGAGGCCAATTCACGTTCTGGCGGGAGGCCACGCACAACGAACGTTGATGTGTTGCTCGAGGCTCTAGGCGCTCTGAAAGCCGCCCAGAAGGCACCCGACGACGCCGACGAACTCGAGCTGGAGATGTCTGCCAGCAACTCCATTCCGTGGGCATCAGCAGGCATGATTCGGAACCTGGTCAGATTGCCAGGTCCGGAAAGCATCCTTTGCGCAGGCAACAGTCTTGCCGCGGCCCTTGTGAAGTTTCGGAAAATCAGTCGTTGGTGGTGGTACGACCGCGAGGACCTTGGGATCGAATGACTCTACGCCCATCCCAGGGCGACTACCACGCAGAAACACAGCGATTCCTCCGGATGAACGTCGGCCCGATGTGTCAGGCTTGAACCTGCCGAACTCGCTGACCTGACCATGAAGGAGGTGCGATGACGCAGAACCAGGACGGCCCAATCCAGCCTGAGACGCCACCGCCGCCGCCACCACCCGAAACAGCACCTCCGCCATCCGAGACGATCGTCAAGCCGTGGACACCACGACTCGTTCCCGAGGAAGTCAAGGGCAGCCAAGGTGAGCGGATTGAGCGACGCGACATCCAGCACAAATGAACCCTCGCCGGCCGGGACGATCTACCAGGCGATGGTCGGCAACCTGTTGGCCGCCGAGTATGACCGGCGCGCGAAGACGGAGGCTCGCGGTTCGACACTGGTGACGACCAGCGCATCGCTGCTCACCCTGGTGTTGGGCCTGACCGTAGTCGTCACCGGCAAGGACTACGTGTTCACCAACGGCTTTGCGGTCTTGACCCTGATCTTGGCGCTCCTCGCATTCTTGGTGTCGGCTGTGCTGGGGATCGTGGTTCATGCCTTACCTGTCCCGTACAACACCGTCGGGCGTGCGAGCCTTGATCAGCTCACCGACGATTCGTTCTGGCAGCTCTCGGCCGACGAGGCATTACGCAATGACGTCTGGCAGCAGGGTGACACCATACGCACCCTGCGGATTGGGAATGAGCGAAAAGCCAAGTGGGTCACGGCAAGTCTGGTGGCTCAAGTCGTGGCGATCCTTCTATTGACGGTATCGGTCGCCATCGAACTCGTGGGTCGCACAGCGCTGCTGACGGAGATATCCGACTGCGCACCACTCTGGTAGCAAGCGTCGGCGGGCGGCGCGCCTTTTGTTGACTCGGTTCGACGCGCAGGTCGTTCAGGCCCAAAATCTACCGTGATTCCCCGCCGCCGGCATGGTTAGGCGTGGGTTGCTTTTCGCTTGAGCTTGGCGCCGCATTCCTCGCACACAAACGTCGCTTGGTCGGCGGGCACGGCCTGAACGTGTTGACATTTGTGGCATCTCGCCCTAACTGCCTGCCCAGCTGACTTGACCACAGGCGGTTTCTGACCGGTGCTCGCTGGCTTATTGACAACGGGTGGTGCCGCCCAAAGTTCGTTGGTTGCTTTGCATTGCCAGCATTCGTATGTACGTTGATCCTGTGCCACGTTCTGGACGGTGTTGCACCGCTTGCATTTCACTGCGCGCATTCCGGGCGGCGCCTGCGGCAGGCCAGGCTTTTGGCAGATGACGATTATGAGGCCGATAATCCCAAGCAGCGCGCCGAGTATGAAGGCATCCTGGATCGACCGATTCTTTCTCTGCGCGATCAGGGCCGAAATCCCGCCACAGATCAGGCACAGCACGATTACGCCAAGCCAGTGGTCCATGTGTTCCCTTCAGTTGAACAGCTCTTGGCCTCCGGTGATCCGCGAAACCTACCGCGGCTCAAGCAGAATTGAACCATTCCGCGTGGGATGGTTTGGCGGAAATCGCTTTAAGAAATCGTGCCCGCTGCGGGAGCTAGTTGCCCTCAGCCTTCAGCGCCTGCATCCGCCGCTCAACGAAGAACGAGGCGGTCAACGCGTCGATGCAGCCTTGGCCGGTGGCGATGGTGTACTCGAGCAGCTGCTCATCGCCGGTCGCCGCGGCCTTCTCGGCGGCCGCCTCGCATTGCAGCATCAGCGCCTCGAGCCGTTCAGCTTCACTGCGAGTGAACCCACCCTGTGACATGTGGTCCTGGATCGTTCCGAGCGCGCTCACCCGTTCACCTGGCCTTCCATATAGAGCGCCAACACCGCGGCACGGAAGATTTCGGCCTCGTCGGTGATGCCTCGGTCGATCAGTCCACGGACTAGCCGCTCGAGCATCGCAACCTGGTCTACGTCGAAGCCAGCTTCGAGAGCCTGGATGATCATTTCGATGTCCATCGTGACGCCTCTTCCTGCAAATTCGGCGGCATACGGGGTAGGGGTACGTATGCCAATTCGTATGCCAACCAGACTTGGTTTCGCGGTGTTCACGTCTGATCACTACCGGCTTGAACTGCAGAAATATACATGGACGAACAGCTGAAAACACCCCTTTTTTATCTGGGGGTCAAGTGGTCGCAGGTTCAAATCCTGTCAGCCCGACAAGAAAAACTAGCCTTGAGCTGGTCTTTTCTTTTTGGGCCGATCGAACGCACGTTCGCCGGACCCAGAATTGTCACAGATTGTCACGAGCGCCGGAATGGTGTCACCGCACCCGTGTGCGACGGAGTCAGGCCTCGGCGGTCAACGACCGAGCAGCAAAGCTACGGGCAGCGAGCTCCAGCGCGTCCGCCTGGGCGGCAGGTGGCGACGCTCAGCCATGGTCTGGAGTTAAGAGGCTGCTTCGGTGTGCGCGGCGATGAACCGGTGAATCTCCGCCGACGTGACGCGGTGGGAGGCGCCGATCTGCACCCAGGCCAGCTCGCCGCCCTCGAAGAGCCGAGAGATCGACGATCGTGAGATGCGTAGGGCTTTAGCCGCTTCGGCGATGGTCAGCAGCGGACTGCCGTCAATGGGTCTGCCGGAGTAAACGCTCATGTCGGCGCGGCCAGAAAGTGGTGAATGTGTCAT
>JAEHJW020002324.1_pt1 | contig 11201 bp, 16 predicted proteins | sample 9271431 | NCBI WGS metagenome assembly JAEHJW02
GAGAGGGAAGATGACAGCTCTTTCTTCGATGAAGTGAATAAGGCAGTAGAATTTTTCAGCGGGGAGAATGTGAATGTCCATATTATAAAGGACGGATTCTTCCACGGGAAAGCATACATGGGTGCCAGTCCTTCATTTTCAGAAATAAGGAGCGGGAAAGGAAATGGATTCGCTTGCACTGGCTCGAGCAACTTTACTGCGGGAGGCCTCAAGAATAACGGGGAGCTTAACATGCTGACAACGGAAAGGGACGCTGTGGCTAAACTGTCCGAATGGTTCGACGATGTGTGGAATGATTCTGTAGATTTCAAACCAAACCTAATATCATTTCTGAATAACTACACGACATCTCATTCGCCACTTGAGGTCGTGGGTAAAGCGCTGTATGAATACTACAGGGGAAGAGTGGAAGCTGCATCGTCTCTCCCTGACAGCATCGATCTGTTTCCTCATCAAAAGCTATCAGCTACAGGTGCCTGGAGCATCCTGCAGAAATATGGCGGTGCAATAGTTGCAGACCCAGTAGGTTTAGGGAAGACCAGGGTTGCCATATACCTGGCAACTCTTGCCATGAGGAAGAGATTGAAACCATTGCTCATTGCACCCAAGAGCATCTTGGAGACGACATGGAAAAGCGAGATGGATAAGGTCATGGGCCTTGATATTCCATATGTTAATACGGAATTAATATCTCGTGACCCCAGCAGACTCAATGAGTATAAAGATAAAAATTTCATAATAATTGATGAAGCACACTATTTCAGGTCTTCGTCCAGTCAGAGATTTGATGCTCTATCCGAATATCTCAGCAACGAGGATAGGAAAATTTTGTTCCTTACAGCGACACCTATAAACAATTCATTGATGGATTTGTATAATTTGCTTGCTCTCTTCGTGAAGGATGATGAAATACGGGACATCTCTCCGTCTATGAAGGGTTACTTCGCAGAACAGCAGAAGAAGCTGGTACATGGGAGTCAGATAAATCTTGACTCCGTTATCAATAGGTTTGTAGTCAGGACATCCAGGGGTACCGCTGAGAGACTGGCCAACGGTGCCATCACTTTCCCTACTAGAAAAGTAGAGGCTGTCGAATACCCGGTCTCTCCCGATCCAGAAGTTGTCGATGACATTCTCGAGAGTCTAGATATGATGTACTACGACATGGCCGTAGACAAGCAGGTGGATTATCTCCTTCTTCCCGACGGGACGGAGATAAGCGTGGAAAAACAGTTGAAGAAGAAGGAGAACCTTAAGGAAATGGTCAAGACGATAATACAGCTCGGACTGATGAAAAGGTTCGAAAGCAGCATCTATTCCCTCGAAGAAAGTCTTAGCAATGTGAAGGAGTACCTTGAAATGACGCTAAAAATTGCGGAGAGGGAAGGTGTCTTCGTCCCTCCTAAACTGAAGAAGGAAGTCTATCAAAACGAGGAGGGCTTTGTATTCAATGTCCCCGATAAAGAAAGGGAAAAGCTATCCTTCCAGAACGAGGAAAAAGACCGTTATATGAAGAGCGCTCGCCATGATATTGAGAAGCTGGATAACCTGCTGCATTTGATTGGAAGTTACACCAATGATGACCCGAAAGTGAACAAGCTTCTTGAAGACATTTTGAAAATTAAGCTCGAAGGCAATAACGGCGTTATCATCTTCACTTCGTATTTTGACACCGCCGAGTATCTCTACAATAAAATGTCCCTGGTCCCCTCAATAAAGAGCAGGCTTATGATGATAACCGGCAGCGTTTCGCGCGGGCCAAATTCCGATGATCGATTCAGAATACTCGATGATTTTGTTAAGAATGGCGGGTATCTGATAAGCACCGATGTCCTGAGTGCAGGACAGAATCTCCAAAATGCTCAGTACGTAGTTAACTACGATTTTCCATGGAATCCGGTAGTGCTGATACAGCGGACTGGCAGGATAGACCGTCTCAAATCCCCGCACAATCTTGTGTACGTGAAGAACGTAATCCCTGAAAAGAAGGACAAAGACGATGAAGGAAGCCTGGAGCACTTTCTGGGGTTGATGAAGAAACTATCAAGTAAACTTGAAGGGATCAGGAAAAGCGTAGGGTCTGACGTGTCTATCCTAGGGGAGGAACCGATTCCAAAGGACGTAAACAACATTGTCAATATACTCAGGGGAAACGAGGGTGAACTGAGGAGGCTCGAAGAAGAATACATGAAGAAGCTTGGCGGTTTAGTATCCTCGGAAACGCCTCTGGATATTTATGAAAGGCTGTTGGAGGAATTGGGCGAGGAGAAGATAAAGCGGATACCTTACGGTTCAGGTGCGTTCAAGGAATCTGAAAGGCAGGGGATGTTTATCCTTTACAAATATAGACATGGTGATGTTGACGAATTCAGGTGGATACTCAAGTTAGATGGTGGGGAAGTTATCACTGATATCTCCAAAATAATTGAGTTCCTACTTTCGGAACCTGCAAATAACAAGGGAGAAAAGATAGATTATTCAATCCTAAAGGAGAAATTCAGAACGATGAAGGAAGAATTCTTAAAAATTGAAAAAACGACAAGTACGAAGAGCGTGCGCTCACTGCCGAGAGACCTAAAGGACATTATGGAATATGTCGACAACGATGCTGCTCTCTCGCCATACTTTTCTTCGCTTATGCAGAAACAGAGTGACCTAAATCTCTTGAAGGTATTGAAAAAGGCTCTCAGGGAAGGTAGGCTTGATACGAAGCTGAAGGAAATTTTCGGTGATAATCCGTCAGTAATTCCAAACAATGATATGGAGGAAAGTGCCAGGGATATACATAGAGTAGTGTGGTGTTCAATAGGAAGAGAAAGTACGAGGGAAGATACTTTGTCGATTCAGAAGGTATTCTCCTCAAGTTAGCTGAGATGACCCTAATTTATGACAATACTGCCCGATTTGGCATATGGACTTTATTGTTGTTTAGAAGGTTTGTCGTTTGAGTGGTAATTTAGCATTGAGAATGGGAAGTTCCTCGTGTTAGCTAGGGAAGGGCATCATTTTCAACGATAGCAGGCGAGTTGAGGGTGTAGACGTGTATTTACACTTCTTGGGTTTCATACCTGCCTTATTTTGTTTTTAAAGAACGCCAATATAATAATAGGTATTGTATCGTTGATGATTGGCGTATAAAAAACATTGAAGGCGGAGCGATGCCGGCATGCCGGTATTGTCGGCGTGTCAGTGCATCGATTGTGTGATTCAGAGCAACGTCAGGAGTAGGATGACGCAGTAACCTATGGTTATGAAAGGGACGAAGGGCCCAAGGTAGGTTGCTGTTTCCCCCCTCACCCTGTACTTATGGTTCTCCCCGGGCAGGACAACTTCCTTTGGAACCTTCTTCGGCCAACCCTTCACCCCCCTCTTGGTTGTCAGCTTCATCACGCCAACCATGGCAAGCATGGACACCCCCGCTATCACTATGACAAGCAGTCCCGGGGAAGCTATGGCATATGCCAGCGGGAATGCGGAATAGGTAGGCACAGCTATCGCAAGCGTCTGCAGGATCTTCATGTCCCCGCTCCCCATCCCGAGGTACGGGAAGGCCAGCTTGACCAGGAGGATTGTCAGTACTACGGATACGGTGACGGGATTGAGCGCTCTCTCGAGAGGGATCAGTACGAGGGCATAGGGTATGTACGACTCCTTCCCCTTGAGATAGTGTTCCGTCATCACGGGCACGACCAGGAACGCCAGCATGGTGTCGAAGTACAGGTAGAACCCGAAGAGGAACACGTCAATGATGAGGAATGGTAATGTCATTACTTTCCTTGTCTTTACGTCAGTATAGGATGAGTATATCAGCAATGCAAGGATCGGCAGGAGGAGCGCGGGATTTCCGGATAGCAATATCATTTCCTATCAATGCCTCCGTTCCCGGTGTCGCTGGTATGGGATTGTGTATTGAGATGGGCGTTGCCTGCGGACATCATGAGAGTTTATGATGTCGGGTGTTAAAAACATTGTCATCGAGTATTGGAAACTATTATATTCCTTTGATATATTATTATGTGTATGAGAAAGAATGTAGTGGCAGCGGGAGCACTTGCGTTGGTCATAGGCATAGTGCTCATGGGGCTGGGTGCGCCACTGGTGTCAAACTATGTATCCGCAGGCGTGACGTCCACCGGAGCTGGTGTCTATTCTTCGCATCCCTTTGACCTGGTTTCCTCGGACGTCGTGACTGTCGATTCGCCTGCCATGATTTACATGGTGCAGTCTTCATCCGTTCATTACGTTTCAAGGTCATCCATCGACACATACAAGGTTGCCCCCGTTGCCGAGAATTCGGCGAACGGTCTGACCGTCGCCACATGGTCCGGACTGTCAGGAAATTATTCCATCGTCAGTTTCAATTCGTCATCGGTGAATACGCGCGTATCCATAGCCACGTCGTCCTCATTCGGTGCCTCCTTCGGATACTCGATTGGAGTAGCCATGGGTGTGGTGCTTTTCCTCGTTGGTATAGCACTGCTATTTGCTGGCCTGGCGTTGAGGAAGAAAGTACCGCCGAAGGACGATTGGTCCATGCCAGGCAATCAGCAGTCGGAACAGGATGAAAATTCAACCGGAAGTCCTGCTGATAATGAAGGCAATCCGGAGCACAAAAACGTTTAATAGCAATGCCACCATGAATCATAAGGAGGTAAATATATGTCAAACGCGGATAATTTTTCCTCGGAGGACGAAGTGAGGTCGGTTGTAGAAGAAATGAAACTGGTGAGGGAAGCGTCACCTGACAAGACATTGCCTAAGGTCTACATCGCATCAATAAACGACCTTCTATCGGCATCGAGGTCGAAGGTCAGGTTGGCATTCTTCGGAGAGGTGGCAAAGAAGTGCCCTGACCTCTTGCAACTCTTTGAGGACATCAAGCCAAAAAAGTTGCCGGACAAAAAATCTGAGAAGAATGATTCAGAAAAATAAATATAATTCTCAGGATAGTTGTAACCGACAACAATATTCTTTTTTTTATATTTATTGAACAATTAATGTTTGGTCTCTGTTGACATTCTTGCATGATGTGTGTGCATGTGTTGTGTTATCGTTTACGACCAGGTTGTTGGAACAATGGAAATTTGCATAAACCTTATATACGAGCCTTGTATATCTAATTGCTATTTGCCCTACCATACCTTCACTAAAACCTACATCACTCCTTTCGGGGAAAAAATCCCGGTATGGTCGAAAGGAAGTGTAGCGGAAAAGCGTGCCCCCGTCAGTTTGGCTAGAACAGAAAAATTGGAGCTAAGAAATGGAATACGGACAAACGAAATCATTCACCCTAGTTTTTATTAGATTTCGTTAAATTGCATCTGTTCGTGTTTCTAATTCTTGTTTTTTAGCGTCTGATGATACAACTACCCCCGTTTCTAACAGACTTCCTCATTCACCGAAAACATCACCTGCAGAACAAATATCATAACAAAACCAACGGCAAAGGAAACGGAAATATGCAACGAAACAGGGAATGGAATTGAGCGGAAACATGTGGTAACTTTGGCACAGGTAGGCGCCGTAGACTCTTCTCCCTTTCTCAGGATAATGCCTCGTCGTGGCAAGGGAGCCAAACAGCCTTTCTTATGGAAAGGTTGGCTAAATTATCCGGGTTCTTCTCGCTTTTACTCTTTTCCGTAGAGGAGAACGGCTTACGGAATTTTTCAATCAAAAAAAGGGTGATGATGTCTATGATGCAGCAAGAAACATCATCAAGCAACGAAATCCATTCTAGAGATATAAGACTTTCTCAGGATGGATCGGGGTTGGGGACTGACTGCCAGCTGGTGTCTCCAGAACTGAAGAATTCCGCTGTCTTCAAAAGGACAGTGAAGGAATTCGGAGATATCCGTGCCGCGGAAATATTTGTTTATTTGAACAACGTTTTCCACGAGTACGGATACAGGGAAGGAGGTTCCAGAACTGGGCACGATTTTGAGGAAGCAGTCAAGTCCCTGTTGGGCACACTGGGAATACGGTTTGTTTCCAGTGTGAAGGCAGGGAAGTCAGAGGTAGACTTCCTTATCCACGGGCCTAAGGAGACAGTTCTTCTTGAGGTGAAACTTGCTAAGAGGGATAATCATGAATGGCAGGTTTCCCAGGGAGAAAAAATGTCCGTGGAAAGTGGCCACAGATACATTGTGGCAGTGGGTGTTCCTGCTGTCGCAAAGGCCATTGCTTCGGTCATATAACCCCTGAGTTTTTTATATTATTTTATTCCCTTTCGTCTGGCAATTCCTCAATGTGGAGAAAGGGTGGCAACGTTCGAAAGGACGGCTAAATTTGTCAGTATTTTCTCTTCTTGATTAGGAATGTACCCTCGGCTTTTTGGCATGGGTCTACCATATATATTACGGAAATATTTGAGCAAGAATTGGACATTTAAGGAGATGAATAAAAATGGATAAAACATTGAAATTACCAATAGGTTTTGCCTTATTCATAGGTGTATCCATGGCAATTTTTTACGTCTATGGATTAGAGGTTAGCCAGGTACCGCCTGCAGTGATAATGATTGCGGATGTAATTGCCGTATTGGATATGATGTTCATGGTTTACATCATACGGTTTGTATACATATATGACAAGTTGCATCCGGTGACTGCCAATAATACCTGAGCGACCTCCTTTACCAGATATATTTTATTATTTTTTCGATTTATAATATGCCATCCGTACTGGTCCTTCACCTTCAATGGGATGGGATGGCGATGTGCGAAAGCACTCTGAGTCGGTATAGTTTTTTCAGTTACTGCGTGCCCATGATTTTTGTTGGGACGTCAATGCATTGCTTGACATTGCCTGCGGGATTTGCATGAATCTGAATAGAGAAATCTTTGTGGAAAATGGTGGGTTGAAACACCAGTTTTCCTTGGCCGAAGTTATCAATCGGTGATAACAATGGAGAAGATAAATGGAGCAATAACAAAAGGATTTGAGGCAACCCCAAAGCTCCTTAGGAATGGGGTCTCAAACGTCGCCGGGAGCTACGAGAACGCTCACATAACCGTGTCAATAACTTCCAAGATTTTTGTGGGAGATGACGTAGTTTATACAACTGAAGATGGAAGTATGATAATATTGAAAAACAGGAGGAATGATTAAAATGACGGGCGAACAGGAAATGATGCAGAACACTCAATCCAAACCCCAATCCAAAGTGTTTACGGCAGAGAAATTGAAAGAAATGGAGGCAGCCTATGAGAGAGTAATCGAAGGACTCGTTGAGGTTGCGACGGAAGAATGGGGCAACGAGGATAAGGCTATTGAGGTCGTGGCGGACCTCAGAGCCGTGGTCTATCCTGACGAAAGGGATGAGAACACGGAGACCCCAAAGTTTGTGGGTGGCATCCTTACAATCATAGACGAGGAGCCTACTATACTCCTTGCCAGGAGGCATGGCCAACCTTACCAGATGTCACTCAAGCAGTGGGGCAGGCTGGCCGTTGCGGATAACTTCCCACAAGAGGCTCCTCCACAGGTCCCGGTGAAGGGACGCCTCGTGGTCACGCGGAAGGGCGTAAGGCTCTTCGTTGCAAAGTTCTTTGACACGAAGAGCGACTTTGCAGTAGAGTGGCCAGAAGGGTTCTTCTCCGGGAAGGGAAGGCTCAAAGCAGTCGATGGGAAGCTCGTGTTCACTGGGCTGAATCAGCAAGAGGTCAGTGTGGATAAGGTCTTCTTCGACAGAAGAAAGTTGCCCGACAAGCCCATATATGACGGAATAATTTATGGGTTTGTGAAGAATGGGCTGTTTTATGTCACTGACATAAGGGCGGGACATTCCTCGTATCCAAAGGCTGTCTGGGACAAGCTGAACAATATGATCGCCATGAAGAAAAGGGCACACGACAACAGGCAGAAAGCCTTCAAGGCAAAGACGTACGTCCTCTCTGTTGTGAAGACCAAGAGGACAAATGCAGACAAAGAACAGCAGAATTTCAACGTTGATAATTTTGCTGCAGACGAAAGGACAAAAAGAATGCTCAGAGAGATACTGAGCAAGAAGGGGGAGTGATAGCCATGCAGGAAATGATTGTGGATTTCCCCCTCTACGAGGCGGACATCGGAGGGAAGGACTTCAGAGAATTCAAGTCCTTCAAGAAATTGAGTATCAGGGATGCCGTTACGGAGAAAGACATGAAGAGGCTCGGCGAGCTGAGGAAGGCAGGCATAGATTCTGGCAACCATGTTGTGATTTTTTACGAGAACGGGGTAGTGGAGCACAACCACAGCAAGAATGGCGCCCGAGACTGTGCCGTCTATTTCTACGAGTGATGGCTATGGAAAGGGACGTAGACTGCGAAAGGCGTATGGCCTATCTTTCCATGGCACTGGGTATAGTGATCCTTTTCTTAGCTACATATTTCATCGGAACGGTTGTTGGATGGCCTGTTGGAATACTGGAAGGAGCCGTTGTTTTTTGGGTGTACAGCAAATTGATGGTGAGTGTTGTACTTCCACGGCTGTCTGCCAGAAGCGAAGGTGGCGGGCTATGAGTAACGATATGGAATCAATAAACGCAAGGTACCGGCAGGGCCTTGCGTCCCTTTCCGGCAACCCTGACCTTCCCCTCGACCTTTACGGGATGGTTTTTATCTGGCATCCCAAGCCTGACGCTCTTTTCGGGGTGCTGAAATACCCCCTCCAGCAGCTGAAGATGGATGCATTGTCCACGCTTCCAGTGACTGCTATAGAGTCCGTGGACTACATGGAACCTATAGGGGACCAGTCCTACGTGGCAAATGCAATAGTTTCCTTCATGAACGCAGTGAAAGAGCATAGGGACGAGTGGCAGAGCTCTGTCGCTCGGTTCCAAGAATACATGAGGAACTACGAATTCCATGCTCTCGAGGAGGAGAAGAGGATGATCGATATCCTCAGGAACTACGAAAAGGAGCGGGGTGAGACAAACTGGAGCGAGGACTACGAAATGTTCCTGAAGGGAGAATACCGCAAGAAGATCGTCAAGGAGAGGATACGCACCGAGCGGAAGATAGAAAGTGCAACGAAGGACTTTGACTCACTTAGGGAGGCCGAGGCAACCATACTTATCGCCAAGGTCAGCAAGCTCCACAAGCTGGAACACGGGAATTGTCCATGGAACGGCGCATCCATGTTGCCTGCAAAGGGTGAGGTACCGGTCATACCCCCAGAAGAGTTGGTAAGGATAGCATTGAAGGGAGTGTATTGATATGGAAGGCTTCTCGGAACCGTTGAGAGAGAAGTACCGAAATGTCATACTTAGCTTCCTTGACGGCGATGACAGCAGTAGATTCGAAGGAAGGACTGAGGAAGGTAACGTATGGGTTGCCAACCACGGTGCCTGCCAGACTCTTGTCATAGAGCCTGACCGGACTTCCCAGTATGAAGTTGCGGTGAGGCTCCCGGCAGATGAGCCCCGAAAAAAATGGGGCGGTTTCTACGTGAATGGCAATAAGCTGTCTCCCTACAGGATGCAGGGGCTTGGGAGCGGGCACATGAAGTCACCAGTCGATGATGCTCATAAAATGGCAGTGAGCTTCATAAAAGACGACCAGCTTTTCAGGGAAGCTTACAACAAGAGATTTGTAAATGTGCTCCATCATTGGGGTGCGCAGAGTCTCTGGTTGTGGGACATTCCAGAAGCCTACTGCATAGCAGTCAGGGTGGCGTTGCCTGACGAGGAAGGCAGGCTATGGGGAGGTTATTTTGTTTCAAACGGCTTCCTCATAGGAATAGGAATGGACCACTAAGTTTGAGGTGTTTTTATGAAGAAGATGCGTGTTCTATCAATATCCGTGGATAGACAGGATTTGGACGACTATTACAACGATACAATCAACGGAATTGACCCTTTCAGTGACGTAGATGCGGTAATATATGAAGAGCAGGAGAAGGAAAGGGAAGAAATCATGCAGGCATTGGCAGACGAAGTCGTCCATAGGATAAGGGATGGCGGGAGAAATGCACGATGACCAGACTCAGACGATTATTGCGGGGCCTTCGAGGAATGCGTTGCTTACGAGGGTGATGCTGGACGAGATAGGTCTGGATAATTTCGGGGTATTCTTTACGGAGAACAATATTTTCATGGGCCGTATCTACAACTTCAATCCAGACCGCAATGACCCCAAGAGCGTCACCATCGAAGGTTACTACACCATGGACATAGACATAGATACAATACTTGCGGTCAAGAAGTATGACCTTGCAACGGATGCACAGTACATTCCACCCCCTGACTAGTTTTATTTTATTCTGGGTTTTTTAATGCCCCCAATGGTCGGCCTCCACGCCTTCCTTCCGGAAGGGTCTTCGTGGCGGACCATGAAAGATGGCGGGGGCGGGCAACGTTTCATGATTAAGAATTAGAAAGGAAGAGACGAAATAAATCCCGTCTCTTCGCTTGCGAGGATGGCTCAGTACGGCCCACAGCGACCGATTGAAAGTTGGATGTCCACCCGGATATCGTGAGTTCAAATCTCACTCCTCGCGCCTATCTTCTAATAGTATTATCTGGTTGAGGTATTTATAACTTAGGGCGAATAAGTGGCAGATAACGAATTTCCAAGGAATAATCATGGAACGGCTAATGACCATATTTGTTTGTTTTGAGCGGCAGGGAAGTGATTCTCTGTTGTTCTATAGGCGCAACTCCTGATGATTCCGTCCCATGCTTAACGGCAAGGGATGGATGCTCACCGTTGAAATCCGGTGGGTTGACCGTGCGCCTTTTGTCTTGTACTTATATGTTTCAAACTTGCAAGCTGTGAAGCGTGCAGGTGAATCGGTCGAAACATTCTTCCAGCATGCGTGCCGTTCCGTAACGTAAACAGGCATCATGCTTTGGAAGATGTAGGGTGAATAATAATGAACACCCAGTGTGAGATGATGGATGAGCCTCTCATGGTTTCATTCAAAAGTTCGCAGGTGCCACATTGTGTTTTGCACGTGTTTCGTGGCATGGTGGTTTGCGATATGGAGTTGGTGACATGAACGAAAGACAGGAACGTCGTGTAGACATAGCGGTGATTATATTGGGCGTGGCGATTGTGCCAGTGATTGCGGTACTCTGGTTACGCAGTATTAGTGCGGCAAATGCATTGGTCTTCGGTGCAGAAATATTGCTAGCGTACGTTGTAGTCCTGCTTCTTGTGATGAATCACAAGGCACGAGGTGAGTAGAACGGGTCCCCAAATGCAGTCGTTTTTTCGCGTCGG
>JAEHJW020003851.1_pt1 | contig 11199 bp, 13 predicted proteins | sample 9271431 | NCBI WGS metagenome assembly JAEHJW02
GCTCGTGAGGAAGTCAAGTCGATCGTCGGAACGGTCGCGCTTGATGAGGCGCCTGCCATCTACAAGCTCGCACTCGACAAGCTGGAAGTCGACACGACCGACATTCATCCGAGTGCATATAGAGCGCTGGTTAAGAACGCCATTAAAACAGGCGTTACCGCGCCATCCACTCAAATCGCAAGCGATTCTGCAATGGAAAGTACCTTTACTTCAATGAGCAGAATCAAAGTACTTGGCTAATAGCCGGAGATTTTTAAAATGCCTTTTCAGAAACAAGTCAATCAATATCAGGCCCCTGGGGTCGCAGGCGCTTTTTCAAGCGTCAACCCTTCGTTCTCACTTCTGGCTGAGCCGAACACTCTCGTCTCACCTGGGAACGTGGACGTCGGTAACTTCGTGTTCGTAAACCGTGGGGTCAATCCTCCGGCGGTGTCCGCTACATATGCAGCTGGGTACGCGATCGGTTTCTTGAACCGCGACTATCAGGCGCTGATCACCGGGTACCTCGATGAGACGTCTAACACAATCCCGCAAGGATTCCCTCTGGCGCTGATGGCTGGTGGTGACTTCTGGGCGGAGTTCCCTGGCGGTTCAACGGCTGGACAGACTGTCTATGCCGACAATCAGACCGGTGTAGCGGTCTCTGGTGGCGGTGCTTCGTTTACCGGTTCCATTGCCCCGTCTGCCGACGGACTCACTGGCGTACTTACGGTCACGGCCGTGGCTTCCGGGTACATCGGTGCGAATACCGGCTTGGCGGGAACGGGTGTTGCAGCCGGCTCTGTGATTACAAGTCAGCTGTCAGGGACCAATGGCGGCGTAGGCACTTATGCCGTGAGCATTCCGCAGACAGTCGCAAGCGAAGCTCTTACTTCGCCTGCCACGCAGACAAACTGGCGAGTTGTTTCCAGCTGTGCGGCTGGAGAGATTGCCAAGATCTCCACTTCGAACTAAAGGTTGATAAACGATGATTAACGTACAGCAATATGAAAGAGAGCTTGCAGAGCGTGGCGTACATTTCATGCGCTCAGCAATGATTCCGCCAAGCACGCCGCTCGTTCTCGCGAATGATGAGCTGAAAGCCAAGCTTAAGACGCTAGCACACGACGCTCAGGTGCAGATGACGACTGTACCCAACAGCGGGGTGCCTGCAATTCTCACAACCTGGGTTGATCCGAAGTGGATCGAGATCCTGTTCGGACCCTTGAAGGCCGCAGAGTACCTCGGTGAATCCAAGCTCGGCGACTGGGCGATGGACACGGCTATGTTCAAGCTGGCAGAGCCGGTCGGTGAAATGGCGAGCTATGGGGATTTCAGCAACGACGGGATGTCGGACTTCAACACCGAGTTCCCTCAGAGACAGAACTACCGTGCCCAGACCATCATCAAGTATGGTGATTTGGAGCAGGCACGTGGAGCCCTGGCTCAGTTTAACGTCGTAGACCAGAAGCGCAAGAGTGCTCTGAATACCGTAAACCGTTTCATTAACAACCTGTATCTGTACGGTGTTTCTGGGCTGAGAAACTACGGTATTCTGAACGACCCAAGTTTGACTGCACCGATCACCCCGTCAGCAACATTCGCTACGGCAGCGCCTGATGTCATTTTCAATAACATCATCACGCTGTTCCGTCAGCTCGTCCTGCAGACCGGCGGTTTGATTGACAGCAACAGCAAGCTAAAACTGGCAGTTTCAAACTACCAGCTTCCGTACTTTGCGAACACCAACACATACGGGCTCTCTGCTCTTCAGAAGCTCAAAGTACAGTTTCCGAATCTTGAGTTCGTTGAGATTCCGCAGCTGTCCACGAGTTCAGGCGAGCTTATGCAGCTGATGGCTCCTGAGCTGCTTGGCGATGAAGTCGCCACGGCGTGCTACAGCGAGCGCTTCAGAGCTCATCCTGTCATTCCGGAATACAGCGCCTGGGGTCAGAAGATCTCCGCCGGCGGTTGGGGTGCAGTGCTCAAGAATCCGTCAGCCGTAGCGCAGATGCTGGACTAAGCAGCAAAAGAGGTCACGATGTACGCAAACAGCCCCTTTTGCGGCCCCGCCGTGGAAGGGGCGCTTGCTGTCTTACAGTGGCAGCTTCAGCGAGTTAATCCGTCTCTCAGCTGGCCTGGATCATTCGTAGCTGGAACCGGCGACGTAATCATGGGCCATTTCGGCTGGGGGGACGGAGATTCAGGACAGGTAATCAATACACGTACAAGTCCTAATCAGTTGCAAGGTTTTATCTGCCGTGTCTACGGACCTTGGACACACGTCTATTTAAACGATGAAACCAACGCAATGTATTTGCGTCAAGGGTTTCCGTGCCCGCTTATGAAGAGTGGGGCGTACTGGGCAAGATTTCCAGGAGGCGCACAAGCGGGCCAGCAGGTTTTAGCCAGCCTGGTCGACGGTACGTGCTTTTCTGAAGCTCCGGGTTCTATACAAGTGGAGGCTACACCTTATTACGTAGCCACAAATTGTCCGCCGAATGGTTTGGCGGTCATATCAACCTGGAGTAAATAATGGCAACCGATACCGTTACCGTATATTGCAAGCTACCTAATGGCTTGCGCTACGTCGTCATCGATAAAGACGGCGCAGAACATTCACACATCTTTCACGGCTTGAATCATTCAAGTGCTCGACTCGGCATCGTCCCTGGTGCTGGCGTTACGCATGTGCCAGTCGACATCTGGGCCGCGTTTATGAAAGAGCGTGGTACTTCTAGAGCCGTCAAAAACGGCTTGATCTTCACTGCATCAGATGCGTCGAGCGGAAAGGCTAAGGCAACTGAGCGAGAGAAAGAGAAGACAGGCTTTGAAGGACTAGATCCGAACAAGCCGGGCCCGGGGCTTGAAAAAGCGCCTAAGCCGGATACAGGACATTAATAAATGTCCGTCGTCCCGTTCTCCAATACACCGCCTGTCACAGGACAGGTGGTGTTTGATCCGGTGGCATTTGTAGCGTCCTTTCCGGACTTTACTAATACCGCACAGCCGGTTCTACAGTCGTGCTTCGATCGAGCCGTACTGCAATTGGACAATGGGCCGAACTCTCGTGTTCAAGATGCGAATCTGCGTGAGACGCTTCTAAATCTTCTGACTGCTCATATTTGCTTTCTGAACTACGGGACAGCTCCGGCCACTGGAAGCCCAGTCTCACCTCCTGGCGTTGTAGGACACATCTCAAGCGCAACGGAAGGCTCTGTGAGTGTCTCAGCGGAAGTAGGCCCTAAGGAAGGCTCCCGGTCTTGGTTTATGCAGAGCAAATGGGGCATCGAGTATTGGGAGGCCACTGCTGGCTATCGCAATATGCAGTATGTGCCTGGAAGCTCTGGCCCGTTTTATCCGCCCGGATTTGGAATCAATGGCAGCGCGGGATTCTGGCCCAACGGGAGCTTTTAATGGGCCTAAGTTTAAAGGTATTGGGCGGCAGTAAAACCAAAAAAGCGCTTGCCCAGATTGAAGCCCGCTTTGGCCGCGCTGGACGCGTTGAGGTCGGCTTTTTCCCCGAGGCGACCTATCCCCCGCGCAAGGGGACAAAAGAGCCTCTGTACGTCGCTCAGGTTGCCCTGTGGAACGAAAACGGCACACACGATGCCGACGGTAAGCAGCATGTGCCGCCGAGGCCCTTTATGGCCACAACAGTTAAAACGTACTCCAGGGACTGGGGTCGTCTCTTCGCAGCCGCGGCACAGATGCACGCTTACGACGCAGAGGCAGCTTTAGGTGTCGTAGGTGAAAAAATGAAAGATCAGATGGTGCAAACCATCGTTGACTTCAGCACACCAGCTAATGCGCCGACTACGATCAAGAAGAAAGGCTTTGATGATCCGCTTATAGAAACCGGTCACATGATGCGCTCAGTGCGAGCAAAAGTGGAGATGAACGAATGAATCTCCACGGCACTGTCAGAGGCATCATTACTTCTGTAAATCCGGATATTGAAGCCACGTATTTAGCTTCAACAGGAAACACAGTGGATGCGGCCGGGAATCAAACCCCCGGATTTGCCGCGCCTGTCACAGTAAATATCCAGGTGCAACCGCTAACGGGTCCCGAGCTTGAGCACATCAACCAGCTAAATATTCAAGGTGTTATTCGAGCGGTTTATCTATATGGGAACGCGAATGGCATCGTAAGAACCAACCAGCAGGGCGGCGATATATTCGAATTTCCACTCGTTGAAGGCGGTCCGGTTAAACAGTGGCGCGTCATTGAAGTCATGGAAACGTGGCCGAGCTGGTCGAGGGTAGCAGTATGGCTGCAACAATAACACCCGCAGAAGACGCCATATATACGGCTGTTAAATCTTATATCGAGTCACTTCTTGTCGATTCGACAGGCGCTGCGCTTATACCAGCCTCCAGCATCGTAAAAGGCTATCCGAATGGGGTTGCGATGCCCGAGGGGCCATTCGTCGCATTGACCGCGACGATTCAGGATCCTTTAAACGTGCCGTTTGAGTCATATGACCCAAATGCCGCAAGCCTGGTAGCTATAGATATTACACAGAGCGTTCAAGTGACGCTTCAGATCGACGTATACGGTCCCTCATCCGGTGACTGGGCGCGAATCCTGGATCTTGCTTGGCGCACCGAATATTGCGTGAACATGTTATCGCCGGCCTGTGTGCCGCTATATACAACTTCAACTGTTCGGATGCCGCTCACAGATGGTGAAAAGCAGTATGAGGACAGGTGGGTGATTAAAGCAGAGCTTGAATATGACCCGACTGTCAGCGTGCCACAGCAATATGCGGATACTGCAACGATCGGATTAATTAATGTAGATGAGACGTACAAATGACAACAGCTTCAATTCCAGCCTCTGTACTATTTAACGTAGTTGGCAGTGTTCTCTCTGCTGGCGGAAACCCACTTTCGCTAAACGGCGTGTTCTTGACTGAGAACACCGCTGTGCCAATCGGTGCAGTTTATTCATTCCCAAATGCACAGAATGTGGGGGCCTTCTTCGGGCTTACATCAGATGAATACGCGCAGGCGCTGATCTACTTCGGAGGCTACAACAACGCCACAAGCAGACCTGGCGCGATGCTCTTCGCGCAGTTCAATACGACAAACGTAGCTGCTTATCTACGGGGTGGTAGTGCAGCCTCACTGAGCTTAAGCGCAATTCAGGCTTTGACGGGTCAGTTCACGATTGAGATCGATGGACGCCTTGTCACGACTTCAGCGATCAACTTGGCAGCAGCCACGAGCCAGTCTTCCGCAGCTGCTCTAATTCAGGCCGGAATACAGACAACCGGCGGAATCTTCAACGGTGAGGCAGAGCAGACGGCGAACGGCGTCATGACAGTGACCTCGGTCACCTCTGGTGAGCTGCATGTAGGAGATGAGATCGTGGGTGCAGGCGTTCCCGCCGGTACCACGATTACAAGCTTCGGGACCGGCACCGGGGGCCTGGGGACTTATAACGTTTCAACGACCACAGGCTTTACAACCACCACGATTACTGTATCCAGCCAGGCGACTTGCTCTTACGACGCACAGCGCCAGGCTTTCGTAATCCAGGCATATGACACCGGCAGCGCTTCTACTATTGGATATGCCACGGACGAGACCGGAAGCACGCTGGCGACGACACTTGGACTCACGCAGAGTGCAGGTGCGGTTCTTTCGCAAGGTGCTGATGTGGCAGTTCCTGCCACGGTGATGAGCGCGGTTACGGGTCAGACTCAGAATTGGGTCTCGTTCATGACAGTCACTGAGCAGCCAGACGCTACAAAGACTGCATTCTCGGCATGGAACAATGGCCAGAACGGACGCTATCTGTATCTCGGCGTTGATTCAAACGTTGCTGCGTTGAACAGCAATGCAACCACAACGTTCGGCTATCAGGTGACGCAGGTTCTTGAGTACAACGGCACGATGCCGATCTACGACAACTCCGGCCAAGGCTTACTTGGCGCGTTCGTTGCCGGGATGATTGCGAGCGTAGATTACACCCAGAAAGATGGTGCTATCTCTTACGCATACAAGGGTCAGACCGGACTCCAGCCTCAGATCACGGATGCCACGCAGGCAGCCAATCTCCAGGCAAACGGCTACAACTTTTACGGCGTTTATGCGACTGCTGCCCAGCAGTTCCAGTTCTTACAGCCGGGTACGGTTTCAGGCCCCTTCAAGTGGGCAGCCGCCTATGTTGATGAGATCTGGTTGAACAACGCCCTTCAGGTTGCAGGTCTCACATTGATGAGTCAGCTCCCGAAGGCTCCGTACAACAGTGGATTCTACGGCCAGCTGACTCTGACCTACGACGGTGTTGCGCAGATAGCCGCAAATGCTGGCGTAATCGAAACGGGCATTTCTTTGAGCACTTCCCAGATTGCTGATGTGAATGCAGCTGCCGGCGTGGCTATCGATAGCACGCTATACCAGCAGGGCTATTACATACAAGTGAAAGACCCAGGCGCGGCTGTTCGAGCGGTCGCTGGATCTCCTGCAAGTACGTTCTGGTATACCCGCGGCGGTTCCGCTAGAACGCTCAACCTGTCTACAACGAATGTTCAATAAGGTGAATTAAATGACGATTCCAACAATTACCTCTGCTAATAGCAGCTACGTACTCACGGTGCCGGATGTCTTCAGCTCCCCGATCGTGCTCAAAGGGTACAACGTAGACACCGCTTACGATACTGAAAATGTAGAGCCGGTAGAAGTTCAGATCGGTGTAGATGGCTTCACGGGAGCTGGTTATACACCTTATCTGACCAAGCAGACGATTGAATTTCTTGCCAACTCACCGAGCATTGCGCTCTTTGAAGCCTGGGAAGAGACGCAGAAATTTGCACAGGAAGCCTATCCAGCTAGCTGCACGATCATCATTCCCTCAATCAGCAAGATTTACAAGGGACAGGTTGGTTGGCTCACGACTTACAGCCCCATGTCCTCTGCTAAGAAGGTGTTGGGAGGCCGAGGCTTTACATTGACCTGGGGCAGCTTGACGCCACAGAACGCATGAGCTTAAGGAGTATAAATGCGTAGAACACGATCGATTACAATTGAAGGAGCAAGATCTGAGGTGCCGGGGCACCGCGATGATGGAAAGACATTCATTGTCACAGAGATGCCCGCAGACCAAGCAGAGCGCTGGGCGCTTCGAGCGATTCTCGCGCTCGGGAACGCCGGCATTGAAGTTCCTGAGAATCTGGAAGAGGCTGGCTTTGCAGGCCTTGCAATGCTTGGATATCAAGCTCTAAACCGGTTGCGTTTCGAAGATGCGGAGTCGCTTCTGGATGAGATGATGTTGTGCGTGCAGTATCAGCATGCGCCAAATCAGCCGCTTCAAAAAATTTACGCAGGCGAAGAAAGCCAAATCGAAGAAGTCAAAACAAGGCTCATTCTTCGTAAAGCAGTCTTTGAGCTCCACACGGATTTTTTGCTAGCCGGCGCGAAGTCGACATCGGCGTAAGCAATCCGCCGGCTGGACTCATCAAATACGTCAACGTCCCCTCTCTGATAGGGGCTCTCGTCTCGTCCGGCAAAGTTTCGCTATACGACTTACAGACCGTATATGGCCTGAAAGATGCGTATGACCTATGGGAAATCATAGCCGTAGATAATCACAACTTAGCGAAAATGCAAAATGGCAAAAACCGTCATTGATCAGGTCGTCATCCAAGCAGGCTGGGATCCGGCCAAGCTTTCATCGGGCATGAAAAAGTCCGAGGAGGACCTGTCTAAGTTTAAAAAGACGGCGTCAAAGACCGACCAGAAGACATCGCAGGAGAGCACAAAAGCCTCAAAGGAAAAGGGCAAGCACACTGATAAAGAGATCAAAGACCAAAAACGAGTAATAAGTGGTCTCAATGATGTTCAGAAAGCAGTGAGAAAAACTGCTCTCGAATTCACCGGTTTATTTGTTGGCGTGAAGTCCGTAGGCGGACTGATTGGCTGGTTGGCTTCATTGAGTACAGGCCTTCGACAAATCGGCCTGACGGCTGGAATGTTCGGATTCAATGTTGGTGATCTGCGTGATCTACAAAAAGCCTCCGAAATATTTGGAGGGACTTCAGAGGGCATCACGAACACGATGATCGGGTTTAAACAGATGATGTTTAACCTGAAATACATGGGTGAAGTCAGTCCGCAATACATCGCGCTTCATCGCTTTGGTGTTCGGTTTCAGGACGAGAACGGCAAGCTGCTTCAGCCACATCAGCTTCTATTGAACGCCGCGAACTGGTTCAAGAAAGACATGCAGGGCGGAGACAGCCTTGCAAATGCAACCTTCAAGCTGAGCTCAATGGGCTTCGATAAAAGCGCGATCTTGATGATCGAGGCCGGAGCACACGCTATCGATAAAGTCTGGGCGTCTGAGAAAAAGCAGAATCAGCAGTCGGCCGAGACGATCCGCAAAAACGCGCAGATGGTTATCGCGTATACGCGGGTACATCAGCAAATTGTAAACCTAGCGCGAAGCCTATTAATCGATGCGGCCCCAGCTGTCACGAAGTTCTTTGGCGTATTAAGCAAGGGAGTGATGTGGCTTGAAGGTCACCAAAATGATATCGGGAAGGAATTTGAAAAATTCGATAAGTGGGTAACAAATCCAAAGACGAAAAAGGAAGCGGTTCAGTTCTTTGATGAAGTAGCTTCAAGCGCAAAAAATCTAGCCAAAGTGCTCTCTATTATTGCTCCTTCCATCACAGACATAAGTCGTGCCTGGAAATGGATGACGACGCCTATAAAAAGTCCGTTAGCCCCTGCAGCAGTGGGAGCAGATCTGCGCAAGTCCTTATTTGGAAGTTCTCATAAAAAAATGACCCTGGGGTTAAGAAGCAACAACCCAGGTAATCTGCGATGGAATAACAAAGAGCTCAAATTTGGAACTGAGGACGAAGGGATTGTCGCAGCATGGCGCCAGCTCAACCGGGATTACGAAACACACAAGCTCCACACTATTTCTCAAATTATCGGAAATAGTAAGTGGGGCTGGGCAAATAAAAAATCAGGGAATGATACAAGCGCCTACATTGGCTATCTGAGTAAATTTACAGGAATTGGGGCCAATCAGAAATTGTCCTCTAACCCTGTAGTTCGCCGATGGCAGCTCCAAAGAATTATGGGGGGGATGTTTAATCTAGAGAACTATCCGGGGGCTGTCAGTAAAAAAACATTAGACCAGGCTTTGATGTCGAGTGGAAGACTGCCAACTGTACACCCCACACCCACGTCGGTTCAGCATATCAACCACACAACTGCGAATACGACACATATCCACGTGTCGGCTATCAACGTCTCTGGCGTACGAGACGCTCATGAAGCGGCAGCTCAAATAATCCCGGCTCTGCGTAGGTGGTCCGCTACGCAAGTCGATAGCGCCATGGTGGGTTGATCATGAGCTTATTTCCAAATGTCCCTTTAAGCCCTGGAGTGCCGCAAGTAGCGCGCGTGCCTGGTGCTGTCAGCGCGTCTTCGCCGACCGTGCAAACGGCGCTTTCTAATGTGCTCTCACAAGCTAAGAGAGCGAAGCGCCCCTGGGGAATTTATGATCAGTACTATAACAAAGCAATCTCTCCAGATTCGATCATCGACCTGAACTACGCGAAAGGCTATAACCTGCCTAATGCACCGGTTCAGCCGAATTCATTCGTTGACTGGAATAAAATTGAGCTTCCTTTTGAGGCAAGCGTATTACTGGTTAAAGGCGGAACGAAGCAGGAAAGGCGTCAGTTCCTGCAGGACTGCGATACGCTCGTAAGCTCTCTGAATCTTTACACGATCGTCACGCCCGAAAAGCGCTATGCGAGTGCGAACTGCACGCGATTCGAAGTAAATCGCGAATCCGCAAGAGGCGCAAATTTCCTCGAAGTGCGCATGTATTACAAGCAGATCAGGCTTGTAAACAATAGTGCGTTCCCAACGCCGGTAGTGCCTTGGGATGGTTCACCGATCGTCAATATCGGCGCAGTCCCAACAAACCTTATTACCCCTGCGACTTTCTCAGGCACGCTCGATGCGATTCAGGCAGGTAATACGGTCACCGGCTCAATCCGAAATGCCATTAAATCGGCGATCTCAGCCGGACAAAGCGCTGCAAATAGTGTGGCATCGATCAGTAACGAAGTTCTGAACGTGGCTAATTACATCGCCGGGGATCTCATCAACGGGCAGGAAGCCTTAGCAAATATCGCTGGCACCGTCATCAATAGTGTCATGGCGGCAAGTTCAGTGGTACCGCTTCTGAGCGTAGCTTCACAGACCCTCAGCGTGCAGCTCGGCGGTCAGCTCGCGCAGCTGTTTATTTATACGCGATCGGTTGGCACGTTCATGGACTTGAACGTGAACGGAAACCCCATCAAGACAGCGATGCCCTGCCTGGATAGAAACTTGATGCTCCAGACCGCAGGTTATCAAGGCTTTAAGGGCGATTTCACTTTTGTAGATACGCAGGGGACTACCGATCCTACATACACCGATCTTGGAGCTCGGCATCAGCTTGTTTATGTGGGGGCCCCATCGTGAACGCTCTCACTCAAAAAGATATCCGGATAACGATCACGCTAGCGGATCCGAATACCCGATTTCCGGGCTCCAATAGCAATGTGCTGGTGCTCTATGGACTTCGAGTAAGTCTTAATGCCATTGCAGTGAAGAACACGGTGCCGCAGGTGACGGCTCGTATTTATCAGATGACGCCTGAACAGATTCAGGCTCTCACAGTCATCTTCGTCAATAAAGCTCCTAATCTCACTGAGAACACGATTCTCATCGAAGTCAACAATGGCAACGGATTCCACAAATTCTTTGAAGGTGGAATCACGTGGGCGTGGCCAGAGTTCAATGAGACGCCTGAAGTGCCGTTTTTTATCATGGCCAATATCGGCTATCAGAATCAGACGACGGCAGCTCAGCCGACTACGTTTCCACACTCAATTTCGATTGCTAATGCGGTGCAAGCGATTGCCACAAAAATGGGCTACACGCTCACCGTGGATGGGGTCTCTGGGGTGCTTAAAGGTGGCATGTATTTAACCGGAACCCTCAAAGATCAGCTCGAAGAAATCCAGGATGCCGCGCATATAGATCTCTATTACAGCACCGCACATAAGCACATCACGATCACGCCTGCCCACCAGGGCGTCTCTAAAGCCTCAGGATACGTTTTGCAGGCTCCTGAGCTACTACGCTGGCCTGCGCTCGATCGCGGCTCTGTGACCTTCCAGAGCCTTTACAACCCGAT
>JAEHJW020003878.1_pt1 | contig 11196 bp, 20 predicted proteins | sample 9271431 | NCBI WGS metagenome assembly JAEHJW02
CCCACATCGAAACGCGCACCCCTATTGCATCGCCTCAAAAGTAGGAGTAGGATTTCATTCATCGGATAACGCAACAGGGGCGTATCATGGCAACCTACACTGTCTACCTGATTAACAATGCTGGCGAGCATGTCTATTGCGGTGAAGCCCGCGCCGATAGCGTACACGGCGCGATTCTGCGGGTTGTCGGCCATCTTGCCTCGGGCAACTATGGTGGTTATTACGCGACCCTTAATAAGCTAGATAGGGTAGGCTAAAATGCCATCCTTCCTTTTCCTAGTCGCTGGCCTATTCATTCTTTTCCTGTGGGCCATTTATGGCGTAGGGCGTTACTGGTGGCCCTACATTCTGGCGTATATCGCCTATCGTCTTTGGAGGAAACGCAAATGAACAGGCAACAGGCATATGATCTTTTGCCGATACTTGACGCTTACAGCAAAGGTAAGCGAATCGAGTTTTATAACAGTCAAACCCGCACATGGCAGGATTGCGAGGCAAACGGACACGAACCCGAGTTTATCGGCGGGGTTGAGTATCGCGTTAAAATACTCCCCCCCCCCCCTATAATGTGGGTTGTTTATTGGAAGGATGAAAACGGGGACGACAAATCTTTTTGCGCAACCGAAATGCCGGGGTTTGATACTGGTGGCTTTGTGCGCGAAAATTACGGGCACAAGGATAACGTAATCATCAAGCGCATTTTAATGACCCCTAGTGACTAACTTGTTTACCACGTCCAAAGGAACTCTAACCATGTATTACGCAGTCATAAACCGATACGCCCCGCGCGGCCAAGATTCGATATGCGGCTATGTGTCGAGCATTCATATCGACAAGATCACGGCACAGGGTAAGATGGCGGGCCTAGCCAATGCGCAACGCATGTTAAGTGGGCCTGATTCGGTGCCGCGTGGTTTGGCAGTTGCAACGCTGCTGAACCATAAAGCCAAAGGCGATTATGTACTGCCGCGCGATCTATGCGTAGTATGCACGATGAATATTCACGAAGATAGCTGGGAGGGTTGAGAAATGAGCGGACTTAGGGCTGCTGAAATTTGTCTTTTTATTGACGTTATCGGCGGGGTTGACGTGTTTGACCCCCTAACAGAGATATGTATGCAGATCGTAACCGACGAAAGGGAAGCGAGTATTTTTCTGACACCGGAAGATGCACGCCACTATGCGCAGGTTCTACTGATGAATGCGAATCGAATTGATGGAGGTAACCAAGCATGAAACATGAACACACGCGCAACGGCACAGTTTGGCATTTGACAAAAGAACGCGCCGACTTTACATTATATGAACGCGCAAAACGCGGGATTGTGTTGCAAATGTCTCGGGGCAAAATCCCGCACCCTCGCATCATCCAATACATCAGGAATGATGCACGACGCAATCGAACGGCGCATTTTTAAGGGCTACCGGCGGCTCTAACACCGGGATAGGCGAGCAGGGAGCCTAGCGTTTTGCGAATCCCTGCAAACCCCACTTCCATAGGAACCATCATGCAAATCATCACGAAGATTACCATCGGCGGCATCAATAGCGTGCGCAAGGGCTTTAAGGGTGTCGAGGCGAAGAAACACGTCGCTCGCGTTATCGGCATTGCTCGCAGCGCCGATTTGAAGCCTAGCGAGAACATGGGCGATAGCTTCAAGTTTGGCGGCGAGTTTCGCGCCTGGAATGAGAAGGGCGAAGAATTTGCGAGCCCGGTTTGCTATCTGCCGGAACCCGCGCAAGGCATGTTGAACGCGGCTGTTATTGGCGACAAGTCCGGCGCTGGCGTGCAATTCGGGTTCGATTTCTTTGTGCGCCCTGATGAAAAGTCGGCGGTGGGTTATGTGTATGAAACTCACCCCCTGATGGAAAGCAAGCCTAGCGACGCGCTGGCCGCGCTGGCCGGGGCGTTGCCGAATTTGCCGAAGCTGGCGCACGAGGAAAAGCCCCAGGTTGACGCCGAAGCCAAGCCGGAAGGCGAACCCAAGCCCGATAGCGACCATAAGGCGAAGGGTCGGAAGTAATAGACAAAACCAATGATTTATCAAAGCCCCTGCGAAGGGGCTTTTTTCTTACAATGGCAATTGACAGTTTCCCGGTTTTATGACAAGCAATAGCTAGAAAAAATGGCGAAACAAAAACCGATTCAGATTATCAATGGCGAGCGCTGGCAGTCACAAGGGGGCACGGCGCGCAATTTCTGGAATCTGGATACCGGCGAAGTAATGCCGCGTCGCCAGTTCGATAAGACCTATGGGGCGCTCGCTAAACAGGGATTCAAGACTTACGAGGAAAAGGCGGCTACCAATTTACGTGCAGAGGGACAGGAGCAGCTAGCCAAGCCTGCTAGGGGCCGCAGCAGCCTACGCAAATTGCAGGGGCCGGTTAAATATGACATCCTGCAAACCCGTATCGAGCAGGCGAAGGAAAAAGAATTATTCAAAGCCGAACGGCGCTTGAGCGAGCGAAAGGCGCGCACGCCTAAAAAGATCGGTCTTTCCAATTTCAAACCCGGCAAGCTAGGGCGATATTTCCGCGTTGAGCTAGAGCACAACGCCATACGCGATTTCATTAAGGCAGCGGGAAAATACAGCGGCGCGTTTTCCTATAACGTCGGCGTTGAGTTTTTCGATACGCGCACCGGGAAAACCGGCGCGGCGAACATCATCAAAGGGCGGGCTTTTAATGTGCCGTTCGATGAAAGCGATTGGGAGGATTTCGAGGCTTGGGATGAGGAACATTTATATGCACAGGCAGCTTTTGCCTATGTGTATGTCGCGCTTAAAACTTCGGTAGCCGAAAGCTACGCCAAAAAAAAGCGGCAGCTAAGCCAGCAAAGAAAAAATGGCAAGAAAAGTTAAACGCTATTGCGCCGCAGGCGTCAGGGATGAAGATAAAATCTTCGCAGCTTTCGACACTGAAACGCGGGGCTTAGGTGGCGAGTTATTGGCGATTTCCGCGCACGTTATGGGCGAAACCTATTATTGGTCAGGCTCGGATATGCTGGCCGAATTTATCGCCCTGGTATTGAAATACCCTTTCCCTGTAGTCTGGTACGCACACAATGCGCAATACGACTGGCGTTATATCATCCCCTATTTGATCGCGGGCGGCTTTGATATGCAGCTAGGTATGCGTACAGATTCAGACATTTATCAGGTGACGATTTTGCATGATGGCAAACGCTACATCATGCGGGATAGCTTCGCCATGTTTAGCAGTCCCCCTGTCAGCCTGGATCAATTGCTAAGCCAGTTCGCGCCGGAACTCCCTAAGCTAAAAATTGACGTTGCCAATTTCGACCCGAGCAACCCGGAACATATCGAGTATTCAAAGCGCGATTCACATGGCCTAGCAATTGCTCTCGGCAAGGTTGATGCCATGTTGCGCGAGCTATTTAGTGTAGGCGTAGGAAACACAGCAGCGGGAACGGCAGTCAATGCTTGGTGTCGCACGCTAGCCGATGGGGAATTTTACAAGTCTAGCATTTACGATGAGCGCGAGCAGTTTGTAAGACAGGGCTATTATGGCGGTCTTGTTTTTCTCACGCGCGACGATAAGATAGAATCTTCGGACAGTAATCCAGTAGCAGAAACCTATGATGTCAATTCTAGCTATCCTAGTGTCATGCGCGATTTTGGTGTACCTAGCGGTCGCATGGTCGAATCGCGCGATTATGTCGCTAATCACATGGGTATTTATCGCGTGCGGGTTTCTGCTCCCGATAATCTTATTGTTCCAATTATCCCAGGTCGAAACGCTAAGGGACACATGCAATGGCGCAAAGGCACCTTTGACACTGTATGCACCAATGTCGAATTGATCTTCGCTGCGAACCACGGATACAAAATCCTGGAAGTTTACGAGGGGTTCATTTTCGAGGAAACAATTTTTCCGTTTAATGATTTCGTCGCAAAATGCCAAGATATTAGAAGGCGCTTTAAGAAGCTGCCGCAGGAGGCGCTAGCCAAGCTGATGCAGAATAGTCTTTATGGAAAATACGGGAGCAAACGCGAACGCCTTAAAATTTTCCATCCTACTTGCGATGAAGACACAATTGGCGCAATCCCGCTAGAACAGTTTGATTATTTCTGGCTCAAAACCGAACTTGATGAAAATATGCGCTGCATTCCACATTGGGCCGTTTTCATAACGGCGCACGCTAGACTAAAGATTCTGCAAGCTGTCTATTCTGTGGGCGTCGAAAATGTCATCTATGGCGATACCGATAGCGTAACCGTGCTGCGTGGCCATGCCGGGCCAATTGATGTGGGCGACGATTACGGGCAATTCAAACTCGAAAAGCAATGGCGCAAATTCCGCGCGATAGCCCCAAAGGTTTACACAGGCGAATTGATGGATGGAACCCGCAAGGGGGCTGTTAAGGGAATCCCGCGCAAGGGCATGGATTCGGAGCTATGGGGTGATTTGTATGAGAATGGACAGATACGCGCTGGCGCGATGTCGCTGGCGTCGTTGCGTATCGCGTTGCAGAAAGGAAACAAGCCCGCGCAGCAGATCACTAGGGCTAGCACAAGCATTAAAAATTCGAGTAATTGGCAGTCGCAAAACGGGCGCGTATCGCCTAAAATTGCGGCATGATGAAAGCAAAAATACTTACTCCCGATTTTTCCCGGCGCTGGCTTAAAACGCCCGCGCCCCCTTGCGCCCCTGCGCGCGTCTATGATTTGACCCTTACTAGGAGAATCCGCGATGATAGAAACGCTTTCCCAACTCATTGCCCAGGTGGAATCAAGCGGCGACAATTACGCAATTCGATTTGAACCCGCTTACCATCCGAACCCGGCGCGCGTTGCGACTTTGGCGCGCGCCTGCAATTTTAGCTACAACACAGCGGAAATCTTGCTAGCTTGCTCATGGGGTTGTTATCAGATCATGGGCGATAACCTAGTCGCTATGGGCCTGCGTATTTCACCCGCCGCTTATTGCGCGTCACAAGACATGCAGGATAAATTTTTCGCGGAATACTGCACACGCGCCAATTGCTTTTATACGCTGGATGAAGTTATAGGCGACGAACAAAAGCGGCTTTATTTTGCGCATCAATATAACGGCCCAGGCAATCCCCAGGGCTATGCTGCGCGTATGTTGGCTATCTATCAAAAGGCGACGGAGCAGTAAATGATTGACGCGACGAAAGCCAGATACACGGCGCTCAACGCGCAAATGAATTTGATCGGCACGTTTGATGTGACCTACTCAAATTATGAGGGCGACTGTTTCGCCTTCAATGATGGGGAGGATGCCATATTTATCTTGCCCGCGCAAAATAATAACGGTGGCGGCGGATACGGTGTTTTGCGCATAGATAAAACAGGAGCGTTTCAATGGTGGCAAACTTCGGATTATTGTGGGGGTCAATATTATGGGGATACTAGCCGACTGCCTTATCCGATGGAGAGGGGTCGATTTTATTTCCCATATCTGAACGGGCTTAATGTTTTCGGTGTTCCTGACATCAAGGCCAATGGGCGCGGCGTTTTGATGCCCGAAATTTTTGCGATGTCTAACCCATGCGTTTCCGGCAATCCCGCAGCAACGTTTTTTGATTCAGAGCAAAGCCTAGTTTCTGGCGAGTGGCTTGTGCCCTATCAATTTTCGGACGATTATTATTGTTCCGTTTGGAATGTTAGCCCCGGCGGGATGGTGTTAGTTTCACAGGGCTATTTAGGTAGCGGACCTAGCGATCTGTACAATAAAACGACACAGGCAAATGTTTACCAATATTCCGGCCCTGGCGTTTTCCCTGGCGGCTCTGTGTACGGCCAAAGCGGCGCAATGTACGCTACGAATTTTGGCACGGTGGGTCAAACTCAATATCAATCGTCGCTTTTCAAACAACGTATTTATTACGGGGCCGGGTTTGGCTCATGCGCAATAACGAACGGCCCTACAATTGCGGGATACGTTTACAGCGAGCTAGATATTTTGATTGATGGGATGCCCACGAATTTCCACGATCAAGGGACATACGTGCCCTGTGGAACTGACATTCCGGGAGTTATCGCGCAACGCAGCAACGCTAATTTTTTGTCGCTCATGGGGCCTAATGGTGACACTGCGCAGGTTTTCGCAACCTCGGGCGTTGTTGGTATGGATTCGGGAGGCGTCACAATTGACAGTCAGGGCAATGTTTTTGCATTGACCTATCCGACGTCGACGGGAGGATTTCAGGTTTATTATGGCAAGGTGGTATTGCCGGGTTTAGGAAATTCAACTAATATCATCAAAGGCAATTTGCGCAATATGGCGCGTCCGGTTTCAGTCCTCGGCAGGTGGCAAGCATGACACTTCAAGTCCAACAAGGTTTTACTACGAATTACCTTATCCCGGCAGCGGGGCAAACGCAACACGTAACCTATTCAGGGGTACTTAGCGCGACCGCTGAAAACCTGGATTGGCGGAATTATGCCGTCAATAATCAACCCTTTATTCCACAAGGCGCTTTTGTAGACAATACGCTAGGCACTGGCGACATCACGCTAAACATTCAGCCTCTTAATTACAACGTCGTAATTAAGGCTGGTGTTAGTCAGGCGGTGCAATTCCCGGCACCAGCGCAGGCCACGATGTCAATTTCCGGGCTTGGGCAAGCTACAGTTGTTTTTGTCAACTTCCCGGTTCTGCCGACTAATCCGACCGTCACGCTTGAGGCTATTTCCCAGGGCATCGCGTTAGGCGTCGTTCCTACGCCGAATAGCAACGGTGCCCCCTATCAGATCATTCAAACGCCTTTTGCGCCTGTAGGAAATACGCAGGCGCTTTCAGTCGGCACGGCCAGCGCAAGCATTACGCTTGCAAGTGGCACGACTTCGGCGCGATTGGTGAACGATGGCGCGCAACCGATTTTTGTTAGCTTCGGTTCGGCTGCTGTTATTCCGGCCCCAGGCACACCAAGCGCGGCATTCTGTATGCTGCCTAATACGGTCGAAACTTTTACCGTGGCGGGCGGCGTCACAGTTAACGCCATCGCAGCGTCAGGCACCAATGTTCTTTATGTGACGCAGGGCAGCGGGGCTTAAATGGAACGGCTAAGGGGATATGGCCGCTTGCGGGCTGGCGTATTTGGTGGCGGCAGCGGCGGCGGCGGCGACCCGTATTTTTCTAGCGTCGTTTCGCTCAATCATTTTGAGGGGGCGAATCTTGCTACAACAACGACCGACCAGATTGCAGGTACGACCTGGACGTTACACACAGGGAACATATCAACGACCGAATTTGTTGCGGGCGCAAGTTCGCTTTACGTACCTGACGCATCCTCGGGTTCGGCTGCAACGGTAGGCGGCGCTGTTTCTAGCACAGCATCGCCGGGGCTTACGTTGGCCGGGGAATTTACTATCGAGGGGTTTGTGTCTGCCCAAGAATCGGGCGGCTCGGGAATCACGGTTTATTACTTGTCAAATTCTGATTTCTTGCAAAATTCCGGGCTAGCAATTACGGGATCATCGCAAGGGATTTCTACAAGTTACACGTTCCCTAAAAACGCTTGGACGCATTTTGCCGTTACGCGGGATGCTTCTAATACGGTTCGGCTGTTTTTTGGTGGTGTTTTGTATGGCAGCACGACATCGACCTCTAGTTTGAATTACGACGGCCTATCATTGGGGGCGCCGTTCGCCAGTACAGGAACCCATAATTGTTATTATGACGAATTTAGAATAACAAACGGCGCTTGCCGATATACTGCGAACTTTGCGCCTCCTGCTGTTCCTTTTCCTAACTCCTAAATAAACCATGTTACCTGACCTCTCAAAACTTGCCGAACTCGGTAAAGCGCTGGTCGATTTCATGACGGCCAGCAAAGAACGCGACGAAGCGATCATTGCGCACCAGCGCACAATGATTGGCGAACTCGCAGCCCTCAAGCAACAATTGGAGGATTTGAAAAATGGCTGATGAAACCGTGGTGACAATTGAAACTCCCCCAGGCGAAACGCCCGCCGAAGAAACGCCCGCCGCAGGCGTCGCCGCTGCGGTGGCGGCTGCTAGCGTGGAAGCTGCGGCCCAGGCGCAACAAACGGCAGTCGAGCAAGCGCGCGAACTCGGCGCGGCTGTTGTTACTATGGAATTTGTCGCAGCGGAAAACGCGGCATTGAAAGCTGAACTAGCCGAATTGCGCGCAGCGTTTCAAGCGCACGCCGACAATAACGCGCGAGACTTTGATGCCGTTTTCGGTAGGCTCGGGATTCTGGAAGCCGAGGAAATCGAAGAAGATGAACCCCCCGCCGAAAATGTCGAAGGCCTTGAAGAAACCCCGGTGCCTGCTGAAACTGTGGTAGTCGCCGAACCCCTCGCCGAATCGAAACCCGAAAAGTCGAAACGGTTTTTCCTCTAACCCTAACAGGTAAATTAAAATGGACACTCCAGAATCTACCCAATCCGAAATGAACGCCGAACAAATCCAGCAACCGGCCCCGGCCCCTGAATCCGCCCAGGTAGGCGAAGCGCCCGCCCCTGGTGGCGAACCTCCGAAGCGTCGCCGTGGCCGCCCGCCGAAAAATCCGGCTTTGCAGGAACAGACCGTAAACGGCGACACTGCCGCAAAGCGTGGCCCAGGTAGACCGAAGAAAAACCCCGGCATGTCGGGCGACGAACTGATGGGGCTTTCGCGTCAGATCATGGGCCTGCACATGATCGCGGCCCAGGCCACAGGCATCGCAGAATTGCAGATCAATGAAACCGAAGCGGGTATGCTCGCCACTTCGATTGATCGCGTTTCCCAGGAGTACGGGCTTTCGATGTCCGGGAAAACCGGGGCCATGCTGCAATTGCTTGGCACGGCGGCTATTATTTACATGCCGCGCTTGGGCGTGATTAACGCGAAGATCAAGCAAAAGCGCGACGAAGCGCGACGTGCAACCGTGGTAGACATTCAAACGGGCCAATAATGGGAACGCTGCCGCAAATTCTACCCGGTAGGCGCGCGGCAGTTTCTGGCCGCACCGGCAGCGGGAAAACGACGCTAGCCGCGTGGCTTTTGAATCGCAGCGCGCAGCATTGGCTTATTTTGAATCCGAAATGGACGGCGGGCTATAAGACACTGCCCGATTCGGAAGTCCTAGAAGGATTCGACGAAAACAAGGTTAACAAATCAATCGAGGCGAATCGGTACACCATCCTAAATTTTCCGGGCAGTCAGGCGAACCCGGAATATATGGACGCGGTTATTGAGTATGTGCATTCTCGGTATGAAAATATCGGGTTATGTGCCGACGAACTTTATACATTGCACACAGGAGGAAAAGCGGGCGAAGGGCTAACAGGATGGCTAACTAGGGGGCGCGAACTCAAGCAAAGTTTTCTAGGGCTAACACAGCGGCCCGCGTGGCTTTCGCGTTTCATTTTTTCCGAAGCTGATTATGTCGTCGGAATGTCGCTCAAGCTGGCCGATGATAGAAAACGCTTGTATGAAGCTACCGGCGCACCGGAATTTTTAGAGCAGCTTCCGGCGCGGCGCTGGCTTTGGTATGACGTTGCCGAGGATACGATTGAGCTATTCGGCCCCGTTCCGGTTATTGCGGAACAGGCCAAAGGCTGATATATTCGGGGCATCGTTTCGTTGTTTTTCCACTTTCGGGAGTAGATCAAAATGGGTAATGTTCGGATTGACCTTGCTAATTTCGTGACTATTTCGCTCTGCGCCTTCGTCGGCGTGTGGCTTATCAATCGTGGCCTTCAAAAAGCCAACCTCGCTCAATACAAGGCCTAATAGCCTTTCCTTTTCAGACCAGGACTAAAGACCATGAATAACGTGATGGATTGGGCTAAGATTGCCCTGATGGGTTTCGTTGGCGTTTGGATTATCAATCACGCGCTGAACGCTGCGGGCATGTCGCAGTATAAGGCCTAAATTTTAACTCAACCTTTCGGAGCTAATGTAATGGCGACTGCACAAATGCCGGCGCAACAAATCGCGCAGCAAAATTTCGAGGCCCGTATGAATCTGATTCAAACGGGCCTGCACATGATTAAGAAACTTCAGCCGCAATCGGGCGCGCTGGGTTCCTCGATTCAGGTTCCCCTAGAGCGCACCGGCATTCTGACCGGGATTATGCTCGACATCACGGCCCCGGTGGATGTCACGGTGGCAGCGACCCGTTCGGCTTTCGGCCCCTATAATCTGGCGCAGTCGGTGACGTACACCGATTACGCGGGCGTTAATCGCGTGCAGACCCAGGGTTGGCAACTGCACGCGCTGAACGCGATTCGTGGGCATAAGTTTATGAATAACGCGCAGCAAATGGCGGGTTATTTGACGGGCACGGAAACCGGCGTTGATACCGACATTCTGAAACAGCCGACCGCCGTTGCAAACGACACCATCAATTTCTCGCTGTTCATTCCGATTGCTTATGACCCGACCAGCGATCTTCGCGGCGCTGTGCTGGCGCAAACGATCTATGGCGATCATTATGTGACTGTGCAACTGCCTAGCGCCCTGGTGGGTAGCGATGCGCTTAGCAGTCCCTACACGGCGGGCACGGTGGCGATGCAGGCCGGGGCCAGCGTCACGATTCAGGCCTATCAGCATTACATCATGCCACAAAATGGCGTGGCGAATCTGCCGATGATTGACCTGTCCACGATCTACGCGATTGAAGGCAACTATCAGGATTCGAGCAACATCGTGGCGGGCGCGTCGAAATACGTGAACTGGGTGAACAATCGCGCGATTTTCAGCGCGATGCACATTTTCAACAATGGCGGCTCGGGCACTCTGAACGGCGCTGATCTTTCGCAAATCGTGCTGCTCGGCAACTCGAACACTAACATTCGGGAAATGTCGCCTAAATACCTGCGCAATATGCAGCGCTACCATTTGGGGGCTGATCTTCCCTCGGGTGTTTATGTGTTGTCCTCGCGTGCGCAACCGATCACGACGCAGCTCTACGGCAACGTACAAACGCGCTTCGATGTGGTGACCGCGAACGCTGGCGCATATTTCCTTAGTCAGTATGAATCAACCTTCATGGCGGGCACCCCGCTGCCGGGCGTGGTTCAGTAACTAGGAGGGGGCCGGGAAACCGGCCCCAATCGCTCATGCTGGAAAACCTGAAATCGAATCCGCTGTTTTGGGAGGGGGCTTTTATCTTCGCCTTTATCCTGCTAATCGGCGCTCACAAAATCAGTATCGAAGGAATGATCGGGGCAAGCTGATGAATGCGTTTACATGGG
>JAEHJW020008157.1_pt1 | contig 11196 bp, 14 predicted proteins | sample 9271431 | NCBI WGS metagenome assembly JAEHJW02
TTACCCTGGGCCAGATAAGGTTCAACCCCTTCCCAACCCGCGCGTGGAGCTCGAACAGATCAAGCTCAAGGGTAAGCAGATGGAGATTCAATTCCAGCAACAAAAATTCGTCCTGGAACTCCAGGAAGAACATCAGAAGAACCAAGCGCAGATTTTGCTCTGGGAAGCTCAGGCGCAGAAGTTGCTTGCGGAAGCTGGTGGGGTCAAGGCCGGGCATGAGATTGCCGCATTTGAAGCCGCGATCGGAGCTGCGAAGACCCACAATGATGCCGTCATGCGGCAAATTGAGACAGTGATGAAAATGATGGAGAGACAAGATGCTCGAGGAAGAGACATGGAAGGCATGGCTGGATCATCCGGTAACGCAGGTCCTCAAGGAATACCTGCGGAAGGAAAAGCGCAGCCTCCAGGAGCGATGGTCGGCGGGTGAGTTCACGGATATGTCCCACTTCGGGACCGCTATCCTGAATGCGAAAGCCGTCGGGCAATGCGAAGTGATCGAGAACCTTCTCGATTTTGATTATGAGAAACTTTTGGCGGAGATAGAAGATGAGTGAAGTGGTGAACACCTCAGGAATCATTCCTCTCGGGCGCGCGGTGCTCGTGAAGAATTACGAGGAAGAAAAGAAAGGCGTGATCGAACTGCCGGACTTTGTAAAAGATCGGGTGATGATGGTGGAACAGCGGGCTGTTGTGATTGCGGTAGGCGCGGCATGTTGGCCTGACGAACCGCCGCGAGCGAAGCCCGGAGATCGGGTGCTGATCTCCAAGATGGCTGGAGCCTTTGCCGTTGGTCCGAAGGATGGGGAGCAGTATCGCCTGATCAACGATCGAGACATTTTTGCAGGACTGGAAGAGGGGAGTCAAGATGGGAATTGAAGCGCGCGCAAGAGAAATGGGTTGGGTTCCGCAGGAGGAATTCAAGGGCAATCCTGATCGGTGGACAGATGCAGAAACCTGGGTGAAGAACGGCGAGAATGCGATTCCGTTGCTTCGGAAGGACAACGAGAACCTGCGGGGGGAAGTTCGGCATTTGAAGGAACTCTTCCAGAACTCGCAGGAAGCGATCCAGGCGCTCCAGGAAGTCCATACGGAAGCCACGAAGCGGGCTGTTGAACAGGCCAAGAAGGATCTGATGGCTGAGATTCGTGCGGCCCGCGAGGAGGGGGATGTGGACCTGGAGATTCGGCTGACGGATGAGCTGACTGATCTCAAGCTGGCGGAAAAGACACAGTCGAAGGTAAAGCAGGTTCAGGAGCAGCAACAGCAGCAGCAACAACCTGATCCTGATCTTGCGGCATGGATGGGAGAGAATACCTGGTTTGGAAAGGATGAGCGGAAGACCATGCGGGCTATGGGAATTGCGCAGCAACTCCGCTCCGACCCCGCGAATGATGGGCTGGTCGGGAAACCCTTCTACGACAAGGTCGATGCTCTGCTTCGCGGAGAAAGCGGCTCGCCCCACACGACCAAGGTTGGGGAGACTCGCCATTCCGGGAATGGCGGTTCTGGTCGCGGGAAGACCTATGCCGATCTTCCGCAGGAAGCGAAGGACGCTTGTGCGAAGCAGGCAAAGCGTGTTGTCGGAGAAGGGCGGGCCTATAAGGACCTTTCTTCCTGGCAAGCGGCGTATGCAGACATTTACTTTCAGGGAGAAGCATGATGGCAGACAGCAAGAGCAACAACCCGGCGAATCCGCCCGAGAAGCGGGTTACTGAACGTGGCCGTATCCCCATGAGCATTCCGATGCAGAAATTGGCGACCCCGCCGATCGATGGATACTTCACCCACTGGTTCGTCGGCACACCAGCGCGAATTTCACAGGCCCTACGCGCGGGCTTTGAATTCGTGGATGGGGATGAAGTGGAACTGCAGGAATGCGGTATCGCCGACCTCAACCAGAATTCAGACATGGGCAGTAGGGTCTCGATAGTCAGTGGGAACGATCCCACAGCAGGTGCAGGAGAAAATGAACTCGTCCTGATGAAACTCAGACAGGAATACCGGGACGATGATCTGGCCAAGATGGCCGAGCGGAACGAGGCGATTGCAGCGGCTCTTCGCGGGGACCACTTCGACAATGAGGACGGACAATCCTACATTCCGAAGGCGCATCGCAACTCGATGTCCAATATGTTCAAACCGAAACGATAGGAGGCTTAAATGGCCAATGCAAACAGACCGAGCGGCCTCGCCCCGGTGCGCTACATGAACGGAGCGCCCTGGAATGGCGGTGGCAACATCTACTTCATCCCCTCGACGGATACGAACGCCTATGCAGTTGGCGACCCCGTCGCAACCCTGACCGGAGCCGCCGACTCGAACGGTGTGTCGGCAGTGACCCTGGCGACTGCCGGCGCGTTGCATCCCCTGCGCGGTGTGATCGTGGGGATAGGAACTGCGGAAAGTCTGATGGCTGATCCGTCGAACCTGGATACCACTACCATTCCCGCAACCAAGACGAAGAATTACTATGTCATGGTCTGCGATGATCCGATGGTGGTGTTCGAGGTCCAGGAATTCTCTGGGGCTGGCTCGACGAACTTCACCGCTGCCGACATCGGCAAGAATGTCAATCTGAAGAGTGGGGCCAACAACGGTTTCCTCTCGGGCTGGGTTCTCGACGATACGGCCGCTTCTGCGACCATCGCCAACAATCAAATACGACTGCTCGGGATTTCCCGTAGGTCGGACAACGCGTTCGGGAGCTACTGCAAGTTCCTGTGTCTCATCAATCAGCACGAGCTCAAAGCAGCTACGGCCGGCGTTTAATAGGAGAAGATCATGCCAGCTGGTATTATCAATACGGGCACGCATCCCAAACTGCTCTGGCCGGGGATTCATACCATTTGGGGCCAGGAATACGATGGCTACCCCGACCAGTACGTGGACCTCTACGATGTCCAGGATTCCGAGCAAGCGTATGAACAAGATGTCCAGGTTACCGGATTCGGCCTTGCGCCGGTGAAGGGTCAGGGCGCCTCCGTTCAGTACGATTCAGAAGTTCAGGGATTCGTGACGACCTATGAACATGTGGCCTATGCTCTAGGGTACATCGTGACGAAGGAGGAACTGGACGACAACCTGTACGAGCAAGTCTCGATGCGCAGGGCGAAGAGGAATGCCTTCTCGATCCACCAAACCGTGGAGAACGCGGCAGCCTTCCTCTACAACAATGCCTTCGTGACGACGTACTACACGACCGGGGACGGCGTTGCACTGATCTCGAACGCCCATAAGAATGCGACGGGCGGGACTTATAGCAACACGCTTGCGACCTCGGCGGATCTGTCAGAAGCCGCGCTCGAAGATGCCTGCATCGCCATCATGGGTACGCAGGACGACCGCGGGCTGCAGATCAGCATTCTTCCCGAGTCGCTGCATATCCATCGGCAAGAATGGTTCAACGCCAACCGCATCATGAAGTCGGTGCTGCAGTCCAATACTGGCAGCAACAACATCAACGTGCTGAAGGCGACGAATGCATTCCCCAAGGGCATCAAGATGAACCAGTACTTCACGTCTCCCTATGCGTGGTTCATCAGGACGAACTGTCCTGCGGGTATGACGATGTTCTGGAGGAATCGTCCCGAGTTCGATCAGGACAATGACTTCGATACGAAGAATGCCAAGGCCTCGACCTACATGCGCTTCTCGGTGGGCTGTACCGACCCGAGGGGAATCTTCGGCGTCAATGGACCCTGATCGATAACCTAGGGGGAGGAAACTCCCCTATTGGATATTTGGTTATTGACCATTAACGGATATACGAAAGGCCACCATGAAAACCCCTATCAATCCCCCGATGAGGCTCACAGCCGGTTTCAACACGGCGACGGTAGATGCTCCGCTTGCGGATTACCCCTTCCCTGAGCCTTTCCATACGTCGAACAATGCGCTGTCTTCGACCCGCCAATCCATTGCGGAGTACGTGACGGACTTTATGGACAGCGTTGCCGAGTACACGGTGACAGGACTTTCCAGTACATTTGCGCTGGCTGCTGCCAATGGCGGGGCAGCCCTCCTGACCCCTGGCGCTGCAACGACCGCAACAAGCGCCTACAAGACCGCCACGATGCTCAGCATTGCCGCAGGAAGTCGCTTCTGGTTCCAGTCCAGATTCTCGATCTCTGCCTTTGCGACTGGCGTTTCAGCCTATGTCGGGTTGCAGGAAGCCGCGACAACGACTGAAGGTCTGTGGTTTGCGGTCAGCCAGACAGGTGTGGTCAGTCTGGTTTCGACGGTCGGTGGTGTACCAACAACTCTCTTGTCCAACCTCGCCACGATGGTTGCTGGCACGGAGATCGACCTCGCACTTTCCTATAACGGTGCAGATCTGCTCGCATTCGTGAACGGTGTTCTGACTGGTCGTGCTACGGCCCCCACTCTTTCGAGTGCGGTACTCGGCCCGGTTTTCCAGATCACTCCGACGGCTACCCAGACCATGACGATTGACTTCTGTCAGGCTGTCACCGAGGTTGCTCGCTAAGGGAGGCTGCAATGGCAAATGCCTTTTCCACTCAGATCCTCGAGCAAGGTCCGCGGAATGCGGTGGTGAAACTGACAGGTCTGCTCGATACGGCAAATGAAGCGATCACGGTCAAGATTGACCCTGCGAGCTTCGATCCTGTTCCTGCAGACTTTCGGATCGACCATATCGACTACTCTATCTCGGATGGGATTGAGGTCCAGTTGTTCTGGGACGCGACAACACCCAGTCTGATCCAGCCACTAGCTGGAAGGGGTCGCCTCGGGTTTTCCAACTTCGGAGGACTTCAGAACCCCAAACCCACCGGATGGACTGGGAAGATCAGCCAGACAACCACCCTCCTTCCCGGAGGGACCTACACGGCGGGCGAGCCTTACACGTATGCCCTGATCCTCGAACTAGTCAAGCAGTACTAAGGAATCGCGATGACGACTCCGGTTACATTCCAGACAGCGGCGCGGATCATTCGGACGGCCTACCAAGATGCAGGTTTGGTGCAAGAGGGGCAGACTCTCGGCGCAACCAAACTTGCAGATGGTATGATGCGGCTGACGGATTTGATTAACTACTTCCAGACGCGCGGAATCAAGTTGTGGCTGTGGACGGACCTTTCGATTACCCTGACCCAGGGCAAGAGTCTGTACACGCTCGGTCCGGGTGGGGATGTAGTGATGACGAAACCCTTGCGGGGAGTGCAGGGATACTTCCTGGACACCTCGAACAATCGGACACCACTCTCTTTGATTTCCCAAAAGGAATGGTGGGAGCTTTCCCAGATCACACAACAAGGTGCGGTCAATTCGTTCTACGTGGATAAGCAGTTGAACACCCTGAACGTGAACATCTGGAATAGCCCGGACGCAACGGCTGCGACAGGGACGGTGCATGTGCTGCTGGAGCAACAAGTGACCGGTCCTGTCAGTTTCACCGACACAATGTATTTTCCTGTTGAGTGGTATATGCCCCTCCGTTGGGGGCTTGCAGAGGATCTTTCCAGCGGACAGCCGGACAGTATCGTAGCAAAATGCACAGCGAATGCAACGCGGTATCGCATTGAACTTGAGGACTGGGATGTGGAAGATGCAAGTACATCTTTTGCTCCCGATATGCGAGGACAGTATGGAACATCTGACTTCCGATGAAAGGGATAAAATGGCTGGCTATATAGACCCAGTGCAGATAGGGGAATTGATCGGAACACTCAAAGCCCTTCAAACAGACGTTGAGGCGTTAACGATTAAGGTAGAGCAACTAGATGCCAAGATGAACATGGGAAAGGGGTTCTTTACGGCGATTCTTCTGGCTGCCGGAGGAGCTGGTGCGGCTGCCCATGAATTACTTGGGAGATTTTTTCGGTGAGTAGGCAAGAGCCGAAGAGGCTCCCCCTTGTCATTGGTCCGGAAAATCGGAGTTCGAGTACGAGTAAGGACTCCAGACTGGTCAATGGGTATCTGGAAAAGAATGGAGAAGAGCTCTGGGTGGTCAAACGCCCAGGGTTGCTTTCTTATTCGAGTGTAACTGCGGCGAACGGATATGGGTTGTTCTACTGGAATGACTCAGTGTATTCGATCTGGGGCGGAACGCTCTACAAGGATGGCGTGGCCATAACAGGGACGGTTGACCAAACTGGTGGGGTGTACACCTTCGACAAGTCTCGCGGAGGGACACCCAAGTTGTATTTCCAGAACGGCAAGAAGGGTTATACCTATGACACCACGAATGGTCTGGTCAACATCACGAATGCGAACTATCCGGCGGCACTCCAGAAAGGATCAGCCTACCTGGACGGCACCCTCTACGTGGTTGACGCGAATGCAAATATCTGGGGATCAAACATCAACGACCCGCAGACCTGGACGGCGCTGAATGTAATCGTAGCGCAAATAGAGCCCGATCCAGCAGTGGCCCTTGCGAAGCAGTTGGTCTATGTTTGCTGCTTCAAGGAGTTCAGTGTAGAGATGTTTTACGATGCGGGGAATGCAACTGGAAGTCCTCTGGCCCCAGTTCAAGGCGCGAAGGTGAGTGTAGGGTGCTACGACCAGGAGACTGTTCGGGAGGTAGCTGGTGTTCTGTTCTGGGTGAGCAAGACGGAGAAGGGCGGCATCGGCGTTATGATGATGGAGAGTGTGAAGGCTCGTTCCATCGAAACTCCGGCGATTACGAAGATTCTCCAATCCGCGGACTTCACGACTGTCTATGCCTGGACTGCGAAGTTCGAGTCCCATACGTTCTATGTCTTGACTTTCAAGGTATCCAACATCACCATTGCTTATGATGTTTCGACAGGAATGTGGAATCAGTGGACAGATTCAAGTGGGAATTACCTTCCGATCGTGGCTTCAGCGGTCACTACTAATGGACAAACCCTTGTACAACATGAGTCGAATGGGAAGGTATATGAGCTGTCCCCGAGTCAGTATAATGACGACGGCAGCGTGATCGTGCTGGATCTGTACACTCCGAATTTCGATGGGAATACTTCCTTGCGGAAATACCTCGCGATGATGAACTTCATCGGGGATCAGGTGACGGGGAGTTCCCTTGCCGTCCGATGTTCGGATGATGACTATCAGACTTGGTCAGGGTTTCGATATGTCGATCTGGGCGAGAGGCTGCCCTCTCTTTCGGATTGTGGGACATTCTACAAGCGTGCCTACCATTTCCGCCACGAAACGAACACTGAATTCCGACTCCATGCGGTGGATATGAAACTTGAGATTGGGGCTATCTGATGGCTGAGATATTCGAGCCGCCACCAACATTCGCCGACCCGGTGCTTGTGGAGACGAAGAAAGTTGCCGGGAAAGAAGTCACGCACGCCCAGTTCAATCCGATCTGGCTGAAGTGGTTTCTTGACCTTGCGAATTATATTTCTCTGAATGGGGCGGGGGGAATCCTGCAGCACAATACGTTGGGCGGTCTTCAGGGGGGTCAGGCGAACGAGTACTACCATTTGACGGCAGCTCAGGAAGGCCTTCTCGCAAATGCCCAGAATGCCGGAGCGGTTCTGTCGGGACCGTTTAGTGGCGCACCAGGTGTTCCGACTTTCCTGATTCGGTCGTATCCTCGGAGGAAAACCACCCCAACCAGCATCACGAACAATACAGTTCTTGCGAACGACGCGGATCTGGTTTTCCCTATAGGGGCAAATGAAGAATGGATTGGGCGGGTTTATGCAGCGGTCGGGGCTGCCCTCAAGACAACAGGTGTGCAGGTTTCTGTAGCTGCCCCTGCGGGAGCAACTGGAGGTTTCCACGCTTCCATCATATCGGATTCTGCATCTGTACAAGAAGTGGATGTACTGGCAAATAATGCGCTTGGGGTTTCCGCGAATTTCCCTGGGCTCTCTGGGGCCAACTACGGCTTCATCGAACTTGCATTTCGGGTTGTAAACGGGGCAACTGCGGGTAATGTGAATGTCCAGTTTGCTCAGTCAACTTCTTCCGCAACGGCTTTAACTATCTACGACGCCGGAACGCAGTTAACGGCGAATCGTATTCTGTAAAGGAGGTTTATTATGGGTTGGTTTAGTAATATAGTTTCTGAAGCACTTCCCATTGCTGCAGGTGCTTTCCTCGGGCCGGAGGTACTTGGGCTATCCGCCGGACTGGGTGGAGCGGCCGGTGGGGCACTCGGAAGTCTCGCCCAGGGAGGTGGATTGCAAGGTGCTGTAACTGGCGGTCTGGCAGGCTACCTTGGCGGCTCTGCTCTTGGGGCAGGTATGGGAGCGCTTGGTGGTGGGCAAGCAGCCGCTCCGATTGTTGCAGGGACTTGGACCATGCCCTATGTAGCAGGGACTGCGGGAACTGCCGCCGGCGCTGCGCCGAGTTTGGGAGGTTCGATAGGGAATCTATTCGGTGCCCTTGGTGGCTCTTCATCGCTCCTCGGAACGGCGGGAGGATTGTACGGAATGTATCAGTCTCAGCAACTCGGCCAACTTGCCAAACGTCTCGCGGCTCAGCAGAATCCCTTCGATCCCTACCGCGCCCAGTACGCACAGCAACTGAATGCACTTATGGCGAACCCTTCGCTTGTGACGCAGCAGCCGGGGTATGAGGCAGGTCTCGAGGCGGTGCAGCGGAGTATGGCTGCACAAGGCTATACCGGCTCTGGAAACATGATGACGGAGCTGGCGAAGTATGGCGGACAAGCCTATCAGCAAGCTCTCGGGAATCTCAGCACCCTTTCAGGGGCAAGTGCCGCGCCGGGAGCTGGCGCCTCAACTGCCATGATGGGTGGGGTTGGTTCTACAGAAGCCCTCCTTTCTTCCCTCGGCCTGCTTGCTGGAGGTCGTTCTCCGATAGGATACTTCTAACATGGACTGGAACTTTGGAGGGGCCTTCTTAGGCCCGCAGGAACAGATGGCCAGGATCGGACTGGCTCGCGCCCAGACAAGTCTGGACAATATGAAGATCGCCCAGATGCAGAGGATGCAGCAGGCCTTCTCCCAGATGGGCGGGTATCAGCAAGGACAATCTCCCTATCAGATGCTCGGACGGATGGCACAAGCAGCGGCAAGTGCAGGAGATATAAAGACCTCGGGCGATCTGTACGGAAAACAAATGGAGATCCTGGCCAAGCAAGCTGACATCACTAAAGCGCAGGCACAGACGTCAAAAGCGAATCTGGACTTCGCAACGAACTTGCTGGAGAATGTCCACGACCAAGCGAGTCTGGATCAGGCAAATGCGGTTTGGCAGCAAACCCTTGGGACAAAAAGCCCTCTGGCAGGACAGGCTTATTCGCCGCAGTTGCTGCGAGGTTGGCGGGATCAGCTCCTTGCAGAGCAAGGCAAGCAGACATCTGCCCAACGAGCTGCGGAGATTGGGGCGAATATTGCCTGGAAGAAAGCTTCCATCGACTTCCTCGCAGATCGAAAAGCGCACATGCAGAAGCAAGAACAGCAGGCTGATGAACGGCTGGCGAAGACGAAGAAGGGGGGTGTAGTCGCCGCCCCTACCGGGCAGGAAAGCAAGCAGGCAACATTGATGGTTGCTACGGCATTCCCGAATCTTCCGGCGGAAGAAGCCACCCAAGCAGGCTTTGCAGTCGCTAGTAGGGCGAAGGCTCTTCGTGCGAAGAACCCTGGGATGGATGCGGATACAGCGATGAGGAAGGCGCTGGAAGAGATGCGCCCGGACTTTGTGGAGACGGACAAATGGTACGGACTGAGCAAGCAAACGAAGTTTGAACCAGCCGCAACCATTTCCTCACAAGCTGAGTATGACAAACTCCCGCAGGGTGCAAAGTACATCTGGGGCGGTAAGGAATATACTAAAGGAGCTAAGTGATGGCTTGGCAACCACCTGAAGTAGGGAAACAGGCCGAACCAACTTGGCAACCGCCGGAAGTTGGGAAAGGGGAAGGTGTGTCTCCGAAGCCTTCGCGCGGAGAACAACTCGTTTCTGGCGCAAAGGATTTATTCTCGGGATTGGTTGACTGGCCTGTGCAGATGCTCCTTCAAACCGGCGGAGATATTGCAGGAGCTGCCTATGCTGGCACACACCCGCAGGCAGGTCTTACCTCGAAGGATATTCTCCAAAATGCCCAGCACTGGGCGGAGGCTCATGATCCGGTACCGAAACTAATCGAGAAGGGGTACGAGCATCTTCGTGGAACGAAGTCCGTAGAGAACCCCGTTAACAAGGCCTTCGAGACTGCGGGGAATGTCCTGGAGCGCGGAGGGCAGTTTATCCAGCAACAAACTCACGGAGTAATACCCGCAGAAGCCTTCACGCAATTTGCAAATGCGGTGCTGTTGAAAGTTCCCGAACTCGGCAAGAAGGGTGCAATGCATGTTGCGAGTAGGTTGATGCAACGGAGAGTTTCCGATGGGACGGAAGCGGAGATTGCGAAGGCAGCAAATGAATACGCAAACCATGCCCAGAAACCCGTCGAACCGACTAACGAGGAAATCCAGCAGATCAAGGACGACCTCGACAAACGGAGAAAAGCGCAACAGCAAGCCTACGACTTAATGCAACGCGGGGCGAGCAAGAAGGAAGTCGAACGAGCCCTTGCGCGGGACAAGACAGGTGCGCTCGGCGAGGAGATGGAGAAGATTCGTCAGAGTCGCGCGGGTGCTGCCCAGGCTTTCCAAACGCAACAAGGCGAATGGCTTCCACCGGAAGAACCGAAAGGTCCGGCAGGATTGCCTCCAGGAGGTCCGATCAATCAGACTGCCTTCCGGAATCCTCGGACTGGGGAGATCCTTCTGTCGGGTGCGCAGCATGATGAAGCGGCGAAAGGGCAGACAAATCTTGAACCAGGTTTCGTGGATCAACAAGGAAACTTCCTCCCGCGCCACGAGGCAGAAGCTCGTGTAAAGGAGCAGGCGCCTTACTTGCTTGAATACAAGCCTGGGAAGGAAGGACTCCACTCGACTGATATGGGGGAGACGGGAGTGCCAGGCGCACGCCCCTCGGGCTTGCCGACGCTGGGTGAGGCGATGTCGAAGAGCCCTTACACAACGAAAGTGTTGGGGAGGCTCCCTCAAGGGAAGGGACTACTCTCCCGCGAGCAGATAGAGAATGAAGCAAAGCGGCAAGACGTCTCGAAATCCGAACAGGAAATGTGGGGGAGGGTACTGGAAACCTTCCCGAAGGGCGAGAAGATTCCAGCGCAGGAACTTGTTGAGCGGTTTAAGCTGGATACGGAGTTGCACCAACTGAGTCCGGTGGAGAGTCAGCACTATGCGGATTATGGGT
>JAEHJW020000740.1_pt1 | contig 11193 bp, 13 predicted proteins | sample 9271431 | NCBI WGS metagenome assembly JAEHJW02
AAGACGGCCGGCGTCGCTGCGCGACGTGCGGTTGTGACTTAGGAGCTGCATCATGAGGAGGACTTCTTGATGACCGATCTCGACACGACGACGCTCAATCCCCTCTCCACCCACGGCCTCACGCGTCACGCGTCCGGCCTGCTCGTGCCGGCCTCCGCGGTGCCGGCGCCCGAGCTGACGCGCGAGGTCTGGCTGCGCGAGGAGGCGAAGCTGCTGCGGCGGCTGTCGACGCTGCTCCGGTCCCATCGCGTGCGGGCCGTGCTGGTCTGCGAAAAGCCCGCGTGCCGAGAGAATCCGGCGATCCACGTCGAGGCGGCGCCGGACGGGACGACGGTCATGGTGTGCGGGTGCACGCGGAGAGAATGGCGGTAGCGGAGGGCTCATGCTCATCACGGCAGCGCGGCAACTCGTCGAAGAAGGGCACCACGACAAAAACCTCACCGTCGAGGAAGTGGCGACCGTGCTGCGCCGGCACCCGCGCACCGTCTATCGCTGGATCGCCGCGAAGAAGGTCCGAGTGCATCGGACCGGGCCCTACGGCAACCGAGTGCTCATCCCGTGTGACGAGGCTCGACGACTACTCCACGCCTCGGAAAGCGCCCGCCAGGCCGTATGACACCAGTAGACACGAGACGACACCGGTAGACACGAGACGACAGGACCCCTTGCGGTCCGGCGATAACGCGTCCATCGTCTGAGCGTGCCGTTCGCGCTGGACCTGGGCCCGCTGCACGTGCGCGTGGGGCGAGACGTCCCACCGGCGGCGCCGTCGTCACTGGGAGGTGCGTATGCGGCCGACGCCGTAAAGGCCGTCCAGACATCCTCGGCCACTCTCCTTCCTCGGCCCCCTGACGCGTCCACCTTCGCCGCGGCGCCCGCACTCGGCACGCGCCCCGACCCCGGCACGCCGCCGCCCGGCTCGCCCCTCCCCGATCCCGTCAGGTATCAATTCCCGTGGAACCGCAACGCGCTCTACACGCCGCGCGCCGGCGAGGTGAATGCGTTCCAGACCCTGCGCAATCTTGCGGACCTCTGCTGGGAAGTCTTCGCCTGTAAGGAGACGCGGAAAGAGCAGCTCCAGAGCCTCGACTGGGACATCGTCCCACGGGACAAGAAGGCGGGCGACGCGGAGCGCGCTGGCGTGGCCACGGCCCGCGAGTTCTTCCGCAAGCCGGACGGGTGCACGCCGTTTCGCTCCTGGCTCGGCATGGCCATCGAGGACGTGCTGGTCATCGACGCGCTGAGCATCTACCGCCGCAAGACACGCGCGGGGAAGTTCTACGGGCTCGAGCTCATCGACGGCGCCACGATTCTACCCCTGCTCGACGCGCGCGGTCGCACGCCGGCGCCGCCTCAAGCCGCGTACCGCCAAATCATCTGGGGCGCGCCGATGCAGGCGGCCGACCTGACGGCGGGCGAGCTCTACTACCTGCCGCGCGTCGGGGCCGTCAACAGCCCGTACGGCAAGTCCCCGACCGAGGCGGTCATCCTGGCGATCGAGGCCTCGCTCTCGCGGCGGATGTTCGACCTGCAGTACTACGCGGACGGCAATGTCCCCGAGGGCATCGGCACCTTGCCTGAGAGCTGGACCGCGGCGCAGATCCGCGAGTTCGAGGAGTACTTCAACTCGCTGACAACCGGCTACACCGCGGCCCGCAGCCGGATCAAGTTCATGCCGGCGTCGACCGGCGAGAAGTTCATCCGCTTCCAGGACCGCGACCACAACCCGGCGTTCGACGAGTTCCTGGTCAAGGTCGCGTGCGCCTGCTTCGCGGTCCCGCCGTCGGAGATCGGCTTCGCGCAGGACGTCAACCGCGCCACCGCCAAGGTGCAGCAGGACATCGCGTATCGTCGCGGCGTGCGGCCGCTGTGCAACTTCTTCAAAGACTTCTTCGACGAGGTGCTGGCCTTCGACCTCGGCCTGCCCCAGCTCGAATGGACCTGGGTCGGCGGCGAGTCCGAAGACCGGCTACGCCAGGCGACGATCGACGAGATCCATGTGCGGATGGGCATCAAGTCGGTCGACGAGATCCGCGCGCGCGACGGCGACGAGCTGATCGGCATGGGCAATGCGGTGTTCTTGCCGACGGGCCCGATCTTCGTGCGCGATCTGATTCGCAGCGTCGACGAGGACCCGACGACGACCGACCCGGCCGACGCCGCCCCCCTCGACGACGGCGGCGCGCCGGCCGCGCCCGTCACCAGCAAGCCGGACGCCGAGGCCGCCCACGCTGACTCGGCTGGCGCCGGCACCGCCAAGCTGGCGGCCGTCCAGGCGGATCTGCGGAAGTGGCGCGTGGTCGCCCTCAAGGCTGTCAAGGCGGGCCGGCCCGTCAAGGCGTTCGCGTCCGAGGCCATCCCGCTCCTGCTCCGCGCGCAGATCGGCGCCGAACTGCAGGCGGCCAAGACGGCCGCCGACGTCCTGGCGACGTTCGGCGCCGTCGAAAAGGCGGTGCCGACGGTCCTGCAGCGGTATCGGCTGCAGCGCCGAGTCAAGCGGTCGCTGGCGCAGTTCTTCCAGGCGCAGGGCGAGGCCCTGGCGGCGCACTTCGAGGACCCCACGCCATGACGCCCGAGCAGCTGCGCCGCCTGCTCGTGACGTTCCCATGGGCCCAGTGGTCCGAGACACTGCGGGCCGAGTACGAGCCGCTGTATCGCGATCTGCTCGCCCGCGGTGGCCAGGCGGGCGCCGTCGACGCGGGTGGCGTCTTCACGGCCGACGACCCGACGATCGCCGCCTTCTCAGATCGCTACGTGGGCGACCTGATCGTCGAGCTGCAGGACACGACGAAAGACCGCGTCAGCCGGCTCATCGAAGACGCGATCACCGCGGCGCAGGCGGCCGAGTCAGGCCCGACACCGTTCGAGCTGGGGACCGCGATCCGCGACGCCGTGCGGGAGGAGTTCGCCGGCTACGAGCGCTGGCGGGCCGACCGCATTGCGCGGACCGAGACGGCTCGGGTCTACAACCACGGGGCGCTGTTCGCCTACCACCAGAACGACATCACGCACGTCATCGTGAGCGACGGCAACCATCCGGGCAGCTGCGAGGAGTGCGACGCCGTCGACGGTGAGATTTGGACGATCGAGGAGGCGCAGGCGAATCCACTCGAGCACCCTCAGTGTGTGAGATCGTTCCAGCCCGCGACCGCCGAGGATCTCGCCGCGGCCGAGGCCGAGGAGTAGCCATGCCGAATCCCCAGCCGGTCACGCCTGGCCCCGCCGCGCCGGACTTCCTCTTCGCGGTCCCGATCACCAAGGTCGATGCGGAGAAGCGCGAGGTGACCGGCATCCTGAACGAGGAGATCCTTGACAAGGTCGGCGACGTCACCGACTTCGCGCATCTCAAGACCGCGCTCGAGGCGACTTGGCCCGGCAACATCCGCGAGCAGCACGACGCGAAGAAGGCCGTCGGCACACGCGTCGACCTGGTCTTCGAGCCAGAGCTCAAGCGCGCCGTGCTGACGGCCCGCGTCTCCAAGGGCGCGCCGGACACCTGGGAGAAAGTCCTCGACGGCACGCTCAAGGGCTACTCATTCGGCGGGAGCGGCCGGCGCGTCACCGAGAAGACAGTCGACGGCCGCCTGGTCAACCGCCTCTACATCGACCAGGTCGCCGAAGTCTCGCTCGTCGACAACCCCGCGTGCCCGACGGCGCTGTTCACGCTCGTGAAGTCAGTCGACGGGCAGATGGCTGATGTTCAGCCGAAGGAGCCGGCAATGCCGATCGAGAAGCGCACGATCCCCCAGGCGGACCTCGACGACGCGAAGGACAGCGACTTCGCCGGGCCCGACCGGTCCTACCCGATCCTGGAGCCGGCTGACGTGGCCGCCGCCGCGCAGGCGCTCGGCCGTGCGAAAGGTGGCGCCGCGGCGCGCGCGAAGATCAAGGCGCGCATCATCGCGATCGCGAAGAAGAAGGGCGCCGAGTTCGAGGCGAAACTCCCGAAGGCGTGGCGCGACGGCGCCGCGGACGAGAAGGCGCTTGAGGCTGACTGCTTCAAGGCCGCCAGCGACGTGCTGCCGGAGCCGTGGGACATCGAGCGCATCCTGACCGCGATCAACCTGCTCGAGTCCATCCTGGCGAACGAGGCGTGGTCGGCCGCCGCCGCCGCCGCCGACGGGCGGGAGGCCGCCGCCGCCGCCGAGCGCGCGCAGATCGACCTGCTCCGGCAGGCGATCGCCTACGCGCTGGAGTTTCTCTTCTCGGAATACGAGGAGCAGTTCGAGACGGCCGCCGCCGAGGGCGCCGAGCCGATCGCGATGGCCGCGACCGTCGACCTCGCGAAGGCGACGGCGGCACTCATCCTCAAGGTTGGCCGCCGCAACTCGAAGGCTGACCTCGAGACCATTCAGGCGATGCACGACAGCGCCGTCAAGCTCGGCGCGGTGTGCACGGCACAGAAAGCGGGCGACGGTGGAGACGCCACCAAGGCCGTGCTTCCTCCCACGGCCGCGGCTCCAGAGCCGCAGACGCCAACGCCCCCGTCGCCCGCCCCGGTCGAATCGGAGTCGCCCGCGCCGGCCGCCGAGAGGGTGACCGAGGCTTCGGCTCCGGCCCCGGTGGAGGACTCCCCGGTCGTGAAGGCGGTGCAGGACCACCTGGCCCAGACGACCGACGCGCTCACGAAGGCCCTGACCACGCTCGAAGAGCAGAAGGCGACGATCGCCGCCCAGGCGGGATCGCTCGCGCAGCTGGAGGAGCGGATCGCGGCGATCGAGGCGCAGCCGGCGCCCGGAGGGCCGGTGACCCGAGTGGTCCCCGTGGAGAAGACACTGGGCGGCGCGTCCGCCGCCCCGGCCCCGTCGCGCAGCCCCGCGGCGAGCCCCACGGGAGACGGCGACGAGGTGCTCAAGGCGTTCGACACGCTGGCGAACGCGTCGAGAACCGAGAGCGAGCGGCTCGAGCTCGCCCACAAGAAACTGGCGTACATGCGGCAGACGCGGCAGTAGGCCGACTGTCGTCACGCCGCCGAAAGGATGCGCTCCATGAAACCCGTAACCGAAGTGACCGCGGAACTCATCGCCAAAGCCCAGGAACTGATCAAGGGCCAGAGCCCCGTGCAGAAGGCGCTGACCTCCGCGTCCGGCTTCGCCGGCTACGACCTGCAGCCGATCGCGATCCTGCTGCAGCCGGTGATCACCCCGCTCCGGAACCGCCTGCCGCGCGTCGGCCCCAACGGCGGCGGCACGTCCGCCGAGTGGCGCTACATCTCGTCGCTCATCAGCAAGGGCGTCACGACCGCGACGCCGAGCGCCGAGGGCGCCAAGGGCAACGCGCTCAGCTACGCGGCGACCCACGTGACCGCGGCCTTCGCCGAGAAGTCGCTGTCCGACAGCGTGACCCAGGCGGCGCTCGACGCCGCGAAGGGCTTCGAGGACGACCTCAAGGCCCGCGCGCACACCAACCTGCTCTACGCGCTGATGATGCTCGAGGAGCGCGACCTCCTGTTCGATCGCGTCACGGCCTTGGGCACCATCACGACGCCGACGCTCGTCGTGTCCACCAGCGCTGGCGGGATCGGCGCCGGGACGTTCAAGGTCTACGTCCGGCCGATCACCGGCAACGGCGACGGCACGATCACCCGCGGCAAGAAGTCGGCCGCGGCCACCACGGCCGCCCTGTCCGGTTCGACGAACCAGATCATCGCCTACACCACCTGGGTGGAGGGGGCGATCGGGTACGAGTGGTACGTCGACGACGGCGCCAGCGGCACCGCGACCCTGCAGACCACGACCGGCGTGAACGCCGTCGTCCTGAACGCGCTGACGACCAGCGGCGCCGCGCTGCCCGCCGACAACTCGGCCAACGCGATCGGCATGAACGGGCTCGTCGCGCAGCTGACGGCAGCCAACGGCGCGCAGATCACGACCCTGGCCACCGACACCACCGCGGGCCTCGGCACCGACTTCACGCTGGCCCACATCGACGGGCTCAACAAGCTCGTCTGGGACACCGCCAAGGGCAACCCCGAGGTCATCTACATGAACTCGACCCAGCGGATGCGGGCGACCAACCTGGTCCTCGTCGCCAACGGGGCGCCGACCCTGTTCGTGCAGGCCGGCACCGAGGACATGGCGGAGATCACGGGCGGCTACCTGCTCGCCAAGTACATCAACAAGGCGACGGGCCGCGTGCAGCGCGTCGAGACCCACCCCGACCTGCCGGACGGCACCATGCTGGCGATGAGCCACATGATCCCGTTCCCGACGGGCGGGGACATGGTCGGCGTCGACATCCAGGTGTCGACCGACTACCGGCAGATCGACTACGCGCAGACCAGCAACAAGTACGAGTTCGGCGTGTTCTGCCGCGAGGTCCTGCGGATGAAGTTCCCGGGCGGCGCCTGGGTCCTCCGCAACATCAAGTCGAACGTCAACGGGTAACCACTGCGCGGGGCGGGCTGACCGCGGGTCGGCCCGCCCCGCCGGTTCGAGGCACGCGATGAGATTCCGGCACCCAGCCATCGTGGACGGCGCGATCGAGCACCCGGTCCACGGCCATATCCCGATCGTCGACGGCGTGCTCGACGCGCCGAAAGCGCTCGGGGACGAGCTGCGGCTGGCGCCGATCGCCGAGGCGCCGGAGTCTGGCGGGGCACCGGCCGAGGCCGAGCCCGCGCCCCCGCTGGCCGAGGAGCCGATCGACGCCGGCGCCGAGACGCTGAAGCCGTTCCGCAAGGCGCCGCGACGCGGCGCGAAAGGGTAGGGACCATGCAGCGACTGATCGTCGTGCTAATCCTGACGGCCCTGGTCCAGTAGGCGCGACGCATGGCTGTCACCACCGCCGTCACCACGCTCGTCTCGATCGACGCGATCCGCGCCTGGATGGGCGCGCTCGACGCCGACGACACAAAGGACGCGCTGCTCGCGCAGTGTGCCGACGCGGCCTCGGCGGAGCTCGAACAGCTGACGTCGCGGATCTTCGTGACGCGGACGGTGACCGACACGCTCGACGGCCAGGGGCGGCCGGACCTCTGGCTGTCCCGCCGGCCGATCGTCTCGGTCACGAGCGTGACGATGGACGGCGCCCTGGTGGACCCGGGGCGCTACGTGGTCGACGCGACGCTGGGGCGCCTGCGGATGCCGGCCGGCAGCTGGACGGTGGGGATCGCGAACCTCGTCGCGGTCTACAGCGCCGGCTACGGCGCACAGGGGGCGGCGACGTTGCCGGTCGACGTCGTGCGGGCGTGCCTCGACCTGGCCAAAGCGATCTACGACGAGAAGGCGACGGGCGCGATCACGCTCGCGTCGGTGACCATGGGCGCCGCGGGGAGCGTCACGCTGAAGACCGGGAAGTACCCGCCGTCGGTCGAGCGCGTGGCCAGGACCTGGCGGGAGACGCGGGCCTAACAATGATCGAGATCTCCTGCGACGCCGCGGCGGTGACGGCCACGCTGAGCCAGGCCTCGGCGCAGGTCGGCGTGCGCCTGGCCAAGCGGATGCTCCCGATCGGGAGTCGGCTGCACCAGCTCGTGGTCCGCGGCAAGCTGAGTGGCGACCCGCTCCACAAGCGGACCGGGACGCTGCAGCGGTCGGTGCAGTCGGCCGCGAACAACAACCAGGCCACGACGGTCACGCCAGACCGTGTCGAGACGCGCATCTGGTTCGACCCGGCCAAGGCGCCCTACGGCGCCATGCTCGAATACGGCGGGACGATCCTCCCGAAACGGTCGCGGTTCCTGGCCATCCCGCTCGGTGCCATGAAGACCGCCGCGGGCGTGTCGCGTGGCACGGCGCGCGAGGTGATGGCGAACCCGACCGCCTTCGGCTTCAAGCACGCCTTCGTCGCCAAGGGCGTGATCTTTGGCTACCAGGGCCACGGGAAGCGCGGGATGGTGACCACCGTCCCCCTCTTCGCGCTCAAGTCAAGGGTCGTCATCCCAGAGTTCGCGCCGCTGCGGAAAACCTTGGCCGACTCCCGCGAGTGGATCGCGCAGGAGGTCGCGGCGGCGACCGGCGAGGTCGTGCAGTGGTTCGGGGGCCAGCCATGAGCACGCCCGTGCGCCTGGCCGTGCTGCAGTCGATCGTGGACGCGCTCCGCGCGATGGGGCCACAGATTGGCTGTACCTACCAGGTCGCGCGCGACGAGGACGTGACGCTCGATCGCCGAAACCTCGCGACCGTGTTCAGTCTGCCGGCGTTCGTCGTTGAGCCGGAGGGCGGCGGCCAGCGCGAGTTTCTGCCGGCCAACCGGATCAAGGACCGGTTCCCGGTGGTCATCTACGGCCGCGTCGACGCGACGGGGCTCTCCGATTCGGCGCGACGACTCACGGTTTTCGAGCAGCTCGCGGCGGACGTGGAACGCTGCCTGACGCGCGACATCACGCGCGGCGGCCTGGCCATCGACACGCGCGTCCTGCCGCCGCGCGAGCCGTACATCGAACTGGACCCGGTGAACTCGGTCTATCTCGAGCAGCCGGTCGAGGTGGTGGTGCGGCGCATCTACGGACAGCCGGAAGGGAGCTAGCGCGATGATCCACCGCAACCGCTTGCAGAGCGTCATCGAGATCCGCGCCGGCGAACGCAGCCGCACGATCGCGCCCGGCGCGCGCGTGGACCTGGCCGAGGAATTGTGGCCGGGCTATCCGTTGGCGCGGGCCGTGGACCCGGGCTGGTTCGAGCCGGAGCTGCCCCCGGCCGAGGCGGTGGACGAGCCGTCGGCGCCGGCGGCCGCCCCGACACAGGACGACGGAGACGCGGCGACGACCGCAGGAGAGTAGCACATGACGAACTGGACCCTCGGACGCACCGGGCTGCTGTACGTCGCCGAAGAGACCGCCTACGGGACCGCCCCGACCTTCGCGCCGACGAACTTCTTCCGGCACCTCAGCGCGGCCCTCTCGTACAACCCGCAGAACCGCGTGGATTCGCCGGCCCGCTACACGGACCCGGACGTGCGCGCGCGGCTGCGTCGCCGGCAGTCCGGCAGCTTCGACGTGACCGGCCTCTTCTACCCGAGCGGCACGATCGCGACGGCGCCCGAGGCCGCCCCGTTCCTGAAGAACGGCCTCGGCGCCTCCGCGGTCGGGGTTGGCACGAGCACGGTCTCGGCGGCGCCCGCGCCGACCGCGACGGGCGCCACAGTCGCGTCCGGCACCGGCTTCGCGGCCAACACGTTCATCTCGATCACGATCGCGACGGGCGCCAACGCCGGCACCTACGTGCGCTTCCTGACCAACGTCGCGAGCAACGCGCTCACGTGGGCGCCTGCGCTGCCTGCGGCGCCGGCCTCGGGCGACACGGTGAAGGCGGGCGTGACCTACTCGCTCGCGACCGCGTTGCCCAAGTCGCTCGACATCGGGCACTACGCCGACAACCAGAACCGCGAGCAGCTCGGGTGCGTGGTCGACAAGCTGGCCATCACCTTGGACGCGGCCGAGGAGCCGCGGATCCAGGCGAGCGGGCCGGCGCAGGGCTACGCCGCCTCGGCACAGGTCAAGCCGGGCGCCTTCACGACGGTCGGCAGCGACGCGACGATCCCGAGCGGGATCTTGGGGTCGCTCTGGGTGGGGGCCACGCCGACCAACCTGGAGTTCCTCAAGCTGGTGCTCGAGGTGCAGAACGGCATGGCGCTGCAGGACACCGCGTTCGGCACGCAGAAGCCGGTGACCTACTACCGCAAGTCGCGGCGCACCGTGACCCTCTCGCTCGACACGATGGTGAGCGATCAGTTGACGCTCTTCCAGGCGGCGATCGCGCTCACGGATACGCCGTTCTTCGCGCAGTGCGGCACGGTCGAGGGCAACCAGATCGCCATCTACTGCCCGGTGACGCAGTGGGAGGTGCCCGACACGCCGGACGCCGACGAGACGAACCAGTGGAATTTCCGCGGGCGCGCGCTCGGCACGACGGGGAACGACTCGGTGTACGTCGGCGTCTGCTGACGGTTCGGTTCTCGGCCTCTTGCGCTCGCTGAGGCCGGGCTTGTCGGGGCCTTCTTCCTGGCGGCTCGGCCTCCCCACAGCAGGGCGCTTCTGATCGTGGCGGGTGACCAGTGGCTGGTGCGGGCTGACGGCTCGCGCCGGCCCCTTTCGATCAGGATTGCCCATGGCAAAAAAGCGACTCGACCGATTCATTCCCACAGCAATCCCCCTCGACGACGCGCTGGTCTCCGTGCGCGTGCGCCGGTTCACCGAGGCGGAGCTCCTCGAGGAGCGGCGCCTCCGCGACGCGCTGGCCAAGCCCGCGGGCGACGCGGCGCCGCCGGACCTCAAGACGGTCCTGGCGCGCGCGCTGGAGAACGCCAAGCGGATGATCCGCGCGTACGTCGTCATCGACTCCGGCGAGCTGGAGGATGACACGGGCCAGCCGATCACCACGGGCGCCCAGCTCCTTGAGGCCTTGCCGGGCCGCGAGGACCTCATTCACGGCCTCGTGCAACTCGTCTGGGCCGAGAACGAGCTGTCGCCGGGCCAGCGTGAGGATTTTCGACGGGCAGTCGGTTCCGCGCTTGGCTGGGCGGCGTGGATCGGCGGACCAAGTGGGGCCGCACCGGATCCGACTGCCGGCAGTGTCAGGCCGCCGGACTCCAGCGCGAGCGCGGCTGCACCGTCGCTCGAGGCGCCGAGCGCGGACGGATCGTCTGGAGCGACGGATCGCTCCACCTCCGCCGCTGTCCCGTCCGCAGCCTGACGCCGGCGTTCGAGTACGCGTGGGACTGGTTCCACGCGACACACGCGGTCACGGCGCAGGGGTTCACGGCGGCCTGGACGCTCGTCGGGACGCCGGGGCCGGGCGGGATCGGGGATCAGGACGCGTGGCTCTGGCAGGCCCTGAGCCACCTCAGAGACGTGCACAACACGCTGCTCCGTGAGCGGGAGCGGCGAGGCGAGCGGACGCGCAAGGACTCGCGGCGGAGACAGCAGACGGATGGCTGAGAACACCGCCCAGATCGTCGTCCAGGTCAAGAACCTGACCAGCGAGGCCTTTCAGGCCATCACCAATGACCTGAAGCGCCTCGAAGGCCAGGCCTCGGCCACGGGCCAGCAGACGGCCGCGGGTATGGCCAAGGCCGGCGCGGCGTCGAAAGAGGCGCAGGGCGCCGTCGACGGCCTGATGGGGGCGTTCGGCCGCGGCGCGTCCGGGCCGGTCGACCAACTCAAGGCCAAGTTGACGAGCCTGGCCGAAGAAGGGCTCGGCCAGCTGACGCAGCGAACCGGTCTCAGCCGAGCCGCACTCCTCGACCTGGCCG
>JAEHJW020000405.1_pt1 | contig 11187 bp, 8 predicted proteins | sample 9271431 | NCBI WGS metagenome assembly JAEHJW02
GCTGCCCAACCCATTCCAGGGAACGACACGCAGACCACTCCGGGATCGGCGACGATTATGTTTCGCCATTGACGCGAGCTAAATCGAAGTAATGAACATCGACCAATAACCAAACAAACCATGAAAACACAACTCACTCGTTTGCTCGCAGCCACGCTGTTGTTTGCCGCGACCGGGGCGGTGCTCGCCCAAGGCACGGCGTTGACTTACCAGGGCCAGTTGAATTCCCAGGGCGCGCCCGCCAACGGCGCCTTCGACATGACGTTCACGCTGTGGAACGCCCCCAGCGGCGGCAGCCAGGTCGGCAACACCCTGACCAACGCCGGCGTGACCGCCAGCAACGGCCAATTCACCGCCACGCTGGATTTTGGGCCAAATGTCTTTATGGGCGCGGGTGCCTGGCTGGAAATCGGCGTGCGGGCCGGCGGAGCCTCCTCGTTTACCACCTTGAGTCCACGGCAGCAGATTACCCCCATGCCGTATGCGATTTTCGCGGAGAACGCCAACGCCGCCGGGCTGAGCGGCACCGTGTCCAACGGGCAACTGGCGAACAGTTCAATCACCGTCCACGCCGGCGCGGGCCTGAGCGGTGGCGGCACTGTCCCGCTGGGCGGTACGGTGACGCTGAAGACCACGGCGACAAGCGCCGACACCACTAACGCCATCGTCGTTCGCGACGCCAACGGCGATTTTTCCGCCGGCTCGGTCACACTGGACGGGAGCCTCAATTTGCCCTATACAGCCAGCCTGACGGTCGCCGGCGGCGGCTCGCTTCTCAGCGACGCCGGCAGCCTCTACGTGGGAAGGGCCGGCAGCAATGCCGTCATCAACCAGTTCCCGCTCTTTAACGCCGGATTTGGGGATTACGCCTTGGCCAAGGAGGCCACTTCGACCAATGCCTCAGGCTCATACAACACGGCCGTTGGCGAGTACGGCCTGATGAACAACACGTCGGGTTCTGAGAATGTGGCGGTCGGCGCCGAGGCCCTCTATGGCAACGTGGTCGGCTCCTACAACACCGCCAACGGTTTCCAGGCGCTCGCCAGCAACGTCAGCGGCTCGAATAACACTGCGGTGGGCTCCTACGCGCTCATTGGCAACACCAACGGCGGCTTCAACACCGCCATCGGCACCCAGGCCCTCTACGAAAACACCGACGGCTCTTACAACACGGCCGCCGGCTTCCAGGCGCTGGCCGACAACATCAGCGGCTCGGAAAGCACGGCCGTCGGATTTCAGGCGCTTGCCGGCAACACCAACGGGGGGGATAACGTGGCGGTGGGCTTTGCAGCCGGCTGGAACCTCCTCAGCGGCTCCTATAACACCCTCAGCGGCGTTGGCGCCCTGCTCGAAAGCCTCACCGGCTCGAACAATACTGCCATTGGCTTCCAGGCCCTTGGCAATGCCACCGACAATGACAATATCGCGCTGGGTTATCTGTCCGGCTTCAACCTCACCAGCGGTGTCTTCAACATCTACATCGGCAACCCGGGCGCTCCCAACGAGAGCGGCGCCATCCGCCTCGGCACCCAAGGCGCCCATACAAACACCTACATCGCCGGGATTTATGGCACGACCCTCACCAACGCCATGCAGGTGTACGTTAATTCCGCCGGCCAACTCGGGGCGCTCCCCCCGGAACAAGGCCCGGCGGGTCCGCCGGGACCGCAAGGTTCCGCCGGACCGGTTGGTCTGCAAGGACCAGCGGGACCAGCCGGCCCGCTGGGTGCGACAGGTCCCACCGGCGCGCAAGGCGCGCAGGGACCAACCGGACCCGCTGGTCTCAATTGGGTCGCCGTCGGTTGGACCAACTTGGTCAGCTACGCCGTCAACGACGCGGTCTTTTACAACGGCTCCTCCTGGGTGGCGAGTCAGTCGAACAGTAGCCAGCCACCGGCAGTAGGCAGCGCCTATTGGTCGCTGCTGGCACAGCAAGGCGCCCAAGGTCCAGCAGGAGCTACCGGGGCGACCGGAGCGGCAGGTTCACAGGGTTCTCCCGGCACGCAAGGACCAATGGGGCCTGCCGGCCCGATTGGGCCAGCGGGCGCCACCGGCCCGCAAGGCCCGCCGGGACAGGCCGGTGCCGCGGGCGCGACAGGCGCCCAAGGTCCGCAGGGCCCCGCCGGCCCGGCTGGCTTGAACTGGCGCGACACCTGGAATGCCTCGGCCAGTTACGCACCGAACGACGCTGTTTCCTGGGGCAACTCCTCCTGGGTGGCCACTCAGGCAAACAGTGGCCAAGCTCCTGGACTGGGCAGTTCTTATTGGTCCCTACTGGCGGAGCAAGGTGCCCAAGGCCCAGCCGGAGCCACCGGGCCACAGGGTCCCGCCGGTGCGCAAGGCCCGCAAGGTCCAGCCGGCCCCACCGGCCCGATTGGGCTAACGGGCGCGACAGGTCCGCAAGGGCCGCAGGGGCAAACCGGGGCCACGGGTGCGCAAGGGCTGCAGGGCCCCGCCGGCCCGGCCGGCTTGAATTGGCGGAATGCCTGGGCGGACTCGGCCAGTTACGCACCGAACGACGCCGTCTCCTGGAGCAACTCCTCCTGGGTGGCCACTCAGGTGAACAGCGGCCAGGCCCCTGGACTGGGTAGCTCCTATTGGTCGTTGCTGGCACAGCAAGGCGCCCAAGGTCCGGCAGGAGCCACCGGGGCGACGGGGCCAGCGGGACCCGCCGGCTCAACGGGGCCTCCAGGGCCACCCGGCACCATCGCCTCCAACTCGGTCACCTCGGCGGATCTCGCGGCCGACACCGCGTCGCTGGGAAAAATCACCGGCTCGCTGACGGAGGACCCCACCTCACAGGACTTCTACCTCAATGACCACACTCTTTTCCTTCATACGGATCAGTACCACGGCTTGGGCTACTTCGGCACGTTTGGCGGACAGACTGTCAACGGCCCCGTGTTATATGGATGGGTCTCCGGCGCTCTCGGCTATAATCACTTTGGCTCCCCGCAAGGGGTCGCCCTCTCGTGGTCGTATGGCAACGTCACCATCGGTGGCGGCTATCCGATGGCAGGCTACGCGCTAACTGTCAACGGCTCCGCTTACAGCACCGGCACCTGGTCCGGTTCCGACGCTCGCTGGAAGAAAGACGTGCAACCGCTGACCCACGCCCTGGACAAGGTCACCCACCTCCAAGGCGTGTCGTACGAGTGGCGCCGCGACGAGTTCCCCGACAAGCATTTCGACGAGGGCCCCCAACTCGGCTTCATCGCCCAGGCCGTCGAAAAGGTCCTACCCGAGGCGGTCCGCACCGACGCACAAGGCTACAAGGCCGTGGCCTATGAGAAACTCACCGCCGTGATGAACGAAGCCGTCAAAGAGCAGCAGACCGAGATTGATATCCTGAAGACCCAGAACGCCCAACTGCAAAAAGACGTGGCGGAACTCAACGCCCTGGTCAACAAACTGCTCGCCAAGTAGGAAGGAGGAACCATGAAAATTCTGAACTGCCAACTCCAGAGTCCAGAGCTCGTTGGGCAAACTCTGAATGAAAACCGAAACCTCGAACAAAGCCTGCCTGGTCGGTTCCTGGTCAAATTGACCTGCGCCGGTGCTGCGCCTCGCAGAGGCGCGCTCCGGAACGCGGGTCTGCGACCCGCACCCGCACAAAGGGCAACCAACCGACTGGACGGTGAACCAAGGGCGAAGGCAGGAGCCAGAAGGGAGAAACGCATTTGCCGGTTCCATGCGTTCGCGCTCGGTTTCTTCATTCTTCCTTCATCATTCTGCCTTCCGGTCTGGGGGCAGTCATACTCGATGGACTGGCACAAGGTCGCTGGCGGCGGCGGCGCCAGCGCCGGCGGGGCCTATTCCCTCACCGGCACCATTGGCCAGCACGATGCCGGCGAACCGATGAGCGGTGGCCCTTACTCGCTCACCGGCGGGTTCTGGAGCCTCATCTCCGTCGCGCAAACGCCCGGCGCGCCGACGCTCTCCATCAGCCGTTCCGGCAGCACCGTCACGGTGCATTGGCAAAACGTCTCCGGCTGGAGCTTGGAGCAGAACAGCAGCCTGGCCCAGCCCGCCAACTGGTCGCCCAGCACTGGCGTCGAGACTACGCTAGGCACCAACTACTTCCGCGTCGGGCCTTTGGCTGGGACCCTCTTTTTCCGGCTCAGACAGCCATGAATGTCAATCCACACGCCGTGCATCAGACCATCAAAACGCAAATTGAGTAAAACCGGGGTGCCAGCGCGCCCCGCCCTACAAAGCCGTGAAAAGGACAACGTATATGAATACAACAATTATGCAGAAATCGCCGGCGACCCAGCCGGTGGCGGCACGCGCACGCGCCAGCGGCAGCCCGTATCCGGTGAGGAGCGCGGCCTCGATCCCGCCGTGCGCCTCGCCGTCCCGAGCCCCGACCCGGGCCGTGCAGCGCTTGGCGGGGCTAGCGGCGGCGGCGCTTGCCGCCATCGCGCCGGCGCTCGGCCCAGGGCCTGCCGGCGCGCAAACGGGGCCGTTTCTTGAACCCGTCGCTTCGATCTACGTCAACGCCGATGTGCTTGACCAGAACTGGGATAGTGGAGAGCCCTATCAGACGTTGATGTGGCAATTGGGCCTGGGAGAATACCCTTCGATTGCCGACGCCGGCTTTTATTCCGATCCGCCGCCGGTCTTCCCTCGGACGGAGGCGTTCAGCCTATACGACGTTTCCCCGGCGTCTGTCGCGGCACCGTACGAATCTCTCATTAATCCCCACGCCGGCGTCCAGGGTGCGACAGGCGGAGGCGCCCTCGTGATTGGGAACGGCACCAAGGTTTTCTACATCGACATTCCGTGCTACTGGGGCGGCAACGGCTCCCCTGAGGGACCTTTGTCGTCTGGCGGTATCGGGGCCTTTGGCAGTCTCTTCAGCCACATCCATTATGAGGTCCGGGTCGAGGCGGCCGATTCGGTCGGGTTCACCCCCTCTGCCGCCACGTACACAGCGCAGGCCGGATGGACGGTGCTGACGACCGCGGCGCTCGACGTGTTCAACGCCGCCTACGACGACCCTAACAACCCGGCCTATAGCCAAATGCAGGTTCCGTCGTACGCCTACACACCTCAACCGGGCGTCCCGGACACGGTTATTAACCTCAACCAGGACGGTTCGTACTCGGTCAACGAGGTGGCGGGCGATCCCCAGTGGTACCTCGGCCCTGTCGCCGTCGGCGGCGGCTACCAGGGTTACATCTGGCACGTCGCGGTGGGCTTCCCCCAGAAAGTCGTGAACATCCTGAGAATTGCCGTGTACGCCTCGCTGTACGCCACGCCCGAAGACGGCCAGAACGGCGGGGGGTATTGTTGCGGCCGAATGTTCGAGTTCCCGGATCCGTTCTTCTATTACGATCAGCTCCCGTCTAAACTTCAAACCCTGGACCCGCAGTCTCCCTCGCTCACCCGGGACATCGCAATGGCACAGGTCAACAGCTTGTACAGCAATCCGGCCGGGGAGGCCATGACTGATCAGCTTGGCCCAACGGATCTGAGCTCCGTCCAGCAGGTCGTGGGCACGGTCATGAGCGAGCCCGGAGACGAGCACCTCTGGGACTATTCCCCTAACATGACTGTGGCCGTCCTGCCGGACAACCTGCTGACCTACGACTTCCTTCCGTATGGAATCATCTACAACCCTCCGGGCAACTACAGCGGGGTAGCGCAAACAAGCACAGCCACGTTCAGCACAATCATGTCCTTTGCGACCTCGCAGGGGTCGCAGCAGCAAACGGCCAATGTGCAGGGCACGTCGTTCACCCTGGGCGCACAGGGATCCGTCGGTGCAGGATTCTTCAAGGCCCCTTTTGGCGTGGGGGCCACCTGGTCGCAAGGCTCGAGCACGGTCAACACCACGTCTGGCACCACAGCGAACACAACCACGCTCTCGGGCTCCGAGACTGCCGGGTATGGCCTCGGCAGTTGCTCCGTGGGCTGCACCACCCTTATGCCGCAAGGCTATGCAGCGGGCGCGCGGAACCCAACACTCTGGCCGCTGGCGCCTGACGCGACAGACGCAACCCTCGGTTCCCCGTGGAACGACGCATTCTGGTACGACCAGATCTGGATCATACCTCACCCGGTTTTCGCCACCTGGACGCTCCCGTCGGCGACCGGCGGGACGCCGATTCCGACCGCCCAACTGGTTGGCTTCCTCCAGGCGGGCCAATTGAGTGCCAAAACGGCCATCCCGTACCAAGTCAGGTGCCTCTACTGCGCCGCGCAGAGCCACCAATACTGCTGGGACGAACATTGGCAATTCGCCCTCAGTCCGGATGAATGCATGGCGCTGCTGCAGATGGATCCATTCTACGCCGGCAGCACCTACAGCAGCGGCAGCACGTGGCAGGGGCCCAACATGTGGCAGGGGGTCAAACCTTCGGACGTCGATCCGAGTCGGTTCATTGAGCTCCGCCAGTTTCCAGTGGTAGATGGCCAAGACGGCACGTTCTGCTTGAGTCAGAACTCAGTCGTGAGCTGGGCGGACAACCAGACGACCTCGCTGGCGAACCAGCAAAGCACGTCCTCGGGTTTTACTTTCAACCTCAATCAGGCGGGCTCCGGGGTCAACTACACTTCATCCCAATCGCAACAAAACGGGGTTCAGGTCACCTACTCGACGCAACAAGGCTCGAGCCTCGGCCAGGCCGTCACCACCTGCGGCGTGCTCAGGGACAACGGAACGGACATCGATTCTATCACCCATAAACCAAAGAACCCTGGCGGCTTCGCGGGCCCAAACGTCCCGGACGTTTACTTTGACCTCACGTTCGGCAGCTTCCTCGTTCAGGACGCCAACGAACCGGCGCCGGACGGCACGGACTACACGAGTTGGCCTGGGTTCTGTGCCGACTGTAATCTGACTGCTTCTGATAGTGTCCTGGTTCTTCGTCCTGAATCGGTCAGCGAGGAGCAGGCCTTCCTGGAAAGTGAAAGTGAGGGGCCTCTGGGAACATTGTGGGCATTGGAGGACTCGACCGCACTGCGTGACTTCCTTGCCTCGCAGGCATCCACCAACAGCGTAAACGGAGCCCAACCCGTTTACTGGCTGCCGCCAGGCACACAGTGGCCAGCCCGTGGCGGGTCAGCGCCGCTGTTGCCCCCGCCTCCGGGGTTTCCTCCGCCCTCAGGGTTTGCCTTGCCGCCACGGGTGAATTATGCCCCCAATTCGGCTTCCCTGGAGGTCACCAGGCTGGGGCCACCTGCCGCGCCGCTGATGCTCGCGCCGATAGGCTACGTCAATGGCCATTTCAGCCTGGAGGTCAGTGGCACCGCGCAAGCGAGCTACGTCATCGAGGCCAGCACCAACTTGGTGCATTGGACCGGACTCTTCACGAACACAGCACCGGCGACGCCCTTCCAGTTCAGTGATCCGGAGGCGAGCAACTTTGTCGATCGTTTCTACCGGTTGCGGCGACACCAACCATGACCTCAAGGCGATAGGTAAGCCTCCTAAAACAACCCGGCAAAACCATGAAAATCAAATTCGCACCCAGACTCATCACCCTCAGCCTTCTCACTGCGGCCCTCTGCCTTCCGGCCTTGGCCCAAGACACCGTGTTGACCTATCAAGGCCAGGTGCTGGACAACGGCACCAACTTCAATGGCCCCGGCCAGTTCAAGTTCGCCCTCGTCACCAGCACCAGCAGCAGCACCTACGTGACTTACTGGAGCAACGACGGCACGAGCGTGGCGGGCAGCGAGCCTTCCGCCGCCGTGGGTGTGAGCGTCAGTAAGGGGCTCTTCACCGTGGTACTGGGCGACACCACGCTGGCCCACATGACGGCTCTCCCCCGTTCGGTATTCACCACCCAGCCCAACCTGCAGTTGCGGATTTGGTTCAATGACGGGGTCAGCGGCTTTGCCGCCTTGAGTCCGCTGCAAAACCTGACGCCGGCCCCGTACGCCGTGATGGCCAACAGCGCGATCAATCTGCTGGGCGGCGACGTCTCTGCCGGCGATGTTTCTGCCGGCAGCGTCGAGGTCGCCGGCCCTTTGTATCTGCCCAGCATAGGCGTGTATCCGGTTGTCATCTACTCCGGCGGCAGTCTTCTCATGGATGCCGATAACCAGCACAACTTCTTCACCGGTCCGTCCGCAGGCAATTTGACGCTTGGCGGGTCCCTCAACACTGGGATCGGAATAGATGCCCTCCAGTTCGACACCACCGGCACTGCTAACACGGCCCTCGGCGAGCAGGCGCTTCAGTACAACACGGGCGGCTCCTACAACACGGCTATCGGTTTCCAGGCGCTGGTGAACAACACGAACGGCGGCTACAACACAGCCCTTGGCGCTTTGGCGCTTGGGTTCAACACGAACGGCAACAACAACACGGCCATCGGTTACGGGGCGCTTGTCGAAAACAGGATTGGCAACGACAACACGGCCAGCGGCTATCAGACGCTCAACTTCAACACGACCGGCGACTACAACACGGCCAACGGCTTCGAGGCGCTTTACAACAATACGAATGGCAACGAGAACGTCGCCAGCGGCTATCGGGCGCTTTACAACAACCTGGGCGGCTCTTACAACACGGCCTATGGCGACAGCGCGCTCTTCTTCAATACCACCGGCAACTACAACATAGCCAACGGCTATCTGGCGCTCCTGCACTGCACGACCGGCTCCGGGAACACGGCCAACGGCGTTAATGCGCTCCTGAATTGCGCGAACGGGACCAACAATACTGCGCTGGGTTATTCGGCTGGCGCCGCACTGACCACGGGCAACAACAACATCGACATCGGCCACCCCGGCGTGGCGGGCGACAACAACACCATTCGGATCGGGGCGGGAGCCTCCAGCACGTTTATCTCCGGCATTGCAGGGGTCACGATCGGCAGTGGCGCGCCGGTTTATGTCAATTCTTCCGGCCAACTCGGCACCATCACCTCCTCGGAACGATTCAAGCAAGACATCCACAGCATGGGTGCGGCGAGCGATTTGCTCCTGGCGCTCCGGCCGGTGACCTTCCGCTACAAACCGGAACTGGACCCCAACGGCACCCCGCAGTTCGGCCTCATTGCCGAGGAGGTGAGCCAGGTGGACCCCGACCTGGTCGTGCGCGACGACAAGAACCGGATCTACACCGTCCGCTACGAAGCGGTGAACGCGATGCTGCTGAATGAGTTTCTCAAGGAACACCGGACGGTCGAAGCGCAGAGCGCGGAAATTCAACAACTCCAACAACGGCTCGACAAGCTGGAGCAACTCATCTCCCAGCAGACCGGAGGCCAGCCATGAAGACACGAGCAGGGAAGCTGAAGGGTGGCGGATGGCCGGCGCGCAGCGTCTTGGAGTGCGGCAGTCCTCTGGCACTTATGACCGGTGTGAAACATTCCCAAACCCCACAAAGCGCCGGCGGGCCGGCGCAGTCCAAAAACTGGCGGCGGAACCTGATCTATTTCTGTTTTCTGTTTTTTAGTCTCCAGGCATCTGGTCGAAGCTACTCCATTAACTGGTATAAAATGGCCAGCGGCGGCGGCACGAGCAGCAACGGTCAGTATTCCGTCAGCGGCACCATCGGCCAGCCCGATGCCAGCGGGCCGATGGCTGGCGGCAGTTACTCGCTCACCAGCGGCTTCTGGGCATTGATCTCTGTCGTGCAAGCACCGGGACTGCCGAGTCTGACCATTACTCATTCGGGCAATAGCGTGGTGGTTTCCTGGCCCAACACCGGCGGCTACACGCTGCAGCAGAATTCCAATCTGGCCACGGGAAACTGGGCGACCAGCGGCTATTCCATCGCCACCGCCAACGGCACGAACAGCATCACCATCACCCCGCCGGCGGGAAATCTGTTCTTTCGCTTGAAGCAGTAGCGGCCTTGAAACTTAAAGCCATGTGGACAAAATCTTGGGAATGGGAATCGTTCGTCCGGTGTTCGCGCCGGCATCGTTTCAACGGCCAGGATGCGAACGGAGCGTGGACGTTGTTCATCGCGGACGTGTCGCCGGTGGGCATCGGCACGCTGGAGAACTGGAGTCTGACGATTGACGGTAACGGTCCCATCGGCGTGCCGGATGGCGGGGCCACGTTTGGCCTGTTGGGAATGGGCTTGGCCGGAATAGCCGCCTTTCGGCAAAGACTTGCCCTTTCCCGATGAGGCCACCCGGCGCGGCATGGGTTGCTTCTTGCAAGATTGGGCGTCCGGGGGGGCAAAACATCGCCGTTTTTGCTTCAACGTGCTGTATAATAGCAGCTTGCGCCATCGTCCAGACCAGAGCTGGGAATGAATCGGTTCATCGGAAGAGATGATTTCCACCAGCGGGGAGGATGGTCCGGTTCATCCGAGGGGATGAATGGGTTCATCGGCCGGGATGGTTCACTCCCTCGGCGCGCTGGTGCCTTTCATCGGGAGGGATGGTTCGTTCCATCGACGGGGATGAATCCGACCGGCGACGCGCCGGTTCCCATCAGCGGCGGGCTGGTCCCATTCATCGTCGCGGCTGGTTCCGACCGCCGGCGCGATGCAGGGAGTCTTCCCTCGGGATGAAGGGCACCACCGCCGGGCCGGCCGGTATGGGTGGTCGCTAATGATTGATGTGTCACAGCCTTATCCCATTTTCATTCGCGCCGCATTTTTCTACTTGCGCGCCCACCAGGCCGGGCGTAAACCACCCGCGCCATGAGCACAATCCAAAACGACATTGACAAAACCTTCACGGAACAGGAGTTGGCCGACTTCGACGCGGCCCTGGCCAAATTGGAGGCGGTGACGCAAGACCTGCCGGTGTTGACGGGCGCCGACAAGGCGGCGCACGTGCGTCCCCCGGACGGGGCGGGCGACTGGGTGCAGGGCATGCTCACGCGCGCCCAGCAGAACCTGAACAAGCTTTCCCGCGACTTCGATCCCGCCCTGGTGCAGCGCGACCTGGATTTGATCGGCGCGATTGATCCGCGTCTGCTGCGGTTGCAGCGCGTGGTGGACCGGCTGGCCGGCGCGCGGTTTCTGGCCGGGAGCGACTCGTTCGCCGTGATGCTCGGCGTGCGCCGCCAGCTTAAGGACAGCGGCGTGGCGGGCGTGGACGACAACTTGAGCGAGGGATTGCAGCGTTTCTTCTCGCGCGCGAGCCACGCGCAACCGGCGCCGACGCCGAAATAATCCGCCTGGTTTTCGCGGCTCCTTCTACGGGGACTTCAGACACGGCTTCAGGTCCGCTTGAAACCAAGGCGCGGCTTTCACGGCCCGTGCGC
>JAEHJW020004568.1_pt1 | contig 11181 bp, 17 predicted proteins | sample 9271431 | NCBI WGS metagenome assembly JAEHJW02
CGGAGGCCGACGCCGCGCGCCGCACCGTGCAGGCCATTATGAGCACCGCGCCCGCATGGGCAGCCGGGTTCCCCGTCTCAGCGGAGGCCGGGGTGGGGGCAAACTACAAAGATGCGAAGGTTTAGGGGGCACCATGACCGAAAAGGCGTTGGTCTATTCATACACTTCGCTCAAGCAGTTCGAGAACTGCCCCAAGGCGTTCTACCACAAGTACGTCGCCAAGGACGTAACGGAGCCGACGTTCACCGAGCGGTCGTTCGGCATCGACGCGCACAAGAACCTGGAGTCGCATATCCGCGCGCCGGAGGCCGCCCCCCGGGAGACGATTGCCGATACGCCGTTCTGTGCAGATGTGCTGTCTCGCCTGCCGCCGGAGGCGCCGCCCTCCGCCGAAGTCAAGCTCGGCATGACCAAGGCCCTTGCGGGCACGCCGTTCTTCTCACGCGACGTGTGGCTGCGCGGGGTGGTGGATTGCTTGTCGGTCGGCAAGCGCAGCGCGCTCGTGTTTGATTGGAAGTTCGGCAAGCGGCGCCCCGACACATTCCAGCTCGACGTGTTCGCGTTGCTGGTGTTCCACAACTACCCCGCCGTGGAGCGCGTCATGGCCGGTCTCGTGTGGGAGAAGGTTCGCGCCGTGGACCGCAAGGAATATGGCCGCGAGGACGCGCCCGCCCTGGCTGCGGCGGTCATCACGAAAACCAACCAGATCGAGGAGGCCACCGCCGCGCACAACTGGCCGTGCATACCCTCCGGTCTGTGCCGGTATTGTCTGGTCGATCAATCGAGGTGCGTCTATGCCAACGCCCGAGGGGATAGTGAAGCTGGCGATCAAGCGTAAGCTCGCCGCCTGGAAGAAGGATGGTATCGCCATCTGGTGGTTCTGGCCGCAGTCCGGGATATATGGCAAGTCCGGTGTGCCTGATCTCATCCTGTGCGTCGAGGGTCAGTTCTTGGCCTTCGAGGTCAAGGCACACGGCAACACGCCGACCGAAAAGCAGGCCGTCACGCTCGATGACATCGTGGGCGCTGGCGGAGAAGCGACCTGGGTGGATAACGTTGAGGAGTTCGAGACCCTGTGCCGACCATACTTAGAAAAGACCCGCTGATCCTGCTGTCCGACGACGGGGAGCGCGTGGCGATCGACGCCGCGAGCGTGGATGACCGCCTGGGGGCGCTTACGGGCGCCATGCGCATACCGCTCAACGGGCGCCCCATGTGGGTGATGCCTTACACGACGGCCAACTTCCGGGCGGCGCACACGCTGCACATCCCGCTGCCCGCGCCCATCCGCCACCGTTACAAGTGGTCGGGGCGGTATAAACCGATGGCGCACCAGGCGTCCACCGCCGCGTTCTGCACGCTGTTCGACAAACTGTTTATTCTAAACGACATCGGCACGGGCAAGACGCTCTCCGCGCTGTGGGCGGCGGATTTCCTCATGCGGGAGGGGGCAATCCATAAGGTGCTCATCCTCTCCACGCTCTCGACGCTGACACCCGTGTGGTGCACCGAGATTTTCCAGCATTTTCCTCACCGGCGGTTTCACATGCTGCACGGGGCGGGCAAGAAGCTCGTGGGCGAGGACGCGGCGTTCCTCATCATGAATCACGACGGCCTGCGCAACACCGCACTCATGGCTACACTGGCGTCCGACAAGATGCTCGACCTCGTGATCGTCGATGAGGCGGCGATCCTGCGTAATAGCCGCACCAAGAGGTACAAGGCGCTGGGGCAGATTCTCAAGGCGGTCCCCCGCGCATGGCTCATGACGGCTACACCCACGCCCAACAACCCGACCGACGCCTGGGCGCAGGCGCGGCTCGTCAACCCCATCGCAGTGCCGCGGTTTTTTCAGGACTTCCAGGCCATGACCATGCGCAAGGAGGGGATGTTCAAGTGGGTTCCTAAGCCCGATGCCGCGCAGATCGTCCACCGGGCGCTGCAACCGGCCATCCGGTTCACGGCCGCCGACTGCCTGGACCTGCCGCCCATAAGCTACCTGTCCCGCCACGCCGACATGAGCTCGGAGCAAGCCGCACTCTACGCGCAGATGCGCCGCACCCTGGTAGCCGAGATCGGTGAGCACACCATCACGGCGGCCAACGAGGCGGTCAAGGGGAACAAGCTCCTCCAATGCGCCTGCGGCGTGCTGCTCGACGACGGCGACACGCACACCATCCACGCCTCGGCCAAGATGGCGGCTGTCATGGAGATACTGGAGTCCGCCGGTGGCCCCGTCGTGATCTTCGCGCCATTTAAGTCGGTGGTTGCTTACATACACGCGCGGCTCGTGGCGGCGAAGATCGGCGCGGAGGCCATTACGGGCGAGACCTCGCGCGGCGAGCGCGACCGGGTGTTCGCGGCGTTCCAGCGCGGGGACTTGCAGGTGATCGTGGCCCACCCCGCCACCATGAGCCACGGTTTGACGCTCACCGCGTCCTCGACGATGATCTGGTTCGCCCCCGTGTGGAGCAACGAGACTTACGAGCAGGCGGTGGGAAGGCTGTACCGCAAGGGCCAGACACGGCATGTCAACATCGTGCATCTGGAGTCCTCGGAGATCGAGACGGAAATGTATGGCCGCCTGCGGGAGCGTAAGCGCATGCAAGGTTTGCTCTTGAGCATGTTCGGCGGCGACGGCGACGCCCCGGCTATTGACAAGGCCGTTGGGTAGTGTATTATCACTAAAACATAAGGGTCAGGAGGTACTATGCACACAATCGAGGATGTTGTGAGGGTCTACGTCACCAAGCGCGACAACCTGCGCGCACTCAAGGCCAAGCACGACGAGGAACAGGCGGCGCTCAAGGCGGAGCTTAAAACCATGGAGACGTGGCTCCTGCGGGAGACGCAGCGCGCGGGCGTCACCGGCTACAAGACGCCGTTCGGAACCGTGTTCCACGCGACCTCCGCAAGTGCTACTGTGGAGGATTGGGACCAGGTGTTGTCGTATGTGCGCGAGCACGACGCCTTCGGATTGCTTATCCAGGGTGTGAACAAAGCCGCGGTCAAGACCATGCTCGAAGCGGGCGGTCGCCTGCCTCCGGGCATCAAGTACGCCGAGATTCTCGGTGTTCAGATTCGCAAGTCGTAACCAACCATCGAGGTACCAGCTATCATGTCGAACGAACTCATGCTCAACAAACCGGCGTATCTGACGCAGAACTCGTCTGCCGGTAACACCACCTTCATGGCTCCTATCGGGGCGGGACTGTCGCTCCCCCGGCTGTCGTTTCGCGGCGGCGCGTGGCGCATCATCAGCCCCGACGCGGAGGAGGAGATTTTGAAGAACGACCGCAACGAGCCGGTGCGCAGCATCCAGATTGTGCCCGTGGCGGCCAACAACGGTATCTACAAGACGTGGTACGCCAAGGCATACACGCCCGGACAGGAGCCCGACGCTCCGGCCTGCTGGTCGTCCGACGGCGTAACCCCCGCTGCATCGTCCACGTCGCCCCAGGCGACCGCCTGCGCGAGCTGCCCACAAAATCAGTTCGGTTCGCGGATCAACCCCAACGGGTCGAAGGTCAAGGCGTGCACGGACAACAAGCGCATCCTGGTCGTTGCGCCCGACGATCTGGACGGGGACTTGTTCACCATCAGCATGCCGGTCATGACGTTGAAGGAGTGGAACGCCTATCTCAACACGCTGAGCCGCCACGACGTGCCGGTGGATGGCGTCATCACCCAGGTGACGATCGACGCCACCGTGGAGTACGCCAAGCTCTCGTTCAGTTTCTCCGGCTGGTTGCCGGACGGCGGGTACGACAAGATCAAGGCCCGGCAGGCCGATGAAGTCGTTGCGGCGTTCCGCGGCGGCGAAACCACCCCCGAGGCGCCCAAGAAGCCTGTCGCAGCCGCCCCTGCGCCCGCTCCGGCTCCGGCCGCTCACGCCGCGCTGGCCGCTGCCCCGGCCCAGGCCCCCGTTGCGGCGGCTCCGATCCCGACTACCGCGCCCGTTGCGGCGGCTCCGGCCGCTTCGGTCAGTCCGTTGCGCCGTGGTCGCAAGGGTGCTGCGGCTGCTGCTGCTGCTCCGGCCCCTGCGTCCGCGCCTGCTCCGCTCGCGCCTGACGCGGTGGACGACGCGCTGGCCGGCGTCATGGAAGGGTTCTGATGCTCGGCGTCTTGGAAAGCAGACTGGCGCGCGCCCTCTCGGGGGCGCGCGTCTCCAAGAGCGCAGCGGCGGCCTGCATCGGGGTTTCGCGCATCATGGTGGACCTCTGGCTCAACGAGGGGGCGCCCATAAGCGCCCGCCACGCGCCTAGCGTGGTGGTGTTCCTCGATGCGCTGGACCGAGCCATGAGCGACGGCGTGCTGCCCCATCCAGTTCGTATTCGCCCCCTGGGGGCGACCGCGGCGCAGAACCGGTTAGCGAAATACTTACGGTAAGGGGTGTGCATGGCGTCGTTGCTGGAGGTCATCTGGCCGCCCGAGGGGCTGCGTTGTCTCGTTGCCATCCACAATGGCCGCGTCCGGCACACATGGTCCTCGTCGCCTAACTTCGAGACCCTTCTCAGCACGCTCAACACCTACCCGGGGGTGGACTGGTATTTCGCCCCCGCTACTTACGCGAAGTCCACCCGCCAGCAGGCGCATGTCCACTCCCTCAAGGCGTTCTGGCTCGACGTCGATGCCGGTGAGGGGAAGGGTTATCCCTCCCTGATCGCGGCGGCTGAGGCCCTGCGGGATTTCGTCCACGCAGCCGGTCTCCCGAGCCCGTGGGTCATCCAGAGCGGCCGGGGTATGCACGTCTACTGGGTGCTGGAAAGCCCCGTCGTGGCGGCCCTCTGGAAGCCCGTGGCGGAAAGACTCAAGCAAGCCTGCGAGAAGGCCCACTTCGCGGTAGGCCCCGAGCGCACCGCCGACAGCGCGTCCATCCTGCGCGTACCGGGCACCCAGCACTACAAAGACCCGGCGAACCCGCTGCCCGTGCGGGTGCTCAAGGAGGGGGCGGTCGTCGATTTCCTGGTGTTCTCCCGCGCACTGGATAAATACTGCCCGGCCGCGCGCGACACCACTCCTTCGCTCGCCAAGTCCGTCAACGAGTCCATGACGGCCACCCTGGCCACGCGCACCCCGTCGAGTGCCCCGGCGCTGGCCCAACGCTGTCAGCAGATGGCGCGCTTCCGGGACGCCGGAGGGGCGGTCTCGGAGCCGTTCTGGTACGGCGCGATCCAGCTTCTCCGGTACACCGACGAGGCCCCGGCCGTCATCCACGAGTGGTCGCGCGCTGACCCCCGGTATGACCCGGCGCAGACCGACGCGAAAATCCAGCAGTTGGCCGACAAAGACATCGGCCCCACGACCTGCGAGCGCTTGGCGGCCGTCTCCGGCCAGTCCGCGCTGTGCACCCAGTGCCCCTACTGGAAGAAAATCACTACCCCGCTCGTGCTCGGCGCGCAGGTGGACCGCACCCAGGAAGCGGCGCCTGGCGAACTGCCCGCGCCCAGGCCGTTTTTCTATGACACCCAAGGCCGCGTCGGCGTGCGCAACCCCACGACCCATGTGGATGAGATCATCTACCCCTACCCCATCAAGGTGATCCGCCGCCTCAAGGATGACTCCCAGGAGTACATCGAGATTGCCTGCAACTTCCCCCGCGACGGCTGGCAGAAGATTCTCCTGCCCCTATCGAGCCTGTATAGCCGCAACGGCATCGCGGAGGAACTGGCTGCGCGCGGCGTGCTGCTCGACGCGCTTTACATCGACACGATGGCGACGTTTCTGACGGAGGCGACCCGCCAGCTCCAGCAGACCGAGGTGGTCAGCACACTCATATCGCAGCTCGGATGGCGCGCCGACGGCGCGTTCGTGGACGGCCAAAATGCCTGGACGCCAGAGGGAACCAACGCGACCATCACCTTCGCGCCCGCCGTGCTGGGCATGGCGAAAGGCTTTGGCCCCAGCCCGGGCGCTCTCATGGACGAGTGGCGGTTCATTTTCCGGCACTACGAGAAGGCTCCCCCCGAGTGGCAGATGGCGTTTCTCACGGCCTTCGCCGCGCCGCTCATGCACTTTACCGGCTATGGCGGCGCCACCATCAACCTCGTGGGCTCCACCGGCGTCGGCAAGTCCACGGTCCAGCGTATCGGTTGCGCGGTCTATGGCGACCCCATGCAGATCATGGCGCAAAAGCACGACACAACGAACAGCCTCATGCAACGGCTGGGCGTCTACCGGTCGCTGCCGCTGTACGTCGATGAAATGACCAACGTGGACCCCCAGACGGCCAGCGACTTCGTGTATCAGGTCTCCCAGGGCCGCGAGCGGTCGCGCCTCAGTTCCGATGCCACCATGCGGCCCGACCGGCCGTGGAGCACGCTCGTCGTCTCCAGCACCAACGCCTCCCTCGCTTCCCGGCTCTCGTCGGCCAAGCTCGACACCCGCGCGGAGCTCGCCCGCGTGTGGGAAATGTACATGCCGTGCTATGCCGATCAGGCGGACCTGGAGGAAATTAACCAGTGCGCGCTTTCCCAGTTCGGTCTTATTGGCCCGATGTGGGCGAAGTATCTGGTGGCCAACGCCGCCCGTGCGCGTAATCTCGTGGACACCCTCCAGACGCACATCCGCGGCACCTGGGGTATCCAGACCCGTGAACGCTATTGGCAAACCCTCTGCGCCGTTACGCTCGCCGCCGCCCGCATGCTGCAAGACCTCGGCCTGGCGCGTTTCGACACCAAGGGGCTTTCGACGTTCATGCGCGCGCACATCCAAGTGAGCCGCGACAAGGTCGAGGTCGCCACCGAGGCCAGCACGGCCATCCTCGGGCAATTCCTGAACGACACCATCCGCGAGCGCCTGGTGATGCAGGTGCCGCCCAAGCACGGAAGCCACATCCCGCTGCCGGCCGGGTTATCCGCGATCTCGACGCGCTACGAGTCGGTGAGCGGCACGCTCTATATCTCCGAGCGCCGGCTGCTGCTGTGGCTGGAGGAGACCAAGGCGGCCACGCTGTCGGAGGTGTGGAGTGAGTGGAGACGCCTGGGGTACCGCCCGGCGCGGGCGCGCAAGACGCTAGGCGACGGTTACGAGGGGGCGTGGGCGCACGTCAATGTTGTGCGGCTATATGTTCCTGAGGCAACTCTGCGGGCTGTGCAGCCACCAGCGCCGCCAAACGCTGAAAAAACTCAATCTCAGTCGGCGTGGCCGCCTTGATGCGCCATATTTTGCGGAACAGCAGTTCCGTGTAGTGGGCAGGAAACGCGCCGCTCTTGACGCCCAGGCGGTGCAGGCGCCGGATAGGGACGGCCGAGAGGGTCGCCACCACGTCGGCGGGGATGGGGACGGTGCGTTGTGTGTACCGCATGAGATTCGCCCAATAGATTGTGTTGCAGGTGAATATACACTACGGAGAAACGCCATGCCAAGATCATTTCTCATTCGCTCGATGACACCCGCCCGCCCGCGCTCCGGCTGGTGCGTGCTGGTGGCGGCGCTCGTGGCCGCCATTGTGGCGGTGGCCGTGCTCACCTGGCACCCGGAAACCGCGAGACCGAAGCTCGTTTCGCTCTGGACGCAGGATGGCCGGTATTACGCCTACCCCGCGCATCCGGGGGTACCTAGACAACTTGCACGCTTCGGTGTATTATCACGAAAAGGGCACTGAGGGGAGGGCGATTTCATGCAGAAGTTCCACTGGCCGGCCGACGAGGAACGCGCGTTCGGTCTTTGCAAGGCCGTGACGTTGCGGGGCAAACCCTGCTCGCGTCATGCGTTCGACAAGCGCGGCCTCTGCCGCACCCATAGGCACGCGAAAAAGGAAAAGACCTCATGACCACCACCGTCTCGTGCGCCTTTTCCGGCGCGGGTTTCCTGGCCTCGGCCCATGCGGGCGCCGCCTGCGCGCTCTCCGAGCGGGGGTTTGTGTTCTCCGACCTCGCGGGCACCAGCGCGGGGTCCATCGCGGCGGCCCTCCTCGCCTCGGGGGTGACGCCCGACGGGCTCAAGACCATCGCGCTGCACACGGATTTCCGGCCGCTGTTCACCCTGTCGTTGGGAGCGTTGGTGACGCTCTCCGCCTACTGCAACGGCAACGCCCTCCTACGCTGGCTGGAGCGGCAACTGGGGGATAAGACGTTCGCCACCGCGACCATCCCCGTGACCATCGTAGCGACCGATCTCAGGACGCAGCGGCCGTTTATCTTCTCGCGGGAGCGCACGCCCGACGTGCGCCTATCGTTCGCCTGCCGGTGCTCGGCCTCTGTCCCTCTTGGGTATCTTCCCGTTCGGTACGACAATGCTTTGTTGGTTGACGGGGGTGTGAGCAACAACATCCCGGTCGATAAGCTCCGGGGTCCGGTGAAGATCGGCATTGACATCGTGGATACGCAAAGCGATGACCTCTCCACGCCCATAGACCGCCTGGGGGCCGTTATCAGTACCATGCTCACGACCAACGAGGACGCGAGGATCGCCCTCGGCGTCGCCACGGGTGCGAAGATCGTGAGGGTTCCGGCCCTCGGCTACGGGTTCATGAACACCCGGCTTACGACAACGCAGAAAATGACGCTGTTCGAGTCCGGCTACCACTCGGTCATGAGGGCCTTTGGGGGTGCTGCGTGAACAATCTTTACGACTCCCTCGGTGTGCCTAAGGACGCCAGCGCCGACGCCATCCGTGCGGCATACCGGAAAAAAGCGCAGGCCCACCACCCGGACAAGGGAGGCGACGTGTCTCAGTTTCAGGCCATCCAGACCGCCTATGACGTGTTGTCGGACGACGACCGCCGCGCCCGGTATGACACCACGGGCGACACGGAGCAAGGTCCATCCATCGAGGGGCAGGCGCGGATGTATGTTGCCACGCTTTTGAACGCAGTCATGCAGGGACAGGCGGACGTGCGGACTACCGACATCCTGGCCGTCATGCGCAACCAGCTTGCAATCGACCGCAGTCGCGTGGAGGCCGAGAAAGTCCGTCTCGGGGGGTTCGTCTCCCGTCGCCAGGAGGCGATGAAGCGCGTCACGCAGGGCGTGCTGTCCGACATGCTGGATGCGGAGATCAAGCGTCTGGAGGGTATGGTGTCGCAATGCAACGCGCAGCACGGTGTGTTCGACGCGGCCGAGAAACTTCTGGAGGGGCAAACGTACCGGAGCGACCCCAAGGCTCCCCCTGTAGGGGACCACATGTTTGTTAACCCAGGAATCTTTATATCGCTTTAGGAGGCGGTAATGAAAGACCCAACAGCAAAGCCGTTTTTCGCAGGGCGCAACCGCGTCATGCCTGTGGTGTTCTGGCTTGAAAAGATGGACCCCGTACACGCGCGGCATCTGATGAAGAAGCTCTATGGGTTCGGGCATCAGTACAAGCCCAACGGAAAGCGCGAACGCGAGCGGCGCATGAGACAGCGCGCCAAGTTGAGGGGTGTGGCATGACAGGTGACCGCATCGTGTGGTGGATCGTTGTCCTCGGTGTGGCCGTCAACGCCATGATCTGGGGTACCGCTCTATACCTTTTGTGGAGGGGTATGCCGTGAACGACAACATTTGCGCGCTGCCGGGCGAAGTGCAGCGCGGGGTGCGCCAGAAGGATCGTGCGTCACGCTTCGCGGATTCCGTGTACGACCTGATCGACGAGTGGCGCAAGCGCGAGGGCATCACCCCCGGCGAAGTGGTGGGTGTCTTGGAGTGGGTGAAGCTCGATGTGTTTTATGGCGCGGAGGACATGCCGCCGGAGGGTGGCGAAAAATGATGCCCGTTTGGTTGACGGTGGTTGGCGCGATTGTCTGTGCCTTTGGCGGCGGCATGCTCACCGGTGGTAGTTTGGTGATGATCGGGTTCGAGGGCGTGACACGCCGGAGTGTCATAAACCTCGCGGTGGGGATGGTGCTTTTTGCTGCGGGGTTTTTGGTCTCCGTCCCAGCCCACGCCCGCACGCTCACGCTGTTCGCAGGCTCCGCGACCCAGAACACCCTCCAGGACTCGAAGTCCGCCGCGTATGGCTTCTCCTACGGCGGCCGGTATTGGCACGCCGGGTATCTGAACCTGGGCCATCCGGGCGATGGGGTAAAGACCGACGGGGTGTTCGGGGGCATACGCGACGTGCAGGTGATCGCCGGTTCGCCGGTGAGTTTGTCGTTCAACGCAGGTCCATACTTCTTCGCCTCCACCATGCCCGATGGGGGTGTGGATTATGGCGCGTCCCTTCTGATCGGCGCGGGGGTGGACTATGCTCTAAATCACGGCATGGGCTTGATGTTCCGATGGGATCGGATTACCTTCGACCGGAGGTCGATACCCGACGTGGACGTGTTTCTGGTCGGCGTGCGGGGGAGCTTTAAAGAGTGAAGCATTCAAAAGGAGGACCGTATGGCCGTCCGTTCACCGTTAAGGCGCTTTTTGTCAACGCTGCTGCTTGTGTTTCTGGCTTCGTCCATTCTGGTTCCTCGTTCCGTCGCGCGAAAGCAGGTGTGTTTTTCGACAGCGACGCCGCACGTTTCCCCCACGCCGGGCGAAACCATATCGTGCGCACGGCTTCTCGGCCCGGCGCGGAAGGTGGGCGTCTACATCCGCTGGCGGTTTGGCGTTTCCAAAAACAGCGCCGACCGAATCCTGGTAGACGTTCGTCATTACGCGCGCCGGTTCCATGTTTCCCCAATGATCGTACTGGCCGTCATCGCCACGGAGTCCCACTTCAAGCCCCAGGCCGAGAGTGACGTGGGCGCGGAAGGGCTCATGCAGGTGTACTCCGGCACGCGCACCTATCAGATCGAGCAGAATATCCGCGACGGCGTGAGCATCCTGCGCCAGAAGCTCGCGTTCTCGGGCGGATCGTACCCGCGGGCGCTGGCCATGTACTGCGGATACTTCTCGGCCCATTGCCCGGGCGGGGCGCAGTACGTCCACACCGTGTACCACTGGTATTACCTGTTCAAGTGGGCGGCGGCGCATGGAGCGGCGCACCTGCCGCGCGTCGTTAGCGTCTAGATTTTCTCCGCCACCGTGGGCGGCAATACACGGGCGCAAGCCGGGGGTGCGGAACTCCGGCAGCCGGGGCGCTTTCCCAAGAAGTACCTCCGCAAAGCTTGACCCGGCACCTTAGAATCGCATCCGCCACGTCACCATCACGCCGTCGGGGATTTGTGCCCCCGAGCGAGAATCTATGATGGGAGCGTAAGAGACCGGAGGCCCGTCGGCCCCCGGCGACATCGGTTGCGCGGCCTGGCTGAACACCGGGCCGAGG
>JAEHJW020004348.1_pt1 | contig 11178 bp, 13 predicted proteins | sample 9271431 | NCBI WGS metagenome assembly JAEHJW02
CGACGGGCATGCCGCAGGTGCATCTCACGGGGTCCTCCCCGCAGGCATTCCGACGGATAGGTCGTGCTCGGTGCCCTCCTGGCCCAGCAGGGCCGCTACATGTCCACCGATCACTTGAGCCACCTGCGGGACCACAGCGTTACCGAAGCATTTGAGCGCAGAGGTGCGCGTCAGCCCGTCGCACCAGCCGGGATCGAAGCCCTGCATCCAGCGGACAAAGAGGGGAGACAGCCTCCGTGCACCCTTCGGGCCGATCTCGGTCGGATCAGGTGGTTCCTCGCCGAACACTGCTGCCCAATGGGTAACTGCGGGCGCATACTCCCCGAATCGATCCGTATAGGCGATATCACACAGTGTGTGTGCGGTATGCACGCCTTCCCACGACGATCGGTTGGCCGTCGAGTTCCGCCCACCCCGTGAGTCAGCAACCGTGGGAGTGGGCAGCAGCACTACCGCACTGCGAAGATCGGCACCGCCCTCGCCATGTGCTCCGGCGCCACGGGTGTCAGATGAGCGTGGGGTAGGCAAGAGCGTGCCCACTTCGCTCTGTTGAGGGAGGGAGTCGTCATCCCGGTCGAGAGCGTCGAGCAACGTCGGGCGGTCCGTGTAGAGCGTCGTTGCCTTGTGACTTGAGTGCCGATCTTTCGCGTCGCCCGCAACGGGTGTCGGGAGCAGCCGGACCGCCACGCCAAGCGGGACTCCCATGCCGTTGCCGTTGATGCCACCCTCTGCCTGGCGATCACGCCGAGCCAGCCAGTTGTCGAGATCCTCCGCTTCATTCGGGTTCGCAGCCGTCGGCGTCGGAAGCAACTTCACCACCAACCCAAGATCCCCGACCGTTCTACGGGGTTGTCCGTTCCCAGCCGGGCGACGATCTGCCCATGCCTCCACGCTTGTGGCTGTGTACGCTGTTTGCGGCGTGGGCAGCAGCACGTCCGCTGCCGCTGGCTGCACATCGACGGTCCACGGAGACGATCCGAGTGTCTCAATCGTGCCGTGGCGTAGCATGCCGGCACGGGGCCACACGTCTTGGGTCTCGGCACCGAAGAGGCTTGCCTGGCGTCGGACGAAACGCCCGTCATCGAGGTATGCCATCTCGCTGCCACGCCAAGGAAGTTCTAGGCCGGCAACCGCCACGATGAATACGCGGTCTCGTCTGTGGCAGGCACCCACCTGCCATGCTCCGAGGAGTCCCCACGCGGCGTCGTAGCCGAGAGTGGCAAGGTCAGCGAGCACGTCAGCGAAGCCCGCGCCATCGTCTACGCTCAACAAGCCCGGTACGTTCTCGACCACAACCACCCGTGGCCGCAACTCACGGATCGCTCTCGCCATCTCGGGCCAGAGCCACCTGTCGTCTGCTCGTCCCTTGCGCTTGCCAGAACTCGAACTCGGTTGACATGGGAAGCCGCCGCACAGCACGTCTACCGGCTCGACTTGCGCCCAGTCGACCTGCGACACATCGTCGAGGTTGGGCACGTCTGGCCAGTGTGAGGCGAGCACGGAGGAGGCGTTCGGGTCGACCTCGGCGTGCCAGGCGGTGTGCCCAAGGCCAGCGCGCTCGAGTCCAAGCGCGAGCCCGTCGATGCCGGAGAACAGGCTGCCGATGGTCATGTCCAACATGACTCACCACCGCATCCGTGCTCGGACTCCACATCGAACAGCGAGCCCTGACCACTGTCGGCTATCAGGGCTTCTTTGCTGCGCAGATCGGCATCGCGTAGCGGCGTCCAACTCCGATGAAGGAAGAGCTGGCCTCGCAGTGCCTCGCCGCCCCGGCGGTTGAACGCTCCACCGTGTCTGATGCTCTCGTCGATGTGACAAGCACGTTCCCACTTATCCGGGTGATGTGCCTTGAGTGCGGCCCAGCGTTCATTCGTCGAGGCCGGACAGAAGAAACACGCTGAGCGTGGTGGCGTCGGGTGCCCGTTGGCCGAGAACCATGCGATGGTGTCTGCCCGACGAAAACGCAGGTCCATCGCGAGCGGGAACTTGTTGATGCGCCAGCGGTCAAAGTGTGCGCATCGGCACTTCTTGCACTCGCCCGACGTGTGGGCTGCGAGCATGTGTGAGCATCGGCACTCATCGTCGGACTTCATCCGGCCTAGCTCGTCGGCAGAAAAGTCCATCCACTGCTCGACTGTCTTGTGCTTCCACGCACCTCGTGGCCCGCACAGCTTCTTTGTTTCGCGCGTGACCATACGGCGCTTGAAGTCGAAACTACAGCGATACGCCGAGGTGCGCCCCCGTATGCCATCCGGATTCAGTACGTACGCTGGCGGTGTCGGGTTGGCAGAGGTCCGTTCTTCGGACAGAAGATGTGCTTCTAGATTGCCGGCCGTAACCGTGATGAACGGGATGTCGACCTTGGCCAGTCGGACTTGTACGTACTCGGCATACTCGTACGTCTCGTCCATCTCGCCCTGGGTGTCGGCAAAGATCACAGCATCAAGGCGAGGCAGTTGCCCGCTGGCAGACATGAGCGCCAGTGCTGCTGACTGCGTACCGCCGCCGTAGGCGAGCACCGTAAGGTCGGGCGTGCTCACAATGCTACCTCGGATACAGGGAACAACACGCCTTGCGACAAACGCTTTGCCGCCGTCTCGCAGTACTCCTCGACCAGCTCGACACCGATCGCCGGACGTCCCATCTGCTTGGCAGCAACGAGCGTGGAGCCAGCGCCCATGAATGGATCTGCGATCAACCCGGTCGTAGCGCCGATCAACGTGGCCATCACGTCCAGCGGCTTTGAGTGAGGGTGACCGCCTCGGGCAGCGACACCGTGCCGGCTGCCAGTTGCTCGGGCGCCCGTAGCTAGTACGGAACTTCTCCCACCGATCCCGCTCGGCCATTGACCGATCAGGTAGATCGCCTCAGCATCACGTCGAAAGCCACCCATCGCCCCACGGGCTCCCGAGTCCGGCGGCTTATGGTAGATCAGCACCTGCTTAGTTCCGGGCGGTGGAGCGAGCGACAGGGAGCCGAACAACACAGCGGGACGATCAGTGCCCCACAGGGCCAAGGCGGCGTCTCGTACCACCGTGTCCTTGTCGTTCGCAATCCCAGCGTGACCACCGGACCCCGACAGGTTTAGCACGCCCTGTTTCCAATCGATCCCGTATGGCGGGTCGCTTACCAGAACGTCAGCGCACAACCACTCGGTCACCTCTCGACAGTCGCCGTGATAAATGGTGATGCCGTCTTGCTCGAAGTATGGGGTCATAGCGCCGCCTCGGCTACGGGAAACAAGACGCCCTGTGACAAGCGCTTCGCTGCCATTTCGCAGTAGCGCTCGGACTTCTCGATACCGACTGCACGGACTCCCGCGTCCTTGGCGGCGCGAAGAGTGGTGCCGCTGCCCATGAACGGATCGAGAACCAGTTTGGGGCCAGCGGTTTCGATGGCTCTGGCAGGTAAGCCAAGGGGGAAGGGTGCCGGGTGCGTGCTTGACTCCTGGTTAAAGCGCCACACGTCGCCCACACCTGAAGCGCCTCTGTCCCGCAAACGCCATCCTGGCTTGGCTAGTATCATGATCCACTCATGCGAGGGGACGTAAGCAGTCGGCGTAAGGTTCAGCCCTCCGCTCCGCGCCCACACGATGATCTGCCGAAGCGGAAGATCAGGATTCAGTTCCAAGGGCATCCACAGCCGCCCACCAATAGACCTTGGCTTGTGGTTGTAGAAAATGGCCCCTGTGTCCGAGAGGAGGGACCAACAATGTTCCAAAGTGGTCCTCTGCCATTGGACATACTCAGCCCAGGGCATTGTGTCAGCATGGTTCTCGTAGACAATGCCCGTGCTACCGTCGCCGCCGCCTGGCCACTTGCCACCGCCGCCTGGTGAATTGCCGGGTCGCCAGTGGCCCAGGTGTGGCCAGGGGGATGACCCGAGGTTGTACGGCGGCGAGGTGAATACGAGGTCGAAGTCGGACCCAAGCGTCGGGAGCACGTCGAGGCAGTCGCCGTGGTAAATCGCGATGCCGCTCTCGCTATCTTCGTAGTAGGGCTTCACGACGCCCCCAGCCGCGCGAGTGCAGCATCCAGCCGGCACGGTGCGCACTCACCGCAAGGCATTCGCTCGGGCGTGCTCACGACACCGCCTCTCCAAACAGCAGAGTGCCTTGTGAACAGCGCTTAGCGGCTATCTCACAATACTGTTCCTCGATCTCGATCCCGATGGCCCTGCATCCCCGTGCTTTAGCCCACGAGAGGACGCTTCCTCCACCGAGAAAGGGATCCAAAAGAACAAACTGCTGCTTGGGCATCCCCGCGCTCAAGAAAGACCACAGGTCACCTGGCTTCTCGGCAGGGTGCTGCCGCTTGAGTGTACGAACAGGCATAATGCCAATAAGGTCCTGACGAAATCCATCCGCATAAATCGTCTGTGGAGTCCGAGGGTGAAGAATGAGCTCGTGGGAGTGCATCCACCCACGCCCCCTACGGCCCGTGGGCTTATACCACACCAGCAGTTGGGACTGCGGCCATATCGAATATGCGACCTTGAAGAACACAGGGTATGTGTCGCCGTCACAGCACACGTACACCTGCCCCATGTCTTTCGCTACTCGACGCATCTCACGAAACACCTCTCCGAAAAACGGCTCCATGACGGAGAGGTCGCCCCAACTTCGGGGGTAAACACCATCGGCATCTTGGTACTTGATCGGCACACTAAAAGGAGGGTCCGTCATAATGAGGTCCACCGATGCCCGTCGCAGGAGCGGTAGTACCTCCCGACAATCGCCGTGGTAAATCGTCACGCTCTCGTCTTCGTAGTACGGCTTCACGGTCCCTCCATCTCGGCTAGCGCAGCATCAAGGCGACACGGCGCGCACTCACCACAAGGCATCCGCGTGGTGTGTGGGCCATCTCGGCTCTCGATAATCTGCTCATCAGGAGCAGCGCATTCGAGCACCAGGGCGAGCAGCCGCGCCGCATCGCAGACCGCCTGGCTACCCCGAGGCAGGACCTCGAAGCCCACTTCCTCAATGGCCTCGAGCGCGAGGGGGGCAAGGAGTTGGGCTTGCAACCAGTCCTCACCGTCTGGACCGCCTATCCCAACCAGAACCGCGTTGGCGACCGCCATCTCGGCACCGCTAAGACGGCGAGCGTCACTGTCCCTCATTGCTGCGCCCCTTTGTCAATGGCCCTGAGCGCGGCGGGTGTAAGGTGTTGTGCTTCCGGCAGCACCACTCCATCGAGTGACATCACAGCACCGTGGTTACTGAATTCCTTGGCGAACCGTCTAAAGTCGAACCCGTAGTAGATTACGGCACAAGACATTGGAGCACCCTTGGGATCCTCTCGCCCTTTGATGTAAAACCGAATGCGGGGCTGGTAGAGGAAACAAATCGCACGGGCGACTGGGTAGACGTGATGCTTCCAGTGGGCTGTGTTTGTGGCGACTGGAACGAGGGCGAGGATCTCCGATCCTGCTCTTGCAGCTTCGCTGATGCGTGCAAACCAATGTATGATACGGGTACCGCGTTCTTGATCACTTCCATAAGGAGGGTTCACATAGATGGTCCGATAGCCCCATGGCTCGACCAATCCGTCGTGATCTGGAAGTAGGTAGCTAACCTTTGCATCAACCAGCGAATGGATATTTGAGCACGGGTCAAGATCGATGTAACCGCCAAACACGCTCCTGACGGAATCGACAATAGCTGGAGGGGTGCACCAATCCTTGGTATCCGTGATGGACTTTCGACCCGCCGTCATCGCTGCACCCCGTAGCTCACAAGGACAGGTGGCAGCTCCCCTGGGATGCTGGAGGGGCTGGTGAGCGTCCAGTCGATACCAAGCAACACGTTGCCCGGGCCGCCAAAGCGCACCCTCCGTCGGGCTGGATCGACGACACTCAGGGCTTTCACCGCAGCCGATGCGTCGAGCCGCCAGTGAGAGCGGTGCCAGTCGAAAACCTGGGAATGCCCGTGGACCTGGCTGACCGTGACCTGGTGGCCAGCCCAGCTCGGGTACAACTCGGTGGTGGCGTCAGCCCACAGACAGTCCGCTGACAGCGACGGGACCCCCGTCACAAGCACTCCAGGCGCTCCCCAGTGCTGCGGGTCGGACCCGACCACCTCGTTGAGTACCGCTGCCGTATCCGTTGGGCTCGCTGGCCTGCCAATCGCCTCATAGCGTCCGCGAGTGAGCCCGGCGTGGCTCACAAGGGCTGGCTGTCCTTGGGAGGGAACCACCGTGGCCACCCGCATCGCACCGGTGTTCCACCAGCGCTTCAACGTCCGAAGGGTCTTGGCGGTCATGCACGCAGACGGCAGATCCCATGTGGACATAGCCGGCCCGCCGATGCAGGACGCCTCGTGGTTGCCGAGCAGTTGAATCCAGCGCCCAGGGGATGCGGCCATGAAGCGGTCCGCGATCTCGACACAGCGATCGGATCCTGCGCCTCGCCTGGGCGACAGGCGTACGAGGTCGCCGACCTGGACGACGCTGAGCCCGGATGGCAGCTCCCCGCTGTCCACGTCGGCTCCGAGGCGGCGTAGGATGGTGTCGAGCACCACGTCGTGTCCGCCGATATCGCAGAGCACCGCGGTGGCAGCAATCCGGGTATCTCCCCGGTTCGAGCACGGCAGGTCGCAGGTAACGGCGGACTGGTCGTCGCTGGTGCAGCGGCAGTCGGGCCAGGTCGCGGTGGCCGTCATGACCCAACCACCTCGGCCCGATGTTCCCAGTCCGCAACGCCTTCGTGTCCGTAACCCCAGGCGTCCCACCCCAGGCGGGGCTGGCGGGCGAACAGCTCGAGATATGGACCGGGGGAGACCTGCTCGACCAGATCTCCGAATGCTGCAGGTTTGACCGAGTGGGCACCGCTCGGCCAGACGTACCAGGTGGAAAGGGGCTTGTGCTCAGGCACCATGGGCTCGCCCCGGCTGGACAGGATGCAGTGCTCGGTGTTGTTCCGCAGGTAGTGTCCGACGCCCGGACCCGACTTGCACCACGTCACCACGGTCAACGGCGTGAACCCCCACGCGCGCACGACCCGGTACCCGTGCTCCATCAGCGCGTTTGTGCACCAAAGCCACAGGTGCGCACTTTCGGCGGCAAGCTCAGCGACCGGCATGGCGCAGATGTCATCAGGCGTCATGGTCGAGTACCGCTTGCCGGCGTCTGCCTTGGTGGCGGAACCGATGTAGCGCCACGGCGGATCTGCGCAGATCGTCTTGTAGGGCGGATGAAGCCCGGCCCAGCCATCCCATGTCATGGTGGCGAGGGTGCCGCGACACCATCGGGGCGCTTGGTACCCACCTCGCTCGCCGGACAGTCGAACATCGCCATCTGCGCGACCTGCCTGGCGGGCACATCGTTCGCAGGCACATTGTCGACATCGAACAAACGCTCCTGCCCCGACGCCTCCTGGCGCATCCACGACGGGGCACCAGGGGATTCGCCGCGCTCGAAGCGCTTCATGCGCTGGTTGATGAGGGCTACGTAGTCGGGCCGACCATCTGTGCCGTCGCAGAGCTCAACACCGACCCAGCGCTCTCCTTCAAGGGCTGCTGCTTCGGCCAGAGACCCGCTCCCCATGAAAGGGTCAAGCACCGTACCGCCCGGTGGGGTGACCAGACGGACGAGCCACCGGACAAGGGCGAGCGGTTTCACACACGCATGTTTCGTCCCGTCCGGTGCGACGGGACGTTCGGCCCTCGGTGCTTTCGCCGCGTAGAGCACCGACTCGTCTTCGACCTGAAACGTGGGAAAGAACCTGCTCGCTGCGCCGCTGTCGCCGATGACCGTATCCGCGTGCAGGGAGCGGTCGGCGAACTTCCCGTACACGTTGGCACCGTGCGGGGCAGCGAACCCGTTACCGGCCACCTTGCCACTGGTGCGGGTCCCTGCCTGGTCGTCGAGACGCCGGACCGGACAGTCAGGCACGCATGCCCAGCGCTCGACGGTTTCGTTGCCGCTTGCGTCGCCGAGCCGGCGACCTGGCGTCACTGCAAAGTCGGTCCCACCTCGACCGACGTAGCGTCGCTGACCTGACGCCTCATCGTCGCGACTGCCAGACCCGCTCGCTGCACGCACCACTGCGGTGCCGAGGGGGACACAGTCGCTGTGGTGCGAGAACACGACATTGGTGGGCCACCGACCCGATGACATGCGCTGGGTGTAGGGATGCCCTGCCCCGCCACCGAAAGGCTTGGCGCCATCGTCGAAGGTGTTGATCGGCACGGACCCCGTGCCGATGCGGCACCCGTCGATGTTGAGCGCTCCGGTCCCGTGAGCAAGCATGTTCGTGGCCACGGAGCCGGCGAACGGCTTGCGCGCGGTCAGAACCAGCTCCCAGCCTGGCTTGAGACCGCTACCCCACCCGTTCCACTGTTGGCCAGACTCGCTTGACTCAGACGGGGAGCCGAGAACCTTGGCGAGGCGCTTCCGGTACGACGGTGCTGGCAAGATGTGCTCGACAACGCCGCCTGCCCCCCTGGCTCGGCCCTCCTCCCAGTCCCGCACAGACGACGGCGTGCACGCGACCGCTTCAGCAAGAGCCTCCCGGCTCATCCCAAGGTCCTCGCGTCTCTGGCGCAGCCACGCCGCCCACTCGGCGGGGCTCGCACCCGCAGCGCGGTCGATCTCGCCGGCGACGTCGAGGGACTTGGGGAGCCCCTGTGCGTAGCACCAGCCGATGCAGTCGCGAATCTCGAAGCCGGCGTCCTCGACGGCGGTGACCATTCGGTGATAGGTGCGCGGTCCGCCGACCGCGAGCAGGTGGGCGCCGGGTTTGAGCACCCGGTAGACCGCGGCCCAAGTCTCGGGACGAAACGCCACGTCGCCGCCGTCCCAGACCAATTGCATGAAGCCGCGGGAGTCGCGCGACGCCCCGGTCAGGTGGTACGGCGGATCGGTGATACACGCGTCGATGCTGTCCGCATCGAGCTCGGACAGACGCTCGCGCATATCCCCGACGAGGAGCACGCCGGAGGGGTGCTCGACTCGTCGCCCAGCACACAGAGGATGGATGATCTCGCAGGAAGCACCTAGCACGTCCACGGTGGGACCGTGCCACCGAGCCCGTGGCGCTGAGACGCCGACGCCGATGCCCTCGCATGGTCGTGGCACGCTCGCTGGGCAACAGCAGCGAAGCCGAAGGGAGCCACCATGGCCGAGACACGGACACGTCGAAACGCAGATGTCGTCCAGTTGGACCTGGAGATCGCTATCGCCTACCGGGCGTACTACCAGAGCCAGATGCGCGAGGATCCGTACATCTGCGAGCTATGGGAGCAGAACGAGCGAGAGATCGCAGAGCTCCAAGACGAGTCGAGGTCCATTGCCCTCACCGACGCTGACCGCTGAGCCCGGACCGTCGAGCACGGTGCCACACGCCGACCTGGCTCCGGACACCTGGGCCGACGAGGTGCTGCTCGGGTTCGACCTAGAGACCACCGGCGTAGACGTCGAGTCGGACGTCATGGTCTCCTTCGCCCTCACGCAGATGGACAGCGGCATCGTCTTTTGGTCTGCCGCCAAACTGGTCGATCCGGGGCGCGACATCCCCGCCGGTGCGATCGCCATCCACGGGATCACAACCGAACGGGCTACCAGCGAAGGTATGCCGGCCGACGAAGCACTCAGCGTCATCGTGCACGAGTTGACACAGGCGAGCGCCGACAACGTCCCTGTGGTCGGGATGAACCTGCGCTACGACCTGGCCATCGTCGACCGAGCGCTGCGGCGCAGCAGCGGACAGGGCCTTGCGGAGACGGGCTTCACCGGCCCTGTCGTAGACATCCAGGTTCTCGACCGTCACATGGACCCTCATCGCAAAGGCCGTCGCACCCTCGGGGCGCTCGCCACCCACTACGGCGTAGAGGCCGGTGCCGCCCATGACGCCGCGGGCGACGTGCTCACCACGTTGCGAGTTCTACGCGAGATGGCCAGCCGGTTCCCCGCACTTGTGGCGATGGATCTCGCCGATCTACACCAGGCGCAGATCGCTTGGCACCGATCCTGGGCTGAGTCGTTCTCACAGTGGCGGGTGCAACAAGGGAAACCTGCGCTCACGGCGAGTGATGCGATCTGGCCCTTTCCCCCACCTGGTGAGGATGCCGTGGTCGTCCATCAAGTGGACACAGCCATCCCTGAGCCAGCCACCGCTATCACGCCTGCACCACCGCACCACGACGCGCCGGCCGAAGTGCCCCTTCTCTCTTGCCAACGGTGTTCTCGTCCTACGATGCGACGCGACGACGCGGATCTGCCCTGGTGTCTCGTCTGCCAAGCCGACGCGTCGCCATTGATCCTCTCGGAGTCCACGACCGAGCGACCGCGCCAGCGCGTGAGCAGTGCAGCACCCACGAAGCGAAAGACGGCATCGAGGAGACGGTACGAAGAGGACTTCACGCCACCGTCTCTATTCTGAAGCACAACGGCAGATCGACCCGGCGATCAGGCAGCTTCCGTGTTCCGGTGGGTGGTCTTCGCGTGGGCGATCTTGCACAGCGTGCAGGCTGGCTCACCGGCCCTGCGATGATGCTTGTAGCCAGCCTCGGTGCCATGTCCGGTCACTTCCACAACCGGACCGCCAAAGTCGTTGCCGGCGTCGAGGCGGATGCCTAGTTCGCGGCGCATGGCCTTGCGCTCGCGGCCGGTCGTGCCACCCCAGACCCCCCTTTGCTCGTGGTGCAGCCCCCACTCAAGGCAGGGTTCTCTTACCGAGCAGGTCGCGCACAGCGCCTTGGCCTGCTCGACTTCTTCGCCTCGCTCGGGAAAGAACAAGTCCGGGCCAAGCCCGACGCACACTCCGCTGCTTGTCCAACTACCGATCATCTTCACGACGAACCCTCCTTATCCTCAGGCAGGAACCACCGGTTGCAATGCACAGCGTTCCGATCTCGGATCGGCTCCTGCGCCTCGCGAGTCTCCAGACGAAAGTGCCACACCCGCCAGGTCGCGCATCGATGCGATCTTCTCGGCGCAGCCACTTGTCAGCGCCACGGGCCTTCCCGTGCGCGTTGTCGCCGTCACAATCTTTGCTGCCCATACCCGGAGATCTTCGATCCCCCCGTTGTTGTCCACAATGGCGTCCCACTGGTCGAAGCCTTCAAGCGCACGGTCGGACAAGTCGTCGCTCACTTGTGCTGCTTTGCGGTCCACCCGGATGAGGTACGCGCCGCGGTCTCGCAGCGTGCGGACCTCGTTCGGAAGCCGCAGGTCGGTA
>JAEHJW020005471.1_pt1 | contig 11168 bp, 14 predicted proteins | sample 9271431 | NCBI WGS metagenome assembly JAEHJW02
AGACGCTGCTCGATTCCCTCACCACCGGAGTTTGACATGAGCCTTGCCGATCTGCTGGCACGCGGCCGCTTCGCGCACCTGCGCGGCACGGCCCGCGCCGAAGAGCCGAAAAACACCACCGACGAGCCGATCGAGGAAGAACGCCTCGAGGATGGCAACGAGTCGGAGGAAAGCGAAGCCCAGGCCCGCGCGCGCTGGGCCCGACTTGCCGAAGAGGACCCCGAACGCGAACAAGGGGAAGACGAGTCCGACGACGACTACGCCGCGCGCATGCGCCGCATGGACGAGCAGGAGGACGACGCCTCCGACCTGGACGGTGTGGACGACGAGGACAAGGCCAAGAAGGCCGCGCGCCGCGCGGGCCGCAAGGCCGCGATGCGCCGCTGCGCCGCCATCTTCGCGTCGCCGGCGGCCGCCAAGGCGCCGGACATCGCGGCCGAGCTCGCCTTCGGAAGCGACCTGAGCGCGCGCCGGGCCATTTCCACGCTGGAGAAGGCCGTCGCGCGCATCCCGGCGCGTCAGACCCTGGCGCAACGCATGCAGACGGTTGCGCCGATCCCCAACCCCGGAAGCGAGGCCGCCGGAGCGCGCGTCGATCCCGCGAGCCCGCGCGGCATGGCGCAGGCCGCCATCGCGGCGGCTCGCAAGGCGCGCGGCGAGTAACGGCCCGACCTGAACCCCATCCACCCGGAGCACCATCATGACCCTCACCGTCAACCCCATCGGCGACAACCCGATGACTCCCGGCATCGCCGCCGAGACGTACCTGCCGGATCAGCTGATCGCGGGCCGGTTTCCGCTGGTGACGACCAACGCCACCATCGCCTCCGGCACGCTGCAGCGCGGGACCGTCCTCGGCCAGGTGACCGCCAGCGGCGACTACATCGAAAGCGTTGCGACCGCTGCCGACGGCAGCCAGAACCCCGTGGCGATCCTGGCGGATTACGCGGATGCGTCGGGCGGCGCGGTGATCGCGCCGATCTACCTGACCGGCGAGTTCAACCAGGACAAGCTGGTCTTCGACGCGAGCTGGACCGTCGCGACGCTGCAGCCGAAGCTGCGCCCGCTGTCGATCTTCCTCAAGAGCTTCGTCAGCGCGGCCGATCCGACCTGATCCGCGCCGAACCCCATTCGCTGAATCCGAAAGGCCGCCTCCGGGCGGCCTTCGTCATTTCTGGAGTCCGAGATGCAATCGAACACCTTCGTGTACGACACCAACATGCTCATCGAGCTGGTGCCGAACCTCAAGCGCGCGCAGAAATTCCTGCTCGACCGCTTCTTCAAGAACATCATCACCGCCGACACCGAGTACGTGTCCATCGACGTCGATGTCGGCAAGCGCCGGATGTCGCCCTTCGTCAGCCCGCTGGTCGAAGGCAAGCTGGTCGAGCAGCGTCGCTATCAGACCAACACCTTCAAGCCGCCCTACATCAAGGACAAGCGCGCCCCGGATCTGCGCAAGCCCGTGCGTCGCATGATGGGTGAGCGCATCGGCGGCGACATGACCGGGCCCGAGCGCATGATGGCCAACCTGGTCTTCGAAATGGAGGACCAGGTCGACATGCTCGATCGACGTCTGGAGTGGATGTCGGCCCAGGCGCTGGCGACCGGCACCGTCACGGTGAGCGGGGAGGGCTTCCCGACCACGCTCGTCGACTTCGGACGCGATCCGACCCTGACGGTGACCCTGTCGGGTGCGGCGCAGTGGGGGCAGGCCGGCGTTTCGCCGTCGACCCTGATCGAGCAGTGGGGCCACCAGATGCTCAAGAAGAGCGGGGGTGTGGCCACGAACATCGTGTTCACCACGACGCCGTGGACCTATTTCCTGGCGGATCCGGTGGTCAAGGCCGCAATCTGGTTCCCGGGCAACGGTGGTGATGGCAACACCGTGAATGTCGGCGCCCAGGTGCAGCGCGGCGCCCAGTACAAGGGCCGGTGGGGCCAGTACGACCTCTGGGTCTACAACGACTGGTACGTCGACGACAACAACGTCGAGCAGCCGATGCTGGTCGATGGCACCGTCGTCATGTCGGGCGACGACCTGATGGGCACGCGCGCTTTCGGCCAGATCCTGGATCCGAGTTTCAACTACGCGGCCCTGCCGTACGCCCCGAAGACCTGGATCGAACAGGACCCCGCCCAGCAGTTCCTGCTGATGCAGTCCTCGCCGATCGTGATCCCCTCGCGCGTCAACTCCAGCTTCGCGGCCACCGTGTGTGCCGCGGTGGTGAGCTGATCCGCATCGCAACCAGGGCCCGGCTGAGCTGAGCGCTCGCCGGGTTCGTTTTCGGAGTTTCCCTCATGGCCAAAGAAAATTTCCTGACCGTCGTGGTACGCCGCGGCACGCTGGTGGTCGACAAGGCGACGCACGCCATCGGCGCCGAGGTCAAGCTGCTCGAGGAAGAAGCCAAGCGGCTGATCGGCCTGGGTGTGGTCAGCGCGCTCCCCGCGAAGGCGGGGACGGCCGCTCCCGCGTCGCAGGAAGCTGCCGCGCCGGCGCCCGGCGTCCCGGCCGTCAAGATCGGCGTGGAAGGTCCCCAGCTGACCAGCTCGGACGGTCCTTCCGTCACACAGACCCAGGCCTGATTCCGTGCTCGACTGGGACGCGCTCGTGCTCGGGCCTTGCCTGGCGCAATTTGCCGAGGCGGTGACGTACACGTACGCCAACGGGTTCCCGATCCAGATCACCGGCGTGTTCGATGAGCAATACACCGCTGTCGACATGCTGGATGGCCAGGGTGTCACCTCGGCGATGCCGGTGCTCGGCGTGCAGCTGTCCCAGTTCGTGACACCTCCCCAGCAGGGCGACGCGCTGACCATCGTGCGCACATCCGAAGCTTTCCTGGTCAAGGAAGTGCGCCCGGATGGCCACGGGTGGGCCAAGTTGATGCTCAACGCCAGCCAGTAAGCCATGAGCTCGCCCTTTCCCCGCCAGCCGATGCTGGCGCGCCGCCAGTTCCGCCAGGCGGTGGTCGCCGCGCTGCAAGGCATCCCCGGTCTTGCCGTGGACAGCCCGGGGGACTGGAACACGCCGCCGGCCAAACTGCCGGCCGCGCTCGTGCGCGTGAGCGGCGACCGCAAGGAAAGCCAGGGTCCGCAGCTGCCCACGTTCACCACCTCGGTGTCGCTGGACATCGTTCTTCGCGTCCAGGCCTTGAGCGCGGCGGCGGCACAGGACTCCCTCGAGGCGCTGGGGTACACGGTGGAGCAGCAGCTGCTGACCAATTACGCGGTCACCGGCATGCTCCAGCAGGTCTCGAGCATCGAAACCGAGGTCGAAATCACCTCGGAAGGGCGGGAGCACACCGCGCGCGCTTCCATGCGCGTGGTCGGTGAGCTGTTCGAGTCCTTCGACCCGACCGACGCCGCGCCGGCGCCGTCGACGTGGCCGATTGTCCCGGCGGCGACCGTGCCGCTCGACAGCATCGGGCTGCATGCCGACCTCACCAACGTGTTCGACCCGTCCGGCACGTACGCGCCGAGCGCGGATGCGCCGCCCTACACGCCGACGCCGGCGCCGCGTACCAGCGGCCCGGACGGACGCGACGAGGGCGCGCTCGACGTCACGCTTCCGCAATAACCAGGAGAGCATCCCATGTTCGTCAAACCCGCGCCGGGCCTGCGCATCGTGGACCCGATTCTGCGCGACTTTCTGCCCGAGGACGGCCGCCTGGTGACGCCCAGCGACTACTGGCACCGGCGCCTGCGCGACGGCGACGTGACCCTCATTCCCCAGGCACCGGCCGCCGACGCCGAGCCCGAAGCCAAGACCGCCGCTCGCAAGCGCGGCACCGACCAGTAAGAGGCCGCTGCCATGACGATTCCCTTCAAGAACATCCCGGCGAACATCCGCGTTCCGCTGTTTTTCGCCGAAGTCGACAACTCCCAGGCCAACAGCGCACAGGCCAGTCAGCGCGCTCTGATCATCGGCCAGATCACCGCCAATGGCAGCGCAACGCCGAACGTGCCGGTGATCAGCCAGGGGATCGGTGATGCCATCACGCAAGGGGGCGCCGGCTCGATGCTCGCCCTGATGACGGCCGCCTACCGCGCCGCGGATCCTTTCGGCGAGGTCTGGTACCTGCCGCTCGCCGACGATCCGACGGCAACGGCTGCCGCCGGCGCCATCAGCGTTACGTCGGCGCCGCTGGCCAACGGAACGATCTACCTGTACATCGCCTACTGCCAGGGCGGATCGCCCTACCTTCCGCAGCGCATCACCATCCCGGTGACCACCACGCAGACCGCGGCGCAGATCGCGACCGCGATCGCAGCGGCCATCAACGCCGCGCCGAACCTGCCGGTGACCGCCGCGGTCGATGGGACGCTCAACAGCAAAGTCGACATCACGGCCATCAACAAGGGCCTGGCGGGCAACGACATCGACATCCGCGTCAACTACCTCGGCGCGCGCGGTGGCGAGACGTCGCCGCAGGGGCTGGGGCTGACCATCACAGCGATGGCCGGCGGCGCGGTGAACCCGTCGGCACTGTCGACGGCCCTGGCCAACCTGGGAAGCCAGGCCTTCGATTTCATCGTCTGCCCCTACACCGATACCACTAGCCTGCAGGCGATGGCCACGTTGCTGTCCGACACCACGGGCCGGTGGAGCTGGGACCAGCAGATCTACGGCCACGTGTTCACCGCGAACCGTGGGACCCTCGGCAACCAGCAGACCTTCGGCAGCGGCCTGAACAACCAGCACACCACGGTGCTGGGCTTCAACGATTCGCCCACGCCCAACTGGCTGATCGCGGCCGATCTGGCAGCCACGGCCGCGGTGAGCCTGCGCGCGGATCCGGCGGTCCCCCTGCAGACGCTGGCCATGTCGATCATGGCCGCGCCGCCGCTGGAGAGCCGGTTCGCGCTGTCGGATCAGAACACCCTGCTGTACACCGGCATCAGCACCTTCACCGTGTCCGACAGCGGCACCGTGAGTCTGCAGAACGTGATCACCACCTACCAGAAGAACGGCTTCGGGCAGCCCGACAACAGCTACCTCGAGGTGGAGACCATGTTCACGCTCATGGCCGTGCTGCGCGACTTGGCGGTGATGGTCACCAGCAAGTTCGCGCGCATGAAGCTGGCCGCCAACGGTACCCGATTCGCCGCTGGCAGCGCGATCGTCACCCCGAACACCATCCGCGCGGCGCTGATCGCCGAGTACCAGCACCTCGAGGAGGACCTGGGCTGGGTGCAGGACTCGAAGGCCTTCGCGCAGGGCCTGATCGTGCAGCAGAACACCCAGAACCCCAACCGGGTGGACGTGCTGTGGCCGGGCACGCTGATCAACCAGTTGCGCACCCTGGCGCTGCTGGCGCAGTTCCGCCTCTGATCCGCATTCAACCTGACCTTTCAGGGGCGCCTTCGGGCGCCCCGCGCATTTTCTGGAGCTGCACATGAGCGACAACACCAACCGCCTGGCAGGCATCGCCTACCTGTCGGTCGACGGCCAGAGCTACATGCTGGCCGGAGACCTTTCCTACGGCGTCTCGACCGTCAAGCGCGAAACGCTGGCCGGGCAGGACCGCGTCCACGGCTATTCGGAGATGCCGGTGGCGGGCTTCATCTCCGGCACGCTGCGCGACGGCGGCAATCTGACGGTGGCCGACTTCAACGCGATGAGCAACGTCACCCTCACGCTCGAGCTGGCCAACGGCAAGACCATCATCGGTCGCAACATGTGGACGGTGGAGGCGCAGGAGGTCAAGACGCAGGAAGGGACCTTCGAAGTGCGCTGGGAAGGCTTCTCGGTGCAGGAGGCCTGACGTGAGTGCCGATTTCCCTCCCATCGTCGAAGAGCAGGACCTGGTCCTGCGCAAGCCCGTGCGCCTGGGCGATCAGGAATACACGTCGCTGCACCTGCGCGAGCCCACGGCCGAGGAGCTGGCCAAAGCCATGCGCGAGCCCACGGACGTGGACATGCTGATCAGCCTGGTGCACCAGGTGGCCGCGGTGCCCAAAACCGTCGCTGGCCGCATCTCGCAGCGCGAGCTGCAGGAGTGCGGGCGTTTTTTCGGGCAGTTTGCCCCGAGGGACCCGTCCCCCTCGGGCGAATCGTCGCCGACCTGACGCTGCACTACCGCTGGGGACCTCACGACGCCTGGCGTTTGCCGGTTTCCATGCTGCTGTGGTGGCACGAGCAAGCCCTGGCGCAGATCGCACAGCCCTCTGACCCTACTGAACCATGACCGCCCAAGCCAAGATCGCCGTCACGGCGATCGACAACGCCAGCTTGGTGATGCGCAAGATCCGCGCGGAGATGCGTGCGATGACGCAGCCCATGCGGGACGTGCGCAAAAGCATCCGCGGCTTCGCCGAGGCGTCCGGCCTGAAAGACCTTGCCAGCGGTTTCGGCAAGATTGCACGCACCGCGCGCTCCGTCGCAGGCGGCGTCCTGAAAATCGTCGCGCCGATGGCGGCCTTGGTGGGCGCCGGCACGCTGGCCGGGATTGCCGAGCTGACCAACCGCTGGGGGCAGCTCGGGATCAGCGTGCTGCGCACGTCGCAGAACATCGGCGTGGCGCCTGGCAAGCTGCAGGCGCTGAATGCGGCCGCGCGTCTGGCTGGCCTGAGCGCGGACGATATGACGTCGAGCCTGGGCAACCTGGGGAACACCCTGGAAGACGCGCTGTACGGCCGCAACCAGAAGGCGCTGTACATGCTGCACCAGCTCGGGATCCAGATCCATCGCACGTCGACGGGCGCTGTCGACAGCACGCGCGCGCTGATGGATCTGTCCGGCGTGCTGCAGCGCTATAACGGCAAGCCTCAGGTGCAACAGCAGATTGCCGATTCGTTCGGCGTGGGCTCCTTGCTCCCGCTGCTTCGGCGAGGGCCGGCCGCGATTCGCGCCTTCGAAGCTCAAGCGCGTCGTCTGGGCGCAGTGCTGAGCGGGCCCGAACTGCAACGCGCGAACGAGCTCGGCCTGGCGTTCCTTCGCATGAAGCTTGGGCTGGAGGGGCTGCGCAACAGCATCAGCGACGGCTTGTTCCCGGTGCTGACCCCTCTCATCGAGCAGTTCACGCAATGGGTCTCGGCGAATCGTCAGCTGATCTCACAGCGGCTGGGCGAGTGGGTCCAGAAGATCGTGATCTGGCTGCAATCGGTGGACTGGGCGAAGGTCTGGGGCGATATCCGGGCCGTCGCGCGCTCCATTGCGGACGCGGTGAGCTCGATCAATGGCATGGCGCAGAGCCTGGGTGGCTGGAAGAACGCCATCGAGCTGATGTTCGGCGCCTGGGCACTCGGTAAGGTCACGATGTTTTCCGTGGCGCTGTATCGCGTGGCGAAGGGGCTTGGCGCGGTGCGCGCGGCCGCGGCGGCGGCATCGGCAGCCGGGGCGGAGGGTGCTGGCGTTGGAGCGGGCGCGGCTGGCGGTGCGGCCGTGGTGGGCGCAGGGGGCGCCGCGCTGTTGGCCGGGACGGGCCTTGCGGCCGGATATGGGCTCTTCTACGCGTACAACCGGTACAGGCGAGACAACGCGGCAGCGGCCGCCCGCCAAGCGGCGCACGCCCGAGACTTGGCGCGCAATGGCTATTCCGGTCGGATGACCCGGGGCCTCGCAATGCTGCAACAGATGGGGCTGACTCGCGCTCAATCCGCGGGCCTGATGGCAAACTTCACGGCCGAAAGCGGGCTGAATCCGCACACGGTTGGCGACAAGGGGCTCGCGTACGGCATCGGTCAATGGCACCCCGACCGGCAGGCGCTCTTCAAGAAGCTGTTCGGCTTCGATATTCACAAGTCCACGTTCTCACAGCAACTTGCCTTTGCGCGCTGGGAACTCGGGAACACACCATGGGGCAAGAACGCTCAGCGGCAAGCAAATCAAGCCACGAGCGCAGCAGACGAGGGTGCCATTTACTCGCGCTTCTATGAAATGCCGGCGCATGCAGCCGCGCAAGCAAGCTTGCGTGGGCAACTCGCCTCATTCATTGATCGTCGGGCCGCAGGTCCGATGGTGGCCCAAGGACCGCAGCGCCTGGACGTTCACGTGCGCATGACCGGCGCGCCGGCGGGCACGCGCGTCGAAGCGCGTGACGATCAGGGCCGAGAGGTTCCCGCGCGGATCGGTTACAACTGGATCGGGGTCACCTGATGGTCACGCCCGTCACCGTCGCGCAGGGCGTCCAGTCCCTCGCGCAAAACGCCTCCGGCATCGTCCAGGGGCTGAGCAATGCGGTCGGAGGAGCGCAGTCGGCGCTCGGCCGTCTGGCGACCGGCTCGTTCTGGGAGCAGCTGCGCCCGGCGTCCTATCGCGGGGTGCCCTTCGTCGTGGTGTCCGGCGGCACGCGGGTAGGGCGCCGCAACGCGGTCCACGAATACCCGCTTCGTGACACGGTCTGGGTCGAAGACCTGGGACGCAACCCGCGGCGCCTGCAGGTCCAGGGCTTTCTGATCGGCGACGACGCGATTGCGCAGCGTGAGCGGCTGATCGCGGCGTGCGAGACGCCCGGCGACGGAGAGCTGGTGCACCCGACGCTGGGACGATTGCACGTCAGCGTGCTCGACGTGGAGTTCGGCGAGCATCGCGACAAGGGCAGGGTGTTCGAGGTCCAGTTCTCGTTCATCGAGTCCGGAGAGCGGGTTTTCCCGACGGCGCAGACCAACACCCGCAACCTGGTTGCGCTGGCGGCGCAGAAGGCCGGCCTTGCGGCCGCTGCCGACTTCGTAGCCTCCGCTGTGCAAGCGCTCCAGGCAGGGGCTTCCGTCGCGCAGGCGGCGCTCCAAACCGCCGGCACGTGGACGTCAGCGGCCCTGTCTGCCGCGAACGATGCGGCAAGCCTGGTCAACATGGTCGCCACGCTCCCCGGAAGCTTCGGGCGCCAAGCGCAGGCGCTTCTGTCCGGGTTTACGCAGTTCCAGCAGACCCGGCCGGCGAGCAGCGCGACCGTGCAGACATTGGCCGGGCAGGCGGCGGCCGAGCGCACGCAGGCGCAGGCGGCGGCCACGTCGGTCACTTCCGCTGCGGGATCCCTCAGCCCCTCGACCGCTGCGGCCTATCCCGCGACCGTGCAGACGCTGACGCAGATCATCCAGCAGACCGCAGCGACGCCGCGCGATGGCCTTCGCGCTCTGACGACGCTTGCGCAGCCGCGGGCGCTCCCTACACCGCCCAGCGGCGCGGTTGGGCAGGCCATGGGCACCATTCAAAGCGTGCAGGGCGATCTGTTCAGGCGCTCGGCTGTAATCGCGCTCGCTCAGGCGGCGAGCGATTACCAGCCCTTCAGCGCGGATGACGCGAACACGGTGCGCGATTCGGTTGCCACGCTGCTCGATGCCGAGGCGACCACCGCAGGTGATCAAGGCGAGGACGACAGCTACCTTGCGCTTCGCGCGCTTCGAGCGGCCGTGGTGCAGGATCTCAACTCGCGCGGCGCCATGCTCCCGCAGGTGGTATCCATTCGGACAGCTTCTCCCTTGCCGGCGCTGGCGCTTGCCCAGCGCCTGTACCGCGATCCGACGCGCGCCGATGAGCTGGTGGCCGAAGCAAACGCACCTCACCCGGCGTTTCTTCCCACGTCCTTCCGGGGATTGGCGGCATGAGCGCGCCCGACCAGTTGACCCTGCGAATCGGAGGCCTGGATATCCAGGGCTGGACCGATGTGCGGGTGACGCGCGGCGTCGAACGCGTTCCGGGCGATTTCGAGATCGCCATGACCGAAAGGTTCCCGGGCGATCTCCACGCGGTCACCGTCCTGCCGGGGCAGCCGTGCCAGGTGCTTCTGGGCGCAGACGTGGTGATTACCGGGTACGTGGATCGCTTCGCGCCAAGCATCTCAGCGCGAGGCCACCAGATCCGCGTCAGCGGACGTGGTGCGTGTTGCGACCTGGTCGACTGCTCGGCCGAGTGGCCCGGCGGCCAGATCAGTGGCACGAACGCGCTGGACGTGGCCCAAAAGCTGGCGAAACCCTACGGCATTCGTGCGGCTCTGGCCTCTGGGGTGGGCGCCGGCGGCAATATTCCGCAGTTCAACCTGATCCTCGGCGAGACGGCCTGGGAGGTGATCGAGCGCGTTTGCCGATACCGCGCGCTCCTGGCCTACGAACTCGCCGACGGCTCGCTGCTGCTTAACCAGGTCGGCACCGACGCCCATTCAAGTGGCTTCGCGCTGGGGCAAAACGTACAGGCGGCGTCCGTGCAGTACAGCATGGATCAGCGCTACTCGGACTACGTGTCGTTCATCCAAAGCATCGAAATGTTCGGCGATTCGGCGCCCGGCACCGTGGACCCGAACCAGATCGTTCGCATCCGCGACGCCACCGTCCCGCGCCACCGCCAGATGGACATCATCGCGGAAGCCGCGGCGGGTGGCATCGATATCGCAGCGGTTCGTGCCCAGTGGGAGATGGGGCGGCGCTTCGGGCGCAGCTTTGTCTGCTCGCTGACCACCGACTCCTGGCGTGACAGCCATGGCCAGCTCTGGCAGCCCAACTGGCTCGTCGACCTCGATCTGCCGCAGCTGAAGCTGGAGCGGCAGCAGTGGGTGATTTCCGAGGTGAGCTATCACCTCGACCGGTCGGGCACCACTGCGCAGCTGACCATGATGCCGCCGGCGGCCTTCCAGCCTCAGCCCGTGCTGCTGCAGCCGCAGTGGCTGATGGAGCTGTCGGGAGGGGGCTTCCAGTTCCAGGGCGGCAACACCGGGTACCAAACGGTCGACCAGCTCGCCGGCGGCTTGATCGGAGGCGCCCCATGATGGATCTCCTGCAGCGCCTGGGGCGCCGGGTGCAGCTGCTGGTGGGTCTTGGCCGTGCCACGTTGGTCGACGACTCGGGCCCGGTGCAGATGCTGCAGCTCAAGCTCGGCGCGCTGGAGTTGCGCGATCGCACCCCGCGGCTGGCGGATTTCGGTTTCACCAGCAATCCGCCGGCGGGCGCGGACGCGGTACTCCTTTTCGTCGGCGGAGACCGCTCGAATGGCGTGGTAATCGCGACGGGCCACCAGAGCTACCGGCTCAAGGGTCTGTCCAGCGGAGACGTTGCGATCTACGACAGCCGCGGGCAATCCGTGTGGCTGACCGCGAGCGGTATCGTGGTCAATGGCGCCGGGCTGCCCCTGACGGTCAATGACACGCCCACGGTCACGGTCAACGCCGCGACGCAGATCAACCTGCAGACGCCCAAAGTCGCTTGCAGCGGTGATCTTGCGGTGGCGGGAAACG
>JAEHJW020003556.1_pt1 | contig 11151 bp, 20 predicted proteins | sample 9271431 | NCBI WGS metagenome assembly JAEHJW02
CCTTTAATTATAATTAACAGGAACAGGCCACATTATGATCGAAACGCGTTTCACTGAAAGATGTTTGAGCGAAATTCGCGCCATACTTCCCGCGCCCGACGACGAAGGCAATATTTCTGTTACGATTGAGGACAGAAATTTTCGCGAATTATTAAATGGATATGACAAGCATTTGGAATATCGCAAGGCATTGATTTCTTTAGAGCGGTATTTTCAGGAAAAAATAAACGAGGGCGAAAGCGCGCGGGCGCAGGCAGGCGATATTTCGCAAAAGGTTCTTTTTTCCACCGCCATTGCAAAATTACGGCGGGAAAAAGATTTCATAACTTCGATCTTGGGAGCGTGAGCATGTTAATTATTATTTCCAAATTCCTGTTTATTTTTGCCGGGTTTATTCTTGCTATTGCGGCAGGCATAAATAGTGAAAGTAAGGTATTTAATCATCAGCGTTTTGTGTTTTATTCCGCTCTTGTGTTCTTGCTGGCGGGAGCATTTTTGAAATGAACAAATTCGCTTATTACGTAATGGGCGCGATCTGGATTTTTATTATCTGTCTCGCGGCTGGAATTGTGGTTACTGTTTTGGAGGCGCTTTGGCATGTCTAAAATATCCGGCAAATTAAAATGGCTCGCGCGCCTGCGCAAGGGCCGCACGATCAGCAATCATCGTTGCGAGAAGGCGGCGAAAATGCTGGGCCTGCCTTTCGTTCCTACGCCGCAAGAACTCGATGAGGCTTTAGAGGCGGCGGCACAGCGCCGCGCGCAAGAACAGGCTGAAATTCGGAAGGCGCGCGAGGAAGGCCGGATTTTTCAAGCCGACGATCTGGACATAGCGGATAAAATTCGGGTTATGAAAGGCGCGCAAGATGGATGACACGCTCGCGGACGCGCTCGCATCGCTTGGCAAGACGTTGCATAAAAACAAGCAGCAAGAAACTTGGTACTGTGAAAATTGCGGGCTGAATGTGCGTAATCATATGCGTTGCCGCATGTGTGGAAAAGAAGAAAGCGGAACAAAATGACAACACAAATGACGAAACTTGTTCTGCTAATCGTGACTACATTCGCGCTTTCTGGCTGCGGCCTGTTCATGGTGAATGATGATGGAATGCGCTCGCCGGTTCCTTGCCCCTTTGGCCCATGCTGGAGATCGAAATGAAAGACACAACACAAACTCCCCATGATATTCTTGCTTTTCTTAACGCTCTGCATTCCACGCGCGGTCGTCTTGGCGAATGCACGCCGTTAGGCCTCGCGGCTTATTTAGGAATAGCGGTTCAAACTGCGCTTAGTTTTTTGGACGCGCTGACGGAAAGCGGGCATGTGTCACGCGATGCCGACCCGCTGCATGGTTATGTATACACGCTCACGCGTAAAGGATTGAGTTCATAAAAAAGCGCCCGCCTCGACCGATGAAAGCGAGGCGGGCGCAACGGCGGCAAGAGCGCCGTTTTATCCACGTTCTGGCGTAGATTGACAGACTATGCTAGGTTCCCGCCTTCCTGTCAAGTTCTGGGTTCCCGATGCCGCGCAAAACAAAAACGCCCGCAAAAAAATCCGGCAATGATTATATTTCGCTGGGCGGCAAAAGTCGCCGCTATAAAAACGTGAAAACGGGAAAGACCATTTCCCGCCGTCAATACGAAAAATTAAACCCGCCCCAATCGCTCACGAAAAAACTTGGCGCTAAAAAAGCGAAACAGCGCATTTCCAAAAATCGCGAAGCGAACGCGCGCTATATGCGCCTTGTTGACGATTATGTACGCAACAAAAAGCGAGAAGGCTTGACGGTTACAAAACGCGGCGTGCGCAATGCGCCGCAATTCAAGCATATCGTGCGCGATCTGAAAGGCAAAAACGCCGACCGCAAAGCCGAGGCGCTCTTTGAGGTAGGACGTATTCGCAAAGAAGAAATTGCGCAATATGTCGAGCGTTTCGAGAAAGAAGGCGGCGGCGTAAAAATCACTACGCGCTATCAGGTTGTATCCAAAAAAACCGGGCGTATCGTATTTGAAGGCACGCGCCGGGAATGTTTGCGCTGGCTGGCGTTCGGCACGCGCGCGGCGCGATATCGCCTGCACGTTGTCGATGAAATAGAGGACGATGAAAGTGAGGAAGAATGAAGCCCTATAGAGTTTCGGTCAATGATCGTGGCGCAGTTTTGAAATGGCAGGATAAAACAGGCGCGGCGCGCGAGGCGCTTTTTAATTCCGTGCGCGCGGCATTTCGGTTTATCCGGCTTCTCGAAGATGTAAAAAGTTCTGGCGTGGTGCAACATGGGCGGGAAAACATCGAAATGGGATAGAAAAGAATTTATCGCGCTTGACGGCGAAGGCGAGAATAGCGGCGAAGTCGAACAGCTTTCGATAGGCGATAAAAAATACATATCCCGCGATCATATATATACGCTGTTATCCGCGAGTACGGGCGAAAGCCTTTATAATGGCGGCGAGCGGCTGGACAGCATGGCCTGCGTAGATTGGTTGCTTGATCTGGCGGGCGAATATCCGCACGCCATTTTTGTTATTTTCGCGGGCGGGTATGATGTAAACCACATTCTTCGCGGTCTTGACCGGGGCTTAATCGAAGAGATTGTAACGGGCGAAGTTCTCGAATTTGAACATGACAACGAGCGCTATCAAATTCAATATCGCCCGCGCAAATCGCTTTCGCTGAAACGCGGGCTTATCTGGAAAACAAAAAAAGACGGCACGCAATCGCCCGCCTGGGCCGATAAAATAATCATCTGGGATGTGTTCGGCTTTTTTCAGGAAAATTTCGTCGGCGTGATGGGCAAATGGCTCGGCAAAACGCATAGGCATTTCGAGTTGATAAAAACCATGAAGGCGCGGCGCGGCGATTTCGAGAATGTCGCGCAGGACGCGATCAATAAATATAATCAGGCGGAACTTGAAACGCTTGTCGAACTAATGGAAAAAATGCACGAGGGCGTTGACGGGCTGGAATTGAAGCTTATGCGCTTTGACGGCGCGGGAGCCGTGGCGGCGGCGATGTTCCGCAAGCATGGCATAAAAGAATTTAAGGCCGAACCGCCGCCCGAAGTATTGACGGCGGCACGTTGCGCTTACGCAGGCGGACGCATTGAGATATGCAAAATCGGCGTCGCGCGCGAAAAAGTATTTGATTACGATGTGAACTCGGCCTATCCCGCGATCTTGCGCGGGCTTCCCTCATTGCAACATGGCGAATGGATACACGCCGGGCCGGGCGAGCCAGCGCCCGGTTTCACGCTTGTACATTGCCGTTATAAATTCAAAGCGGGCCTTCCTTTCTATCCGCTTTTTTATCGTTCGGAAAAAATGCAGATTATATTCGGCCAGAGCGGCGAGGGTTGGTACTGGTATCCCGAATATGAACAGGCGCTTAAATTTCCGGGCGAAATTGAAGTGTTGGAAAGCTGGACGTTCGAGACTTTCGCGGAAGAAAAGCCTTTTGCGTGGGTTAGCGATTATTACGAAACGCGCAAGCAATGGGTGGCAAATCCTACGGAAGAATGGCAGCGCGGCGGCGAAAAAATCATCAAGCTGGGGCTTAATTCGCTTTACGGAAAAACGGCGCAACAGGTTGGCGGGCGCGACGGGGAAGCGCCTTCTTATCATCAATTGGAATGGGCCGGATATATCACGAGCGCCACGCGCGCGAAACTGCTGGACGCGGCAATTCACGACCCGGACGCGATTATAGGCTTTGCAACGGACGGAATTTTTTCTACGCGCGAATTACCGCTGAAAATTTCTACGGACAAAAGCTTAGGTGAATGGAGCCTTTCGACTTTTCACGGGCTCACGGTTGTTATGGCAGGCGTTTATTGGTGGCATAATGCGGACGGAACCTATGGGCATTTCTCACGCGGCTTCGACAAGGACGCGATGAAAGACCCCAGCGCGATCTGGGAAGCATGGCGCAAAAAACAAAACGCTATCGACATTCCCATGTATCGCCTGCTGGGCTTGTCGAGCGCGTGCATCTCAAATCATTTTTGGGAATGGCGTGGGCGTTTCATAGAAAGTATGCGCACGCTCGCCCTTGACGGTCACAGTCATAAAAGAAACGCTTGCGATCTGACGCGCAAGCCGCATTTGGGCCTTGTCGATCTGGCCGTGGCCCCTAACATTGAATACGAGATGGGCCTGCAAGCCTGTTCTTATCCTTATCCGCTTAAATGGCTGGAAGAAAACGAAAACGAAGGTTTAGGCGAAGGGCTTGAAATAGAGCGGGAATTAAAGGATACTGAAAATATCTGACACTCTCCCGGAGCAAATCCATGCCTCAAAGTATTATCGGCTTATTGACCCAGAAAATTTCGTGGGGAAGCCGCGCCAAGGTTGCCGACCCCGCCGCTGTTCCCTATTCGATTGATTTTTTTTCGCTGCCTTCGCCGCAAAATATCGATCTTTCGACAACGCAGTTTAAAAACACCATTGGCGATGTGCGCACTCTGTATATCGACAACAGCGATAACGACGCGACCGTCACCGTGCTTAACGCCGTCACGCGGCAGGAAATGGAAATTCCGGCAGGCTATCAGGCTTATATGCCCGTGGTTTCTTCCACGCCGCAATTTCAGATTTCAACCGCAGGCGCGGCGATTGTCGGCTTTGACTTTTTGAACGTGCAAATTCCGCCGTTCATGTGGAACGCGGAACCCTCCACTACCGTTATCGGCTCGATCTTGTTCGCGGGCAGCGCCGGAACCGATCATAGCGTGAACGCTCCCGCTTTCCCGCCCATAGGACTTACACTTTTAGCGGATGTTCCGGCCAACACCTCTCGCGCGCTTATCGGCGTTCAATATCAGGATGCAAATCAATGCCAGATTTTTCTGGTCAATGCGGGCGGCACGCGTACGCGTATCCTGCTTGAAAGCGGCGGCGGAGCAGGTGTCGGCGGCGGCGCGTGGACATCGCAAACATTTAAAGGCGAACTTCTCGTTTACGCAACCGCTGGCGATCAGGTGGCAGTCTATGAACAATAAAATTTTACCGCTTCTCGCGGCGCTTCTTTTTTCTTTTCCCGCTTTCGGACAGCAACAGCCCGCTGTGCGTCAACAGGGCGCGGTAACAACGGGGCATGTCGTTCTTTGGCAGGGCAATAACCTGATTAAAGACGGTGGTGGTAGCGCCGGAACGGGTACCGTTACGAGCGTGGGGATAACGGGCGACGGGGTTTTATACTCTTCGACTTTTTCCGGCTCGCCCATTACGACGAGCGGCGTTTTTAATTTTCTCACCAATCTTTTGCCGCATACGGCCAATACCGTATTGGCAAGCCCGGATAGCGCGAGCGGCGTGCCGTCTTTCCGCGCTCTTGTCGCGGGCGATCTGCCCGTGGCATCTGCGAGCGCGAATGGCGCGGTTCACGTGCCGTCCAATGAAGGCATCAATCTTTCGGCGGGCGCGATCAGTCTTTCCGCGCCGACAACAAGCGTTTTGGGCGGCGTACTGGCCCAGAGCGGCGCGACCAGTAATAGTTGGGTAACTTATATCGACACGAGCGGCGTGCAACATCTGTCGCAACCGAATTTCACGAATATCGCGGGAACGGCGGCAATCGGGCAGGGCGGCACGGGCTTAACCACGCTTGGCCCCGCTTATGCCTGTTTGCAAGTCAATGCAGCGGGAACAGCGCTTCAATATAATGCTGCCTGCACGGGTTCGCCCGTTACCGATATTAATATCGGCACCAGCGCGGCGGCGAATAACCCCGCCGTGACAAGCGACGCTTCCACGGGGTTGAACAGTACGGCGACAAGCACGGTTTCAATCGCGGCGGCTGGTAGCGATATTATGACAATCGGCACTACAGGCGTTACGCTTGTACAGCCGATTATATCCGGCGCGTGGAATGGCAGCGTTATTACGCCGACTTATGGCGGATTGGGCGCGAATGAAAGCGCGGCGACGGGTGTCGTGCAATTTTCGTCGGGAACCGCGAGCGTTTCAACGGCGCTTGCCAATGGCACGACCGCGACCACGCAAAGCGCGGGCGATAATTCGACCAAAATCGCCACTACCGCTTTCGTCAATGGCGCTATGCGCACGATCAAAACGCAAGTATTCAGCGCGAGCGGAACCTTTACGCCTGATGCGGGCACGGTTTATGCCAAAATCGAATGTTGGGGCGGCGGCGGCGGCGGCGGCGCGGCGATTAATAATAGCGGTTTTTCAAGCGGCGGCGGAGGCGGGCAGGCAGGCGGTTATAGCTGGGTAACGGCAAGCGCCGCGACTATCGGCGCATCGCTGACTGTGACTATCGGCACGGCGGGCGCGGCGGGCAGCGCGAGCGCGGGCGGCGCCGGCGGTCAAACAAGTGTCGGCACGCTTTGCGTGGCACCGGGCGGGGCTGGTGGCGGTTATGGCAGCGGCAACAATGTCGGCGGCGCGGGCGGTATGAATACCACGCCTGGAACCGGCACGCTCGCATCTGTCGGCATGACAGGCGGCACGGGCGTTGCTTACGGTACTTGCATAGGCGGCTTTGGGGGTTCTTCCCTTGTCGGGGCCGGTGGCGGCGGCACGCATGCGCAGAGCGGCGCAACGGCAGGCATTGCTGGCACAGGTTTTGCCTCGGGCGGCTCAGGCGCTGCCTCGCAAGGTTCAACGGGCGGCAATGGCGGCGCGGGAACGGCGGGTTATGTTATTATTACCGAATACATTGAATAAAGGATAACGGCACATGAACGAAACGCTTGTGAAAATCATGCTCAAAAATCTGGGTGTTGAACCTGACGCTTTAAAGGCGCAGGCAACGCATGGTTTTGAACTTGTCAAACGCACGGCGCGACGCATCGAGCAAATCGAATTGATGTTGACGGCGATCTGCGCTAAACTCGATATTCCTATCCCGGCACAGGATAAAACCCATGTTGACGACAACGCCGCATAAAGTTTCGCCCGCTTTCGTGCGCGAATGCGAAGAACGTGAAGCGGAAAACACGCAGCCGAAAATGGATTTCGGATTATTACAGGCGCAGATTATTCAAGCCGACGATCGCAGCGAACCTATGACGCGGAGCCGTCATAATTTAATTGACCCGACCAATGACGAAATTATGGCGTTTCTGGTCGATTACATGGACGGTACGGACGCGCGCTTGCTGGAAATGCAGCGTGAAATTGAGAATTTACGCAACCTCGTTTTGAGAAAGGGATGACATGTCGGAAAGCAAAGACGAAAAAAACGAAGAGAAAAAAGAGGAAAGCGCGGAAATTGTCGCGGATGCGGCGGCGGCTGGCGTAGCGGCGGCGACCGCAGGCGCGGCGCTCGCGGAAGCGCAGGCGGCAAAAGCGGCGCTCGAAGCGGCGGAAGTTATCGAAGAAAACGAAGAGGAAATGAAATGGCTGAAAACGCAGTTAACGGAACAGCGGGAAGCGATCAAAAGCTTGGCAGCGGGGCAATCGGCCTTGCAGGCGAAAATTCAGGAAACGCTGGAACACCTCGCCCTGTCGATTTCGGAACGGGAAGCGGAGCGCAAGGCGGAGCAAAACCCGCCCGTAGACCCGGCGAAAGCGGAGAAAAAAGAGGGCGCGGACGGCCCGCAGGCTCAAAAACCGGAAGCGGACAAAGCGAAGAAAAGCCGCCTTCTCTGGTAAAACCGCCGTCAAAGCCTGTCGATATTGACGGGCTTACGCTGGCTTTACAAAACACCTGTGCTATTCTTTCGGGCGTGGCGAAATGCCCGGAACTCGAACTTGATAGCGACGAAGCGAAGCAAGTCGCGGCGGCTTATGCCAACGTAGCGCGGCATTATAATTTTTCCGTCAATGAAAAAGCGGCGGATTGGTATAATCTCATGACTGTATGCGGCGCTGTTTTCGGCTCGAAAATCATCGCGATCAGAATGCGCAAGAAAAGCGAAAAACCGTCTACGCAAAAACCTGTATTCGCCCAGCCCCAGCGCGAGGCGACGCCTTCTCAGGCTCGGCCCGCGCCCGCCAAAGCGCCGCCTCCGCCTCAAATGGCGATGTCCCCCGCCGAACCCGACATGAGCGAAAATCTTTTTGAGGGATAATGCGCGAAGTAATTTCTGACGCGTCGGAATTTGAACTCCCCCGCACCGATCAGCGTGTGGTTATCGTCGGGCGTACGGGATGCGGCAAAACGCAATTCGCGAGTTTTCTTTTGAGCGAAGCGCCGTTCGATGAAATGCCTTTCATCGTTTTCGATTTCAAGGGCGAAAAATTTTTCCGCGATCTTGTCGCGCGCGGACATATGAAAATTATCGCTATCGGCACGCTTCCCGATCAGCCGGGCCTTTACATGGTGCAACCCGCGCCCGGGCGCGACGACGAAGCAATCGAAGGTTATCTCTGGCAAATCTGGGAACATGAAAATATCGGCATTGTTGTCGATGAATTATATATGATCGACCCGCGCTCTGATGCTTTCAATGCGATCTTGACGCAGGGGCGCAGCAAAAATATTCCGATGATAAATTTGACGCAGCGCCCGGTAGCCGTGTCGCGCTGGAATTTTTCCGAGAGTTCTCATATAGTTGTTTTTCATCTCAACCACATAAAAGACCGCCAAACCGTGGCGGAACACATGCCTATTGACAAGGACTTGCGAATGCCTGAATATCATTCGCGATGGTACGATGTGAACCGTAATAAATTGTTCCATGTGCAACCTGCACCGGGGCAAGAAGCAATTTTGAAACGGTTTGACGATAGGCTGAAACCTGACGAAGAGGAAAAGCCTGCGCGCATCGTGTTATAACTTTGCGGAGTTCTTGCCCCATGCAGACAGTCACCCTTACATGGAACGTCACCAACTGGATTACCGTTGTGCTTATGGCGCTTCTCGGTTATTCCATACTTGGCTTGCTCGCCACGGGCGCTAAGAAACTGTGGCCCGCTTCCTCCACCCCTTCGCAGGCGGCTTAAATGAAAGCCCCCGAATGGCTTCCGATCAACTGGACGCTTATTTCGCACCCCGCGAATTGGGCTGTTGTCATTTTGATGATTGCGATTGCAGGTTTCGCCTTGCACCTGCTTTTACCGCAAGAATTCGCGCAGGGTAATTCAACGAGCAACGCTCAGTAAAAGGAAACCGCAACATGGCTGGCGCTACTTCTCAGCAATATACCGCGCAGGACAACGCGAATGCGCGCAAAGCAATTCTCGCACAGGCAATCGACCGCTGGCAGAGCGTTTATACGTATACGGGCACGCCCGTTGTCGGCAACACGTTTCAAATCCCGTTGCAGAATGTCGGGCTTAACAAGCGGCTGCTTGTGAAATTTTCCGCCGTCGTTACGGGCGCTGTCGGGAAAACTTATAACCTCGGGCCTTTGGGCTTGGCGGCGTTTTTCTCGAATGTCACCTTTACCGATCTTGCGAATTATCAGCGTATCAATACGCCCGGTTGGCATTTGCATCTGGTGAACTCGGCTAAATCGCGTTTCTGCTACGGCGCGTCGATCAACAAGACCGCCACGGACAACCCGTTCGGTTACGGCTCGAACTGGACGAATATCCAGACGGCAGCGGCGCAAATGACGGACGCGACCCCGCAGACGGTTTACGGCTTCCTTGAAATTCCGATTTCCTATTCGGATTTCGACTTGCGCGGCGCTGTATTCGCCAACGTGTTGAACGCCACGTTTAACTTGCAGCTTACGATCAACCCGAACCTGTTCGTTGCCAGCACGGCGGACGGCACTTTTGCGATGTATCAGTCCACCGATGCAAGCTTGCCGACCCTCGGGCAGGTCACGATTACGGTTTATCAGAATTATCTCGATCAGCTTCCGCAGACGAGTAACGGGCAGTATGTCCTGCCGCTGGGCGATCTGGGTGTGGCGTATCTGTGGAACTGGACGCAGCAGGGGCCGCTGGCGCAAAATCAGGATAACCCCTTCTTCTATGCCAACTTCCGCAACTTCATGTCTACGTTGATGATCTATGATAACAACAAGACATTGACGAGCAACGGCACGGACATCAACTATTTCAGCATCCGCACCGCCAACCTGACAAATATCTTGCAGGTAGACCCGACCGTGCCGACCCTGTGGAACCGCTTGCGCGGCAAGCAGGACGCGCCGACCGGGGTTTATTATTGGGATCATCGCAAGCGTCCGATTGCGACCCAGCAATACGGTAATCAGGCTATGGTCACAAATCCTACCAGCGCGAATTCTAACAGCTTCATGTATTTCGGTTACGAAATGTTGGGTAATATCGCGCAGGTTCTCAATGCGGGTTCGCAGCCCGGCACGTAAAGGGCTTGTTCGCTACTGCCCCGGCTTGTGGGAGCCGGGGCAGATGCGAATAAGAACGAGGAAACGAAATGGCGAGCATTTCACACGGTTTTTCTGTTGTCGCGAGCGGGCTTGGTAACTGGGCGAAACAGCCTTTTTCGTCCGACATGGATGTGACGGGCTGGGCGCTTTTCGTCGGCTTGGTCGTATGTCTTGCGATAAGCTGGAATTTTGTACTTCATGATGTGAAAGGGGTTGTCTAATGAAACACTATCTTATGCTTGCCGTGATTGCCGCCGCGTTCTATTTCGCGGGCGCTAAGTTCCCCGGCCTCGCCCAGAAAACGGGCCTCGTTTAAGGTGTTCCCTTGCAGCAAAGCAACATCATCTTTGCCGCGCTGCTTATCGCTTATATTTTGCTGATTACGCAAAAGGGCGAACTGGGAACCTATATCGCCTTGTTGCGCGGAAGCGGTACAAGTGCGACTTCGGGCGCGACTTCGAGCGCGCTCGCGAGCGGCTTGATCGACCCCGGGCAGATTGTGAACAGCGCGGGCATTGCTTCCGATCTTCCCGGCGTTATAACAAGCTTGGTGCAATAATGCCTTTTGCGCTTCTCACACTCGGCATTCTGTTCATCGTAATAGGCTTTCAGGATACCTATAAACAATTCGGCGCGCAGGTGGCGAGCGATAGCGCAAGCTTTATCTGGTTTCTGATCGCAATCGGGGCTGTCGGCGCACTGGGTTATGTCAAGCCGCTTGAAATTCCCAGCCGGGCCGTGCTGGCGCTTATCATGATTGCGCTTTTCCTTGGCGCGGCTGGCAAAGCTAATTTCTTCACCAACTTTACGAGCGGAATTAAGCAGGGCGCGAGCGCCTCGGTTAGCGAAATTGGCGCGCCTGTGCAAGGCGCATCATCTGGGGTA
>JAEHJW020006134.1_pt1 | contig 11139 bp, 19 predicted proteins | sample 9271431 | NCBI WGS metagenome assembly JAEHJW02
GTGATTTTCCGCTGGTGATTCGAGAGGAACTCGTAGTCTGGGGTGGTCATTTGAGAAGATAGGTTATGGTTGCCGCGAGAAGCATGGAGAGAAGGCCGTAGAAGATGATTTTGTCATTCTGCCTTTGGATTCTTTTCGTGGCGAGTTGCTGGTTGATGTCCATGTGTTTCTTTTGGGTTTGTTTTCGGCCTTTGCTACTATTCCAGTATACATCATTAGCGTATAAGCGCAAGTGCTAAACTGTGGATAAAAAATGCCGATAAAATAAGGGCTATTTGACCTTCTTCCTTTTTCGGGTCTTTTTCGCTATCCGGCGCATATGCTCGGCAAACTTCTCCGCTCCTCCATATTTCTTTATGAGGGCTTCACGGGACTTCCTTTGGATTTCTTTTTTATATTGTTCGGCGGTTTGGGTCATTGAAGTATATTATTTTCTTTTTGGGCGGCAATTTCATCTTCCGGCGCGAATGTCACCATTTGACCCGCCGGAAAGACTATCTTTAACGCCTTTTTATCTTTTCTCATAAAAAGTGTAGTTCCAAAAGTTATAACATCATCCATTTTCACGCGTTCATAATTTTCAAATCCTGGGCGCGGCGTTTTCTTTTTCTTCATATCAGATATTCTGGGCTAGGTTGGTTGATTTCTTTTTCTTTCTGGAAAGCGGGAGGGAAAGACACGTTCCTTTCCTTATCGTCGCCCGTACGTTCGTCCCGTCCAACTTCTCGGTTGCCTTTGCGCCAGAAAGAACTGAAGGGTCAAATCCATCAATGTACTTATTCACTACCGCTCGCGTTCCGTCCCAATCTCTATCAAATATCGTTTTAATTTTTTTCATATTCTTTATTAGTTTAATCCCCTTGAGGGGTTAGGATTCTTTTTGTTTTTTTCTGCGGGCGGATTTGCTCCATAGCGAAAGTTCCATTGTTCTGCCATCGCGTCTGCTATCCCTTGGAATGTTTTAGAGCGTTCCTTCCATCGTTCTTTTCCCGGCGGTAGGTAATGTAATCTTTCACGTTTATTCTTCGGGAGCTTTATCATCTCCTCATAAACATTATTCGTTTCCGTGAGTAGGGGGAGATTTTTGAGCCATAGACAGGTCTTTTTCTGTTCCATATGTCCGAACATATAGGGCTGGATAATCTGGTCTGGTTTACGGATGTAAGTGCTTATAACACTAACTGGATTTTCTATCGCTATATGTCTTATGGGCGCGTCCATCAATGCTCGGACGAAATCCAATGCTTTCTTCTGCCGTCCGTCAGCTATCTTCTCCTTAAACCACGCCGCCCCGCTTACTGCTAAATCCGTGCAGGGAGGATGGGCGATCATCATATCCCAGCCCTGATTAAGGATTTCCAATACATCACCTTTTATATGCTGTCCTGGAATGTCGCTGTCGAGTAAATCGCAGCTCCAAACATCATGTCCTTGCTCTGCAAATGCTTCCCGGACTACCCCGCTATATTCGCACGCTATAAGTATTTTCATGTTATTTTGCCCCGAAAAAAGAATAAAAGAGATTCGACCTTATGTCCTTGAAATGGGCTTATAATTTAATCCCCACCGCGAGAGGTCATATGACCATGCTTCGGCTTCTTGGGCGGTTTTGAACTCCGGCCTGGTTCGAAGGTAGACATATTGACCGTTTTCGGGATTCAAAGCGCGAAGATATTTATACGGCTCTCCGTTTGAATCCTTTAAGTCGGTCAGTTCGACCAACTCCCCGTACTCGTCTTTTCCGATTATTTTTCCATTGAAGTCTTGCATCAACCTTTCACCACCAATGAACTGCAAAGCGATCGCCCGCTGATCCGTGCTTGGAATAGCCAACGCCTCTTTGCTTGTCATCTCTTTTTTTACGATTTTCCAATATAAGGGCGCGTCAAAATTAATCCCGTGAAGCATATATAATCCCCACCCGTCCGGATATTCTATCGCTTGACCTGCTTCCGAATGCAATCTCCCTCGTTCATCTCTTAGAATCTTTACTGGTCGCGCACAAACCATGATAAAATCAGAATTAGGCCAAATATAATTTACCGATTCGCTTATTTTTCTATACGCCTCCGCGCGTTCCATGATGTCTTTTGATAATTTCAGATTACAGATATCGAAAAGGAAATTGACTGCCGCTATTCCGTACCACCAATAACCCACCCAAAACTGTCCTCCAATCCAATAATGCCAAGATAATGAAACCCCAGTTTTTTTAGCAATAGAGATTGCAGTTTCCACGGCGCCGTCAACCGCGCCGCGAACCGCGCCGCCAACCGCGCCGTCAACCGCGCCGCCAACCGCGTCGCCAACCGCGCCGTCAACCGCGTCGTGAACCGCGCCGCCAACCGCGCCGCGAACCGCGCCGCGAACCGCGTCGCCAACCGCGCCGCCAACCGCGTCGCGAACCGCGTCGCGAACCGCGCCGCGAACCGCGCCGTCAACCGCGCCGCCAACCGCGCCGCGAACCGCGTCGCCAACCGCGTCGCCAACCGCGCCGTCAACCGCGTCGTGAACCGCGCCGCCAACCGCGCCGCGAACCGCGCCGCGAACCGCGCCGTCAACCGCGTCGTCAACCGCGTCGTGAACCGCGTCGTGAACCGCGCCGCGAACCGCGTCGCGAACCGCGCCGCCAACCGCGCCGCGAACCGCGCCGTCAACCGCGTCGTGAACCGCGCCGCCAACCGCGCCGCGAACCGCGCCGCGAACCGCGCCGCGAACCGCGCCGCGAACCGCGTCGCGAACCGCGTCGCGAACCGCGCCGCGAACCGCGTCGCGAACCGCGCCGCCAACCGCGCCGCCAACCGCGTCGCCAACCGCGCCGTCAACCGCGCCGCGAACCGCTTCGTCAACCGCGTCGTGAACCGCGCCGCGAACCGCGCCGCGAACCGCGCCGCGAACCGCGTCGCCAACCGCGCCGCCAACCGCGTCGCCAACCGCGCCGCCAACCGCGCCGCCAACCGCGCCGCGAACCGCGTCGCCAACCGCGCCGCCAACCGCGTCGTGAACCGCGCCGCCAACCGCGCCGCGAACCGCGCCGCGAACCGCGTCGCCAACCGCGCCGCGAACCGCGTCGCCAACCGCGCCGCCAACCGCGCCGTCAACCGCGTCGCGAACCGCGCCGCGAACCGCGCCGCGACGTTTCTTCAATATTCCCTCCGCAACTGAAGCCGCCAAGGCACCTACCAAAGGAGAACTTACCCGAACCACGTTTTTAGGGTACTTCAATCCTGCCTTCTCATAGGCGACAGGCATATACTTATCGAATGTATCCCAATCCGTTTCTCCAGTTTTAAGACCGATTTCTATCCATTTTTCGGCATATTCAGCCATTTTGGATTTTTCTTCATCGGTCAAACTGTCTATTCGGGTTCGGTATTCCATTGAAGTAGTTAATCAAGAACTCTTTTTTCTGAAACTTCGTCGTATTCCCGTTGAAGAGGGATGAAGTATATTCCCTTTTCCGTAACTGTTTGCACTTCGTGGCTATCATGAACGAGAGAAACTTTTTTATCGTCCATTTTCTTTATGAACCATCCGCGCTCATCTTTCGCTATTTCGATGAGTGTTTCGGGATCGCAGACCAGTTTATGGTTATGCCCCGACAATTCCCCATAAGCGACAATGAAACCGCTCTGCATTTTCTTCCACGCCAACTCCTTGTCCGGCTTGTTAATTGCAATGATACCGACATCTCCCTGGTATATTTGATAGTTTTTATCCATTTTACTTTTTTAGTTATTTTATTTATTCGACCTTATGAAGATTCTCTCTTGCCGCCGAACTGGATTCTGTTCATCATATCCCCAAAGATATGGTGGAGACTTTCACCACACTACGGAAGGATTCGCGATTCCTTGACCCGCGCGGCGGAAAGAAAGAACCTTCTCCCTGATGATGCGGTGAGTGAAAGAGGCTATATCCTTCCGCGCAACATTTCTGTCGGGCATGGGATAATAACTAGTATTTTTTTACCTCCTTCATTCACCGTACCATCATGGTAGGGGGAGATTGGATTCGCGGGAGAGGAATCGGTCTAAGGGTCTGCACGGCTCCCACCGTGTTCATAGCGTCCTATGAAATGCCGATTCCTATGCCCCTGTGAAACCAACCTCCTATCTGTTTACAATGGTAGCATATAGCGTATAGGTGTACAAGGGGGGCTATGTGGATAACCCAAGAGGCTACTTTTGGGCTTTTTTTCGGGCGAACTCGTCGTACAAAGTTTTATACGCAAGAAAAGAATGCTTTGCCGCGCTTGTGAGCTGGTCTAATTCCGCGATCTCCCATTGCCAGATTTCCCTGCTCCTTTCGTGTAGTTCTTTCGCGGTTCCTTCGCCCCATCGTTTATCAATCGCAATACCGAACTCGTAAGGTCGTCCGCCTTCAAACCGGTTGCACTTCTTACATTGTTTCCCAACATTCTTATAATCAAATCGCGTAGCCATGCATTCTCGTCGGCGGAAATGTCCGCAGTCAAAATCACCTGTTTCTCGCCCGCACGTTGTGCAAGTACGATTATCTTCCCCTCGGATGAGGAGAGAGAGCGCAGAATCCAATTTCCGTATCGCTTTTGCTTTTTCTGATTTGCCATGTTTTGAAATACCAAACTTCCGTTTCATCCCTTCTTCGCCTTATGCTTCTCCGCTTTGTGTTTTCGCTTGCAGTCGAAGCAGGTGTTGTCCTTTCTTTTGACCGTCCGTCCGTGGATTTTTTCCCCGCACTTCGTACAGATAACCGTGAGGGAGTTTGTGTCGTAGGAGGTCATCGCGGCGGAAAAATTAAAAGGGGTATAGGGTCATCATACCATATTCTTTAGGGTCTGGGAAATGTATACCTTTTAGTGTTTTTGTCGCGGCGATTTTATTTTCAAAGTTTCTTGATGATTTTCTTGATATAATCAAATGTGTCTTCCTTTCGAGAAGAGAACTCGGTTTCGATAAGTTCCTTCAGTTTCTTGGGGTCGTTTTTGAGTTTCTTGAGATCTTCGACGGAAAATCCTACTACGCACTGGATTGCCTTTACGGTATTTCCATTGACCGTCCACTCTTTGAGTTTAATATCCATGGCGTTTTATTTCTACTATAACATATTGAAAAAGTCCTCAATGTGCATAACTTTTTTGCGTCGCCGATTTTTTGAAGAATTGACCCATAAAGAGTAAAGATATGCCTTTGCTAATACTACACGTCTTAGTCTGTTTTTATATCACGTCTGCGGATTGTTCTTATAAGAACCTCTCCCCCCTAAACGAAAATAATAATTTTCGTCCCCCCTCCCCTGCCGCAAGATAGGATGGTGGAGGTATGCTTACGCAACGCTTTGGGGAGCGTATGTTATATTAAATTATATTGTTCGCGCGAAACTTTTTTTCAGGGATTCTAGTCCCTGATTCGAGGATTGTAAGGCTCCCTGAAACCCTGCAGTCCTCGAATCAAAGAAGAAACCATAATCACTATACACCATCCCTACCCTATGCAATAGCCCACTGTGGAGAAACGCTTTACACTAGAAACCTTTTAGTGTCTAATAACGTTATACTTATTGCAAGGGTATATAATTCGTCTCAAAAACGTCTTACCCGTTACACGGCCACTGGATTTATCGGGTTAAAGGCCGTAAAGACCGCCGACGGGCGGTTTTTGCTCTACGCATAGAATAATTCCTCATGGGTAGGTTTTGATATTCCGGCCTTTCGCAAATAGTAGGCATAGTCCTTTATCTCTTCTTCTCCAACAGGATGAAATATGGGAAACTCTCTGTGAATGTCGTACTTTAACTTTCCTTGGTGTTTTTTCTCTACTTTTTTCTCGGGAACTTTTCCGTAGATTCCTTGCTTGTGGAGATAGTGAAGTACCGTCGAATGGTCCCTCTTTACCTTTTCGCCGATTTGGACAGAGGTAATCCCCTCTTCTCGCAGTCTCAATATCTCACGTTCTAACGCGGCTGTCCCCTCGCGGGAACGGGGAAGTACAATCCCCGCTCCCTTGAGATAATAGTATGCGTTTTCTTCTGACATATGAAGGAACTTCGCGATCCGTACAGGTTTCATGCCTGCTTCATAAAGTTTCACTATATCCGCCTGGGCCTTTGCCGCAGATTCTGGTTCTTTATGACGATATACGCGAAGTCTTTTTTTCATTGAGAGAGAATGTGTGTTTTATATGCACAACTCCAACGATAGAGGTATCCATGCTGGATGGCCCATATAGCCATTTGTACTGCATCGTCTTCGTTCATCGGAGAACCTACGAGACCAGAATACTTCTCAAAATCGCTCCATGTGGGGGGTTGGAACATCAGTATCCCCTCCGAGGGTAAACCATTGGTGTCTATGATTCTAATGTCATTTCCACCGCTTTCGCACGCTATGAGGTATGGAATGATTTTGAGTACCTCCTGCTTGCCCAGATTTTGCCCTATACGGGGTTTTTCGTAAGGCCATAGGGGGTAGGTACCACTTTGACTTATCAATGCCTTAGAACGCAATATAAGGGCATTTGTCGTCGAAGTCATCGGAGAAGGTATATCCGTCGGCGCGACCGCTAAACTAGACCCGACATAAGAGAAAAATAGGAACGCTGCGATAAAGGAGAAAATCCATAGTTTTTTCATTCGTCTGCCGTATGGAAGCAGGTCGACGAGGAATCGAACCTCGGTATGCGGTTTTGGAGACCGCCGCGTTGCCACTACGCAATCGACCTATTCTGTAACGGCCGCCGTGTTCACGGCATCCGTCCTCATTCAAGGGACGGAGGATAGGTTTATTTCGACAAAAGGGGTGATAAGGCTCACCCCAGGCCCCGCTGGTTGGCGGACTAGACGCATTGAGCGTCATATCTAGACGCCGTTAGGCATCATCTCGGAGAACAGGGGTATATGTCTTCTTGCATGAAGAGCACTTGAGGTATATCATGGCAATCGCTTTCACCATTACGACGCCCGTGATATAGAACTTTCCCCCGCATGGACATGGCTTGATGGAGTATGCTTTCATGCTCCCTCCTTTCCTCCTAGTGGCGGATTGGGCCACCGAGATTGAGATCACCTCCCTTCCGAGGTGTGGATGATTTTCATGTTACCGAATGTGGTAGGGTCGACGAACGTCCCGTGCTTCGGTACGAAGATGTGAGGACATCCTAGGGTCGTGCAGGTGAGCACATGTTGGCTCACGAGCATATGACATTCGGGGCAGACTTTCTTGCCTACAGGAATCGGGTTCATATCCTACTCCTTGGGTAGCGGAAGGCGCATCTGCGTCTCAATGTTGATGGTTACCCATTCGATGCACTTGGAGCAAAGAATGAGGGGATGGAGGCGTATCGTGCCATTACTGGCGAGATATTTTTGCGCGATCTCATGCTGGACGAGAATATATCGCCCACACATTCCATCGCAGGGGAATGAGCGATATATCTTTTCCATATTCTCCTTTCTATCAAAGAGCTACCGAGGCAAACTATATATAGTTCCCTCGCCTAGGGTCTATTCCCTAGGTGAAAGAGCTATTTCAAACGTTCATGGAGATACCCCATGGCGTTGAATATCAACGCGCAAAGGGCCTCATCCATATCTATCTTCTGTCCCCGGTGGGCCTTCCAGACATCCATGAAGTGCCGCCAAAGGGATTTCATATACGCATCTTTAGGGATGCCAAGTTGCCAGTTATCGGAAGGTCTCATTGTACCGTCGGACTGTCTACGGTGCTTGTGCATATATTGCGCGTAGCGTTCGAGCACGATCGGGGAGAGGAACCCTTCATAATCAAGTTTTCCATCCTCACCGTCGCGCGTGGCACCAGTCGTGAATCTTCTCATTTCAGGTGTTCTATCTTTTTTACTACGCCTGTCGGAATCATAGACACGTCGGAAAAGGTATCTCCCGCCTCATCATGGGTCGCCGCGACGAGGATATAGTCTTTGGTCCTATGGACGATATATCCCGTGGTCGTGATATATTCCTTGGACTTCTCGCGGCCGAACTTGAGGACTTCTTCGCGGGTCATCCACGTTTCATCTCCTCCCGTGATGTCTACCCATGTGATGCGTTTGAGTTTCATATTTCCTTTCCTCCGTAAAAGAAACGTTTATTATATCCTACTACCAATTCGGGCCAGAACTTATTACCTTCTACGTTCACAACGAGCCATGAGTGCACCCATCGTCCCGTGTTCTTCTGATACTTCATACCGGGGGCGTCCATATCGCACATACATCCGATACAGATACCCACCTGTTTCGTGCCTATCCCGCCCACATAGGACATCTGCGTCGTATGCGTGTGGTTGTTGGCGATAGAATGGCGGTACTCGTCGAGGATTGCCTTTGAGGCGTTCACGGATGAACGTGAGCCGTGGGCTATCTGCAACGAACCGAGTTCGATATATCCCGAAGGATAATCTTCTATTACTTTATATCCACGTTTGTCTAAATGCAGTAAGCGGCGTGGATTGAGGAAATTGCCGAGTACCGAGTTGGTTCCATTAGAAGCCCAACGGCGCACCCTGTCCTCGTGATTGCCGTAGAGAAAGACCTTTTTGCAATCCTTCGGGAGGATGGCATCATAGTCATCGAGCACATCGTTCGCCGGAGTTATCTCTTTCTCCAGCGTGATGAGCTGTCTGTCCGGCATTTCGAGGTCAAGGGTTCCGTTGATATACCTCGAAAGGGAGTACACATCGAGGAAGTCGCCATTGAGGACGAATCCGTCGGGCTTGAATGTTTTAAGGAACCGTAGGAACGCGGCATGCACGGTTTCATCGTGCCATGGACAGTGTTGGTCTCCCGACACCACCCAGCGTTCTTGTTTCATTTATTAGTGAGTGCCGGTGGCTTTTGCAACGGCGGTCTTTACGTCCGACGTGTGGAAGATGGTGGCAAGCGCGCCGAGGGCTACCGTAACAATGCTCGCAACCTGAACCGAAAGGAAAGGAACAACCGCATTGCCTACCGCGATCAAAATCGCAATGGCAAGCGTAATCTGGGTCTTTGACATTTGTTTTGTATATTATTTTCCGACCTTTAATAATGACAGGATTTTCTGGTAAAGAGAAACTATCTGGGTGAGAATGTTCACGTTCGCCTGTGTAGGGGCGACGGTCGTAGGAACGGAAGGAGGTTGCGGAGGAGGCACGATGGACACGATACCCTTCACGGCATAGGGGATGAAATATCCCTGCGGAAGTTCTTTGAGGAACGGAACGTAGTGGTCGAGAATATGGGTGAGCTGGTCTTCGTTATACACCATCGTTGAGTGCTGTGGGGCGGTCAGAGTGCATACGGATACTTCCACCTGGTTCCACGGCCAGCATACGGGAGTGGCGATACAAAGAGGGGCCTGTTTCAGATGTTTCAGAAGATATGGAATGGGGCATGTAAGGTTCCCATTGGCCCAGACGTACTCATAATTGAGCGCAAAGAGGTCGAGAAACTGTTTGCCCTTTGCAATCTGTTCGGGGGTAGGTTGCGTGTAGTACTCTCCCCATGTCGTGATGTCCGCCGAGAAGGGCATATCATCATAAGGAATAAGTCCGTAGGTTCTCATCGTGTCCCATGGCGCGGGCATCGTATTTCCATTCTCTGTCGTACCGTCTAAAACTGCCAGATACCGTTCCGAGGCATGGAAGGTTCCGTCGGTCAAAAAGCCGAGGGATTTCAGCCCATCTATATGGTATTGAGAAAGAAGGTTGTTTTTGAGAAGCCAGTTTATCTGCACCTCTACCGACTGGACGGCGGAGAATGTAACGCACGCGTCCGTTTCAAGGCCGTTCTCTTTTTGAAGGTCAAAGTCGGGCAGGAAGGGCGTCCAGTTTCCGTCCGATACATTTTCTACATACGGAAGCGGGCTGTTGAGTCCGGCGATATAGTCCTTTTCGCGAGGTTCTTGCGTGATAACGCAGGAATGGTTTTCCTGTATCATGATTTAATTATACTACTTTTAATTTATGTGCAAACAGTATTCCTGTGGATAACTCTAATTGGTCAGATTAGAGATTTCCGATGGGGGGATACCGTCTTTTGTGGCGATCAAAATAAGAATCGCGGTCTGTTTGGACATTTGAGATTGAATGGTGCTTATCTGTTGCTGTACGTTGGAGTTGATGGCTGCTTGGCTGTTCTCCACGTTGCCCACAAATGCCGCGCCTACGGCAAGAAGCACCACAAGCAAGACCCCTACGAGCCAGTTAGAGGTCAGGACATTCGATTTTGGTTGGAGGTCGTTCTGTTCCATATCATTGCGTGGTTAAACTCATAAGGAGAGAGGGGCCCGTCCCAGATACTGCTCCTACTTCTCCGAAACTGTCCGAGGGCATTGTCGCGTTCGGAGGATAGGCACGGCTGCGAAGCCATTGAAGAAAAACAGTACCTCCGTCAACGTTTGCTCCTGCCAGGTAATAAGACGTCGGAAGCGCGCCTGATGATGTGGCAAAAGAAGAATAGTTGTGGAGGGCCGCCATTCCCGATGAGGAACCGAGGAAGGTCATCACAATACTCGAAGTTGGAACGGTGGTGGCCGTTTGGGTATAGGTACCATTCCAAACATATCCAAGATCCAATCCTCCAGATCCATTACTTTGTGTTCTTGCGCCAGAAAATGTATTTACCCAACTTGGCGAAGTAGCGGTGATGCCAGCGAAACCCTCTCCATATCCGTTCGTTGTTGCGAGGGACGGTACGGAATACTGACTGTCAGTCACTACTGAACCAGAATATGACGCTCCGCTGTAGTAGAGGTATCCTCCAGGCGCACCTGTGAGCGTTACCCCATTATTTACGCTTGCGGAAAGGGTTACAGCATTCCATCCACTCGGCAACGATGTCCCTGCAAAATTCCAGTAATTCGAGAACACATTAGAACCATTGTCGTATTGTCCATAGGTTCCCGACAGCGTCGGTGCTTCACCGGTGTTCGTCGTGTTGAAGTTGTTGGTGCTCGTTGCGTAGAAACAGAGATAAATCGTGGTCGAGGAATTGGCCGGAATGGAGGTCGTCAATTTTACCCAATAGATGCTTGAGGTTGAGGTATTGCTATTGCCGCTTTCCAGCCATGAATTAAGGATATTTCCGGCGCCGTCCTGCCAGTTGACGTTTGAAAGATTGGAGGCGAGGTAGGTGGTATAGTTGGATGAGTTTACCGTTACCA
>JAEHJW020002748.1_pt1 | contig 11132 bp, 13 predicted proteins | sample 9271431 | NCBI WGS metagenome assembly JAEHJW02
CTCAAAGAGAAAAACAAGGAAATCAGTGATTTGAGGGAAGTCATAGACACTACGAGGGAGATATGCGGAATGGCTAAAATTGATTGGGATAAAAAGCCCATCCAATCCAACGAAAAGGAGCCCGATGTGGAATGAGCGAACGAAAGGACATTAGAAGTTGGAACGCACTTAACTGGCAAGCACAAGCGGTAAAATGGGACACGCACAATCTCATGGCCGACTTCCAGAATGCAGATTTCCTTATCGGCGATGACGCCACTGAGATATTTGTGCTTTTAACAGAGGCAAGACAAAAGCTAGACGAGATTAAACGCATCTTCAAGGATGCGGAAATTTCTTCAAAATGATACGAAAGAGAGGAGCAGTCGAAATGAAACTCACAAAATCAGGATACATCGAGGCTTGCTGCGAATGGAGCAAAGCAGAATTTAATTTCTGGAATAAAGACAGTTTGGTAAGAAACGATGATGGCACATTTGAGTATAGTGGTCTTGTTGTAGATGGATGGAATAACTACTACTACAATTTCCCATTCAATTTCTGCCCAAACTGCGGAGCCAAAACCGAGATAGAGGGAGAATAACCCACTAAACTTTTAATCTTTTTTACCTCTAAAGGTAAGTCTTATATACTTCTATAGGATATACTTATAGAGGTGAATAACTTGGCGATAAGGACTTATTATCATGTAACTCAAGGTAGTTATCAAGACTGGGAGCCCATATATTGTAGGAACTCTCTGGAAAAACTCGGCATAAAATTTGATGAAAAATGGAACGGCGAGATGCCCCTTGAGGATTATGAGAACGTCTGCTTTTCGGACACGATAGAAGAGGCAAGGGAATTTCTGGGTACATATCTTCGGGATGGGAAAATCTTGGCCGTAACGGTCCCTGACGAATATATCTGGACAAACAAGGAGGGCTATCACTGCGTAAAAGGAGATGTCCCGCAAGAATGGGTAAGGGTGGTGAACTGATGAAACTGGTCGCATACAACAAGGAGCAGTTTGAAGACATAATACAGAAAGTAAAGGATGCCGGACTGGAATATGAGGCAGATTGGCTCAGGAGAGAAATACATGTGTCAGGCGTGGAGCATAAACATTGTTTAAGATGCGGACATGAGTGGAGCCCCCGGGACAAATCAAAAGAACCGGTCATTTGCCCTAAGTGCAAGTCTCCGTACTGGGATGTTCCGAAAAAGAACTAAACTTTTAACCTGAAAACTTTAATCCAAACATTTTTTATGTCTTATTCCATATCAATTTAGGACAGTTATTATGACCTCAAGACAGGTTCAGGTTGATTTCATAATCGAATACATGAAGCGTGAAGACCAGCAGATCCATAGGATTGCAGTGAGGGTCAAGCCTCCGATGTTTGCAGCTACACGAAGGACATGGGATGAAAAGGCAGGCAAGCACGTAAAGAAGGAACTGGCAAACTGGGCTCAGTCAATGCGTCTTCTGTATTACTGGATCAAGGCAAAAATGGAAGCAGTCAGCTTTGGCCTCAACAGTGTTGAAAAGGAGTTCCTTTCTGACATTGTAACCTCACTTCCAGATGGCACAACACGGACTATTTGGGATATGATAACAGATCAGATGGAACAGGGCAATCTTGCTCTGGAATACAGGGGATAATAATCCCTCAGATATTTTTACACCCCTTCCTCGTTTTATAAATGAGTGATGAATAATAATTTTAAGAAGAATTGGGCAGTTTTATCTCATGCCCAGGAGACACAATATATTTTGCCGCAAAGCAGCCTTTTTACCCTCACAGGCCGAGTTACCAATCAAAGATTGGGATACCCCGCTAATTCTGATTATTAGAGACTTTAGGGCTGCAAATAGATATGAACTGAAAGTTCCTCTAATCCTCTTCCTGTGGGAGTTCCTCTGCGAGTTTTCTCAACTCGGCGAATTTTTCTGTTTCCAGGAGTTCCTCGTTACCACTCGCCAGTATTCTGGACAATGCATCCGTTGCTGAGATAATTTCCCCGTAATCCATGGATCCTTCCCATTGGGATCCGTGGATAAGCACATAACGTCCATCCCTCAGCTTTGTGAGGCCGGCGTGCGTTCCTACGCCGCCATCGGTCCAGTTATGGCCATCCCAGTGGTCAAGGTTGGTGTTATACTTGACCCTGGCGATCACATTGCTCTGCCAGTCCACGTTTTCGTAGACTGGGACTCTGTATACTTTTCTTTGCATTTTCATTTCTTTTACCTCAAGTGTATATAATCTTGAAGCATATAAATGTTTTGTTCTGGTTATTTGTTTGCATTGGGGATGATAAAAATAAGATGTTAGATAAATCAGTCTGTAATGCCCAGTTTCTCTCTCTGTTTGACTATGTTCTTTATCTTCTCCTTGTTAGGAATGCTGGTGGCATTATAGTACATTATATTTCCATTCGATTCCACGATGCCGTAATGTACATTTCTGTTTTTCCAGGACCCTCCATCTCCAACCTCCACGATTGTTCCCGCTTTGAGCTTTCCATCGAACACTTTTTTTGCATCCCATTTATCATGGTAGCTGTCAGTCTCCAGGAACTCCCTCTTCAGTCCGTACTTAGGATCGGTCCCTGTAATTTTAGCGATATATACTCCTCCCTTCCTGGGCTCCCCTTCAGCTGTGATGTGCACATGGACTTCCTTCCCCAAGCTTGTTGCTCTTGGTTTCGGCTGTGCTGCTACCCTGGCTGATGGATTTGGTTTCACTGTGACCTCCAGAATGTTTCCTTCCTTGTCCATCTTGAAGTTTCCAACGAATGGGGCGTAGAGGTCCTTTGATTTGCTGGTCTCAATGACCCTGACTTTTTCTCCCTTATCTCTCAGCTCCTTTGCCTCCTTTACAGCTTCGCCCTTCGGCTCACCGTATGGGTCTTTCTTCCTGCTCAGATCCTTGAGCGTCCTTGCCCTGACGAGCCTCTTCTCCCAGGTGATCTCATGGTTCTCCTTTGCGTGTTCGATGGCCTTCTCCAGATATTCCGGCTTGATTGTGTGGTTTGCGTCATTGTTGAACGCCTTTTCTCCGTACAGCTTGAAGATGTAGGCCCTTGTATATCCCTTGTGCCCTGGATTGTTGGATTCCTGGATCCACTTATCATCTGGCCTGCTCCTGGCCAGGTTGGACCTTGGCACTCTGCTAGTGTCAACTGGCACTCTCCTTCTCTTGTTTCCCTTTCCAATCGTGATGAATTCTGTCATGCCTGTTTCACTGCGTGATGTATTAATAGGTTTTCCTTTCAGTGCGAGATTCGTAAATTTCTTGCCCCCTCCCCCTAATGTTTATTAAATTTTAGAATAATCGCAAAATGAAAAATTCGAGCCGGGGGGAGGGAACGGGGCGTCAGGTCAGCCTGTGGTTTCAGTTGCGTTTTGAGGCTTTGTTATGCGGTGTCAGGAAGTGATGTGGCAGAAGCAATTCATCCCAAACCGCAGGATTGGGGACGAAACGTCTCCATTTTTTAAAAAAAACCAGGGAGGTGAAACACAGGGAAGTTATGTGCAGCCTACTTTCCCAATTGACGCTTCAGAATATTGTATATGGTGGACTTCCTGCTTCCGAGTTCGTCAGCTATCTCCTGCAAGGATTTCCCTTCATCCTTCAGTTTCAGGATGTCCTCAAGGTAAACGGTCACTTCAGCTGGCCTTCCTACTCTCTCTATTGTCCTCCCGGTCCTGGAAATGTGGGATCCTTTTTCCTGGATTTCCCTCTTTACTCTCTCGAGTCCGGCTCTGGTGTTTGAAGACAGATGCCTCCTGTAATACTCGGCCTGCATGAACTGGTTGGCCAGGAAGAGCCACATATCCTCCTTGAGGGGATGTTCATCAAGTATCATTCCGCTCTCAGTAAAGATGATGAACTTCCCTTCACTGAGGATCTCCTCAATCGAGATCATGGCTTCGGAGAGATTCCTTGAGTATCTGTCGGGATATGTTACCATGATGCCTTCCCTGGCATGTGATTCCATTTCCGCCTTGAGTTTATTCCACCCCGGGCGGTCCATGCTCTTCCCCGACTGCTCATCCTGATAGTCAATGAAGTCTTTGATTCTGTGCCGCTCGCAATAATAATCCATTCTTATGAACTGATTCTCAGGTGTCTGGCCTTTGTCGTCAGTTGAAACACGGGCATACCGGGATATTCTCTTGCCAGTGAGGTCAATCATTCTTCAACCACTCACATAAAACATATGCCCGAATCTTAATATTTTTTCCAATCAGGCGAGAATTGAGCCTGATAAATTTATAATGACTGAATTTAAAAAAGATTTAAGGGCATTTCAGAGTGTGCGATGGATAGCTATGAGGTCTGAAAAATGGGTAAAATTGTGAATATTGAGAAGATTCACTCAACATCCACATTCATGGATCTCGAAACTGTCTGCAGCTTGAAATCAAGCTTTGCATCCGGCTTCATTTCCGGGAAAATCAATTTATCAAAAAAAGGCCCGTTGGTGAACCATGCTTCCCCTTTCTCCGTGTTGTTTATGGTTTCCTGCCTGATTTTTTTTGTTTCCCCCTGCATTCGCTTGGAGCCACGCTTGTATATATGATACTTCATCTTTGGGAGGATCCTGTAATCAAGGTCAGTGTAGGAATGGCAGGCCACTTCTGAATTGATGTTGGTCTTCCTGAAGTCTGCAACAGAATCGATGAATTTCTTCTGAACCTTGTAGGAGTCAGTATTGTATGGTGCGAGAATGTCTCCTGCCTCATCAATGGCAATGTGGACCCATTCATCAGTGGGGCGATTTACCAGGGCTTCAAAGAGGTCTGCGTAAAACCTGGTTTCCTCAAGGGCGTCTCCCGGGAACAGGATGCAGAGGATCTTCCCGACTTCCAGCTGTTCAACGATGCTCTTCGGAGAAGTGTAGAATCCATAATCAAGGCCTGCTTCCTCCAATTCATCTACTGTTATTTCTTCCCTCCGGGAATCCTCGTAAACCTTCCAGAGCGAATATGCAGAATTTTGAGGGAGCATGAGCCTTCCGATGTTGAGCCCAAAGAATTCAAGGTACCTGTCGTGGCGCCTGGCTCTCCAGATTCCAGCCTGAGGTTCCCGTTTGTCCCCGTAAATGTCCCTCCCCTTGGCGGCCACAACAGAGAGGTACTCAAGGAGGGAAGTCTTGCCTTCACCAGGGGCCCCCATAAGGATGGCGTTATGGCCGCCTTCCCCTGCACGGTCAAGATTCATGAAGCCGGGAAGCACATAATCATCAGATTTTGTCATAAGATGCTGCCTCCGTTGGTTCCTTTCTCTTGCGCTGGCTCTTCACGAACAAGGTGTCATTCATGAAAGTAGTGCAGCGCTCTATGAACTTCTCACTTTCCTTCCAGACCTCAAAGGCATATTCATCAGGTTCGAGGCTGTTATCTTCAGATAAATTCTCCAATTTGCGGATATAATCATACCTGGCTTCCTCGAAGTCCCCTCCCAGCTCCTGAGGGTTGCTGTTGTGCACAGGGAGGATGCGGTAAAGGTTGCTTACCCTCTGTGCGAGCCTCTGGGCATCGTGTATGTGGATGCCATTGCCCCTGTCTATGACCTCATTGATGAGGGAGAAGCACTCGGACCTGCGCCTGATTGCCTCCTGCTGGTTGGGGTCTATGGTGTTTTCCTGGCTGCCCGGTATCATATTATCCTCACCTTCTCCGGCTTTGAGGCAAGTATGAAGTAGGTGCGGTCCTGTGAGGATGCGAGAGTATTCATGTATTCATGCATTTCTGTCTTGATGAATTCCAGGGCAAGTGCCTTCCTGTAGTAGTGGAAGGCAAACTCAATGAAGCCTTCCTCGTCGAAGTTCTTCCCCTCTTCCTCGAGGAGTTTCCTGATATGAGGCTTTTGCCTGTCAATTTTCAGGAGTTCCCGGGCCCTTTCCCTGATATAATCGGGGCGGTGGCCATATCCCTGGTAAAGGCGGTCAAAAAGCTGTATCTTGTAAGGCTGCATATGGGAGATTATGCCGACGAGGCCGGAGTCCATCCCGTTCTCCGTGAGGAGGGTGATAAGTTCCCTCTTCACTTCGGAGACAAGATTTGACGGAGGCCTACTCTTCTCCTCTGCCATTTATGTCATCCTCCATTGCCTTGTCTGTGCGGCTTGATATTGAGACAAGCCCCTTCCTCTGCTCCACCAGGTACTGCTTGATTGCCTCTTCCGACTGGCCTGTTGCCTCCATCAGGTTCAGTGTTGCGCCAAGCTCCGCTTCCATCTTGTCTGATTCCCTGTTGAGCACAAGGTCAAGCTTCTGGGCCCTGATGTCATTGTAATCCCTCATCATTGCAACGATCTTCGGGGTTGCAACTGAGGGATCCATTGCCTTCCATTCCTTGAGGGAGATTGCATCCCTGTCTGTGCCGTTCCAGTAGTTCATGCTGTCCTTTGCCAGGCCTACGAAGAAGGACCTCTGCTTCTTGCTCATTGCATCAAGGTCGATCATGGCTATGCCTTCGTGCTGGGCCATTTCTATGACCTGGTCCCTGAAGAGATTGTACTGGTCCACGACGTGCTTGAACTTGAGGAACTGTGCCTCAGGGACTGCGCCTTCCTTGTACAGCTTCTCTGCCCGCTTGACTTCCTGTGAGAGCTCTGTCCTTGACGGGTAAGCGACCTTGACAATAAGGCCTGAAGGAAGGTCCCCGTCTCCCTCGCCTATGAGGATCCTTCCGGTGTCGTCAATTTCCGAGACGTCGATGATCTTGCCGAAGGTCCCCACAATCTGGCAGTTGTATTTCTCGATCTTGTACTGGTCTCCTCGTTTTCCCTCAAACATGTAGTCCTTTGCAAGATGGATCTCCCTTTCAGTTATCTTCGGGACCAGCACCTTTGTTTCAACGTTCCCGTCCTTGGATTTCTCCCTTGCAACCACTGTCTCCTTGAGCTTGATCTTTATCTTGTCCACGAAGACATTATGGCCTGTGTCCTGCCTCTTCTCATACTCGTAGGCTGCAATAAGTGTCATTATAATGGCGGCCAGGGCCAGCCCGAACACAAGGTTGGTGAGTGCGGGGTCATAACGTTCTGGGACGCCATAGGAGAGCCCAAGGACGAAGATTATGATAAGGGTAAGCGGTCCATTGTGGTTGAGGAACCATTCCCTTCCCCTTCTTATGAGCCCTTCCTTGTCCGTGAGGTTGAGGACCTGCAGCTTGTTTGCATCAGGAACCACTTCCCTCCTGTTCCTTCCGATGAGCTTGCCCGGTGAAAATGGGCCTCCCTCGTCGGGATTCATCTGTTCATTTCTTTCCGGTTCATCAATTTCTGGCAAGTAAAATCATACCCTCCTTCTTGTTGTCCTTTCTTATCTTCTTCCGCATGAACGGAAGCCAGACCCTGAAGAGCGAGATCCCAAGGATAAGGACTCCCACTCCCACATATGCAAGGTCCTGGGTGGTATACGAGCCTGCAGGGGCAAGCTTGGCATGCTCGTAACTGATGTAATTCTGCGGCGTCATGAACTGGAAGATGTACGTAAATACTTCAGTGTGCTGCAGCTTGCCCGATGTTATGTGGAACTGCATTGTTGCATAACCTGAGTTGGTGCCATTCAGGCTGAGGTTTGTTTCGTACGAGAAAGTTCCCTGCCTGTAGACGTCCGAGCCTCCATGGAGTGCCGAGTCCGTTATGAGGTAGGATGAGTTTCCCGGGGCCCTCAGCGTTACTTCAAAGTGTGTCAGCATGACTGAAGGGATTCCCTGCTCCGCCGTTACGTCCAGCCCCAGGGACTGGTCCACAGCTGAGAGATTCATGTTTATCTCCGTGTACTGGGGGTCATATGCAGTCTGGTTTGAGGTCTGGTTGGCTGTCTGATTAGCTGTCTGGTTTCCCGTAATGTTGGCCTCACTGAAGAGCCTGACTACGGGGGCATAATACCCTGTGTCCCTGTGCTTCGGCTGCCCGAATCCTCCAAGGGCTGCGGTTAAAATGAGTGCAGCTCCAAGGATTGCAACAAGGACCACCAGGTATCTCCTGGTTCTTGTGTACATTACTTAATTCACCTTTCCTCTCCCGTTGGGAGGGGTTTTGGGGCTGAAACGGGGGAACAGGCTGCGGTTGCCTGCCGTTCCCTCCTTCATGAGTTTTTTCCTGGTCTCATTGGGTATGGCATTCCACCAGGCCTGTTCCATGGGTGAGAGCGGTTTCCCCTCCAGGATCTTTGTTGCGAGGTTTCCCTGGACAACAAGCGCAGCCTGGTTGACGTCCTCCACTTCCGCATCATGGCGCTTCCTCAACTGGGGGATGAGGAATGCAAGGACACCGAGCACCGAGGCAATGAGGCCAATGGCTATGGCTGCTGGGCTGCTCAGGATGTTGGCAAGCTGCTGCTGCGAAATGCCGTATGGCGGAGTGGAAGGGTTATAAGGGTACGCAGTGAATGATGCGGATCCCTTGCCTGACGACAGGATGCCTGATATGTTTGTGCCTGAGATTGAGGCGTTAAGGCTGTAATGTGCGGAGGCCTGCGTTACATTCACGTCCATGCCCACCATTCCCGGGGTGATGTAATACGGCGAAAGGAAGCCGTAGAAGTTCCCATTGTACTCAAGCTCGACTGTGAGATTGTGCATGATACTCTTTGTCTGCTGTTCCGTCAATGAGTAGACTGCGCCATTGCTCTGGAAAAACATGTTCATTACGATTGTGTTGCTCGAATTGGTCTGGACCTGGCTGCCTGAGAACTGGATTATGATCTGGCCCGGAGAAAGCGGGACAAAGTGGATGCTTCCCACCTCTATTATTGCGCCTGAAAGGTTGGTCTGGGCAACAATTATGTAGCTCCCTGCTGGTTCGTAAAGGCTGAAATAGAGGGTAGAGCCTGACATTGAGGATGGCCTGATTTCCTGTATGGATTTCGAGCCTATCTGCACCTTGAGAGTCGTATTCCCGAATATTGACTGCATTGTGCTGTTGCCTGGAGAAGTGCCGTTGAGGTACTGGAAGGATTCCGCTATGACTGCGGTTGTGTTTGCAGTCGGGGAGGATGGAACTGAAAGGGATCCCTGCAATGCGGAAGCCGAGACTCCATTGACGCTCACGGGGATTATGGCAGTGCCAAAATCAGAGCCGTTGAGGTCTGCGTGCGACTGGATGTAGAGGGAAAAGACCCCGGACTGGTTGAAGAGTGCGCTGAAGGTTATGATGCCTGCGTAATAATTGAGCTTCTTTACTTCCTGGACGGGATCAATGCCATTGTAGATGGTGAAGGTCATATTGTTGTAGACTGATTCTGTATCATGGAGATTCATGGCTGAAAGGTTGCCATAGTCCACTGAGACGGTGAAGTTATAGCTCTGGTTGATTGTCAGTGAGCCTGACGGCCCTGCACCGGAGAGGATAATGCCTTTGCTTGCAGTGATGATGGGCTGCACAATAAGCCCATATGACACTCTTCCCCCTATTGTGCTGGAATAAAGCACCGCTGAACTGATGGTGTAAGAGCCTGCCGCAGGGGCGCTGAAGTTCACATATACGACACCGCCGCTTATGACCGTGGTGTACGACAGTGAGAAGGGCCCTGATGAATTGGTTACCTGTGTGATGATATTAGACTGCTGGAGCTCTGCGTCTGAGAGTTGTGAGCTGTTGGCGAAGAATGCCTTGAATGAATAGTCTGCGGCCTGCCCCGGCTGCAATTCTGAGTCGGAATGGACTGTCTGGATCTGCAGGCCTGATGTGTCATTCAGGATCTGGTTGAAGTCTTTCTGCCACTCCGCATAAGTGAGAAGGTTCTGCCCGAATATGACGTAATTGCGGTTCTGGCTGAGGTTGAAGGTCGTGTTGAAGGTTGCATTGTCATGGAGATACAGATGATAATTGCCCTGCTTGAGGTACAGGGTCGCAGTGCTCCCGACCTGGTTGGTGAAATTGTAGTATGTGGACGTCGAGCCTGAAAGGTTGAGGCTTATGTGCTCTGTTGCAAGGGGAGAGGCTGAATTGACGAGTTCCTGGTTCTGTATGCTGAACTGCCAGCTTGATACATTTATGTCCGCCTGGAGCGAGACAGAGGTTGCAACAAGCCTTAGATCTTTGGTGTATAGAGTCTGACCCAAAACATCCGTGATGGTTATATTGTAGGTTGAGCCCACGAAGCCAATGAAGGTCGAGCCAACGTCCTGCAGGGATCCATCTATGCGAAGAAGAACAGGAGGCGTTCCCGGTACTCCCAGTTCTCCCTGGTTGCTTGGGCCATATGCGTTAACGCTGATGGAAAGGCTTGACGGTGGTGCATTGGTTGAGATGTTGACCTCATTCTGGGTGTCGTTGATTATGCCCGAGTAATTGACGTTCTTCCCGAGGTACAGATCGTAAACCTGCGTAGTCCATGTATACTTATATCCGGTTGCCAGTGTTGCAGAGCCGAAGAAACCCGAAACGGTGATGCCATTGGCAATTATGGAGACCTGGTTGGTTGTAGAGTTCTCAAAGTTGAAGGTTACCGTCCTTGCTGAAACCGCAATGGGAAGGGTCGCAGAAGTGCTGTCTATCAAAACGCCATAGTCCGCACCCATAAGCTGGTTCCACTGGTTGTAAAGGGAGAAGGATGCAGTTGACCCGTAGGGGAGGGAAACGAGAGTGCCGAAAGCTGTGAGGTTCTCCTGCGTTGACGAGCCGAAAGGAGTGTATGTCATTGACAGGTGTAGGTTCTGGAGGTAGAGGGAGTTGTTATTCTGCTCAGGCTCAACGCTGATGGTGGATGGTGATCCAATCTGCGGGCTTGGCATTATGAGTGAAACCTGAATCATGGTGTAGCCCTTGAGACTGGAAAATGTTGCGAAGTTCTGGCCATTCAGGACTGGTGCGTACGTTTGGGGGTAAAGGTTGGAAAGCTGCCAGCCTGAATTCCATATTACTGTTGCATAGTCCGTATTTGGGGAGATCGGAACCTGGAAGTTGTAATAAGACCAGGTGCTGTTGTAGGCACCTCCCGGCTGGCCCTGGAAGGTTGATGAAGTTGTCGCATTGGCCATATAATCCGAGCCTGAGCTTGATATGCTGGCTGTGGGCATTCCGTTGGCAGGTACATTTGTAATTAAAACGAATTGATAAAAAGTGGTAGCGCTGTAACTCCTAAATCCATAATTTCCTGCCGAATAAGGCGTTACAAATGACCCA
>JAEHJW020005009.1_pt1 | contig 11132 bp, 8 predicted proteins | sample 9271431 | NCBI WGS metagenome assembly JAEHJW02
GGATTTTTCATTTTCAAACGCTCATCTATGGGCCTTATTATATTATGCCTCAGGGCAAATTTGAATTAACTTTCCATCTTTCAAATTTGACCATTTCAAGCGGAGGAAATTTAACTCTTCAGGCATTCACTGTTTCCAATTATCTTAATGTCCATCAGTGTATAGGAAATGAAATTTTCAATGTAAGTGGTTTACATAAATATCTTAATCTAACTGTAACACTAAATTCGCCCTATTACTTCAATAATATTCAGTATGACCTCTTTGGCGAAAATCTAACAGGTACATTTACATTGCAGGCGGTTAACCTTATCCAGATCAAGGATTAGATGTGCCATACAAACGTATTGCTTCCCATGAAGTTAACCCCAAACGAGGCTATTATGGCAGCCATATCTGCTATAAGATAATTTGAACTTAATATAGTTAAGGTTAGAATTGTAGCCACTGAGAAGTTAATTATAAATGCAAGCATTGAACTTATGTTATAATGGAAAAATTTCTTCATAGCACTTCCTGAAGACAATCTCTTTTTGTAAGTCCAGAAATTATTGCAAATGAAATTGCTGATTATGGATGATTCAATTGCAATTGGCAGAGCAAGATATTCTATTAAATGGAAATTTCCATAAAGTATATCTAGAATCGCAAGTTGAATTACACTTCCAGTTAAACCCACTGCAAGGAACTTCAAGGTGGAATATCTTGATAATCTCAAAACCAAAGCTATAAACCTTATAAATTCAGTTCCTCCAAGTTTACTCTTTCCATATTTCCTTTTGTTGAATCTATAGGAAATTTCAGATATATTCATGGAGTGGCTAGCTACAACAACTTCTAACAGAACTTTATAACTCTTACTTTGTATATCTTCCGGCTTAATTAGATCGCGTTTGAAAATGAAAAATCCTGATAATGGGTCAGAAATGTTTTCCGTTTCCTGTAAACTCATATGGGCAAAAAAAGTTGCAATTTTGGAAACCAGTTTTCTATGTAAGCCAAACTCACTTTTGCTTCCCTTCATGTACCTGGATGCAACAACTATGTCCTTTCCTTTCCTGATTTCTCTTAACAGCTTCGGTATTAACTCAGGAGGGTGCTGCAAATCACCATCCATTACCAGTACATACTTTCCGTTCGCTATTCCCAATGCATCCCTTACAGCACTGGAAATCCCCATTTTTGCAGGTCTTTCTATGATGCGGATATTATTGTATTTACCAGACAGCCGTTGCACTACCTCTGCAGTCCCGTCGTTACTGTTGTCATCCACAACAATTATCTCGCTATTCATTCCCAGTGCTTCAATTCTGTGCAGTAAGATGGGTATATTATCCTTCTCGTTGTATGTTGGGATTATTATTGATAATTCAAGTGTCATTGAACCACCTCATGAATACCAAAAAACGACACCGTTGTATTTATATCGTTATTTTTTTCATTTACGAATAAGCGCAAGTTTGTTAGGGAAGTCTGCAGGTACCAGTGCAGGGTTGATGCATAGTTGAATATTTCTGTAAAATTTAAATTAAGTGAAGGGAAAAGAATAGCATCCTGACTAAGCAATTGTGGGGAATTTGTTCCGGTCATATTTTCCTCAAATAACATATAATATTTCCCATTGTCAAACGTTAGATTGATTCCAAACGTTATATTCGAGATCGCAAGTCTATTTATATTAGTTTCGCTGGTGTTTATATATACCTTCGCGCCCATGGTATATATTATCTTATTGTAGCTTAATCTGGAAACATTCACTGCAGGGTCATTAATGGAACCTGTATAATTTCCTCTTTTCATTTCAGGGTTGATAGATAGAGTTACATTCCCGGGAGTAAAAGAATAATGATTCTTTTCTTGAGGGAAATAGTTCCATCCATAGGGAACAAGACAATCTGAATGATTTACTGGTAAGAGTAATTGTGGATTGTTTAAACCATAGAAACCTGCTACTTTTCCATTTTCAGCAAATGAGCTTTGGAAATTTCCATAGTAAGCAATCAATCGGAATGAAATGTTATCGGGCAATAACTCTGTGTAATCGGCAGGATATATTGTTAGATTTGAGGTACCGAATCCAACTCTGTCATTTGAAGAGATCCATAATAACCCGTTACCGCTGCTCATATCGTCATACATATAGATTCTAAAATATACGGGTATTGATGAGGGTTGTCCATTTTGAGGTAAATAGCTTAAGGTCACATTCATTGCTGTAATTGAATTATTGATCATGTATGGATCTGAAAAATCATTTACTGAAACTATGGAAAGAGGATTATGGGTTTCCTCAATATACCCATAAAATGTTACGCCTGAAGATATTAGCACCGCCACAAGGACAATGGATCCTGTTGATCTTGCCCTGACAAATCTTTTAACCCTGGAGATAAGGGCACTTAAAAAATTCAGTGGTTCTTTCTTCTCGAGTCTATTTTCTGATACTTTTGCAACTATGGAATCAAAATAGTCAGGAAATGCTACGATCATTATGAATGGCCAGTACATAATATAATTTAGTAACAATCTGTAATAAAAGAAGAAAATGAGAACGGGAAAGGCAAGAAATGAATATTTCATCTTCTCGTAATTTTTTAGATATAACACGAACAGAACCATGAATGCAATAAGCGTTAAGACGTAATATACAAAAATTTCAACTGGGAAAAATCCTGCAAAGCTCAGGATAGAGATACCTATTCCATTTCCAATAACAGGTTGAGTCGCTATTCCAAACACAGAGGAAGTCCATGATATTGGCCCCGTGATTATAAAAGGCAAATTTACAACTAGAAATGTTAAACCCCCTGCGATCAGGTACTTTAAAACTTTGAGATAGCTTTTCAATTCTTCTTTATAAAGGAATATCAGGTAAAACGGAACTATGACAAGGATCGTTTGCTTAAATCCAAACGCAAGACCAAGAAAAATGGCGCTAATTACATAATTCTTCCTGAAGATATATGATAACGCAAAAAACGTGATCCAAACGGCATCAGTGACCCCTCCAAGTGCATAATAAATTGCATTTATGTTAATCATGAAGATAAGCGCTGCATATGGAAAAAAATCAAGTTTGTTTATCTTTCTGAAATAGTAATAGGTTATGGGAAACATCGCCAGGTAAAATGCAGAAACAATGTAAAAGGGAGGGAATGAAAATAATGCTGATGGGATAAATAACAAAACCGAGAGTCCAGGATATTGGATATAATTTATATGACCCCCTTTGAGCGTGGGAGTTATATATGATCCGGGAAGGCCAGAAAAGCTGAAGAAATTTGCCACATTTGGGTAAATATATGGATTGACTCCATGTAATAAGAGATATGCCGAATAATTGTCTATTGCGATTTCGTCTGTTCCGAAGGCAGGATAAAATTGTGAAAATGAAATGAACATTGCGAGTATTCCGGGAAGAACTGCAATAAGTAATGATCTTTTGGCCCATTTTTCATTTGAGAATCCATAGAATGCAAGGATGAAAAGCAGGGCGGCGCTAAAGAGAAGGATAAATAGACCGGTTAAACTAACAAGGTTGATATAACCTCCTTGTCCCCAAAGCTGGTTACCAATAAATATGTAAAATGCACCTAAGGCTATCATGCTGCCTCTTCTTAGGATTTCCACACCTACCTTTCCGGAGATTTCTGTATCTGCAGTCATTTGTTTGCAAAGGAGATTTTATAACGTTATATAATAATTCTTTTGATTAATTCCTTCCTTCGAGCATGAGTTTTCTAACTTTTTCCTTTTCATATTCCTCTAATATTTTTCTTGTGACATTTTCTGGGTCATACTGTTCTGCCCAATCAATGCATCTTCTTCTAACATCAGAAGTCTTTTCGGAATCCAAAAATTGTTTGCAAAGTGTCTTGATATCTTCATACTCTTCCGCAAAATAAACATCAGGACAGCTGTTATATTCAGTATAAACACCTAGTTTAGCTTCCGTAATAACTGGTGTTCCGCAAATAAGTGATTCCAAGGGAATTAGGCCAAATGCTTCATAGTCAAATAGAAATAAAGTTGCAGAAGCATTTGTTAGGATTTCCCTTACCTTTTCATCTGTTACATATCCTAAGTATTTATCGCTATCAATCTTTCTTGAGCCAAAAGCCATTATATTTATTCCATCATCAATGAGCTTTTGTATTATCTTTTTATGATTTTCGTTAATGCTTACAGTTGAGACTGCGATATATTTATTTTCAATATTTCTGTATTCGTAATGAACTTTGAAAACTTCAGGATCATAAAATATCATCTCAATCTGTGAATTTAAGCCATAGAAGTATGAAAGCGCATGTGAGGTCCATTTTGAATTGGCGGCTATGATATCAAAGGATTTGATTCTTTTATCTTCGAAAAATTGGAGGATAAAAAATATTGGATAAAACAACAAAGATGCAATTTTCAGATGCTTCTTCCTTTGATACAAAAACATCCCATTTTCATGAAGTTCCATTATTGTGATCATGGTGATTGGTTTTTTGCTTATCTTTGCATTCCTGATGTAGTGACCAATCCACTTTCCCTCGTTTGATGGTACTATGACAAAATCAAAATTGGATGACACTTTTTTATTCAAAATTATATTTGATAATTTATGATCTATACCTTTTAAAAGTTGATATCGAATTGCAAAAAGAATTCCGAACTTTCCCTCTTTAATTTTTTTATGGTATTCTATCTTCATATTCGGATTATTTTTTATTAAATTTTCATAAATGGATGATTTAATTTTCCATGTGATTAGAGTTACTTCGTTACCTACTTCAATTAACTGGGAGATTAAGGTCAAAGCTGGCTTGTTTCCTTCTATTTTATGTAAATATGGGAGAACTACGGCAATTTTTAGGTTAAACATTAAAGTACATACAAATTTTGATGATAAGTGTTATTGTAGTTGGATTATAAAATCTATCAATCGTTAATTTACATTTTATGAAACGGTTCTCTGAGAGTTCCAAAACATATTGTTATTTGTAAACGTAATAATTCGATTAATCCCCAAATGAATTCTATCGTAATCATGCACTGAACAGAATTTACTTGCCATCTACACCATCATAAACTTTTTCATTTACCTTATATCATTCACATGTTGCTTTATTCCCATAGAAGTTATTCAAGATGATTATAAAACTCATTTAATTTTGCCTTAAAACGCTGAAATGAAAAAGTCTTCGATCTATTGATCCCCTTTAGTTCATATTCTTTTGTATTATCGAGAATTGAAAGTATTCCGATAGACAGTTTTTCCGGAGATGGTTCAACAAGGATAGCGTTATCTCCCGCTATCTCTTTGAAAACTTCAATGTTGGAGGCTACCACCGGTAATCCAACAGTCATAGCTTCCACAATAGGATAACCAAAACCCTCGGCCAGAGAAGGAAAAAGCAAAACATCACAGGCATTGTATATCTTGTTTAATATATCCTCATTTACCTTATCGAATGAATATCCTTCTCCCAAGGATTTTCCTACCCTAACCAGTTCATACTCTTCCCCTAATAATTTCTTTGTTTGTAGAACTGCGTTTAAATTTTTTCGAGGATCATTGGATGAAACACTCAATATAAGTTTCTTACTTAGAGGCAATCTTAATTCATTTCTGATTTTCTCTTTATCGTTAATCAAGGTAAAAGAATTGGATACAGGAGGATATATGGTGACTATTTCCTTAGAGATATCCAATTCTTCTAGTTTTGATCTAATGAAGTTCGAATTGGTAACTATTTTACAGGACAAAAAGACTTGCTTTAAATTTTTTTTCAAGAGATTTCTAAGTTTTTGATCTTTGTTGTAATTTTCATCAATTCCAAAAAGATCATGTATTGTATAAACAAATCTATGTTTCAAATTTAACTTTGGAATTCCCTGTGAAGCATAATGAATTATTGTATCACCCGAGATTTGTCTATTAATCTGTGATTTAACTTTTCTTAGGGATAGTGAAGGAAACTTGTGATTATAATACCAGCCGTTTCCAATTTTTAAGGTCTGGGACGGACTTAATATTTTCCCTTCAAAGTATTCTTCTGGTTTAGAATAATCTAACCTTAGAGTAAATAACGGTGATTCCGAAGCAGTTGATAGATCCTTAGCATATCTACCAAGCGCAGAAAATCTATTTGATTCATTTATTATGACTTTATTCAATCTTAGCGATAGTTATAAGTGGCTAAATATATTTATTGGTTGTTGCAAAAACGTTGATATATATTAATGCACCAACTTAACTATTATTTTTTCCAAAAAGTTCATATTTTTCTGTTATTTTCATTAAACCTTAGCACTATTTGGGAATTTAAGTTATAGTTACCCTCGAGTACTATTAGTGTTGAGCACACAATCAAAACATTATATTAAATCGCAATTCAAAGCTAAAAGGATCATTTCTTCCTCAAATGTTTCCAATAAAAATATGACCCATTTAAAAATGAATGTATAACTTCTCTGTCTTTTGACATAGTCGTTCCAAGTGATGCATGCCCAACCCTATTATATCCAAATTCTATGGATTTGATTTTTATATTTAGTTTATCCAGCCTATATGATAAATCGCAATCTTCCCAACCATTTATATAGATTTCGTCAAACTTTAGTTTCATCAATAGCTTTGCATCAAAGACTCCGAAGTCGGAAAAATTTATTATTTTTCTGGTTTGGTCGTCAAGGTAAAATCTTTCAATGAATTTAAACATCATCTTATCGATATTGTATCGATCAGAAAGTACACGTGCAAAAGGAATTGATTTTCTTTCTAGTATTTCTATTACATGTCTCTTTACGGATCCATCAGCAAGTCCACTGAAGATTTTATCCTTAAGATTTAGTATATAATTTGATTTGGTTAAAATAAGATTTTCGCCACTGTAATCTCCCTTATTTGGGATTAACGAATAGACTGGATTTTTTGTTATATCGAGCTCTAATAATTCTTCTGAAGAAGGCTGATCCAAAATTATATCATCGTTAGATACAACAATAATTCTTGCGTCTCGTTCGTTTTTAAAAATGTGCTCTATACCATAATTCATAGATTTTGCATAATTAAAATAATTTCCACTTGATTGTATAAAAAAAATCGAATAATTGTTATATGCTTTCTCAAGTTTTTTACATAAATCAGAATTTGGATTCATTGTGGGTATTATGAGTTTAATGTCTGATTCTTTATTACCTCTTTTATAAAGCCTAATATCCGCATCGGGCCTTTTTTGTGAAAAATTAATAAGATCCTGTGTATCCTCAATATTTTTGAAGAAATTTAGGTTATCCGTTATATTATCGCTTTGCCATAATTTCTCTAAAAACCCTTGTTTCTCCATAGCCTATTTTTCTCTAACGTGAAATAATAATTTAAAATAAATAATTTGTCTAGGGGAAGTACTATATTTATCTGAAGAATCATAGAACTTTAATTATCAAAATCGATTTAAATGTATAAACTAATTAATTAACTCCACATACTCCTTTTGCAATTTTTTAACCTAACTAATTATCGTATAATTCGGACTTCCAATAAATGATAGATTGCCTAATTCTGAGCTTTTAAATTCTATACTTATATAATATGAATCAAAGTTTTTTATAAATAATTTTCCTGAAATTGTAACAAAATTAGCCGCAAATGAAGACTCATAAAACGTTGAAGTATAGTTTAATTCATTCCCATAACTACCCATAATTGCAATTTGTCCCGTAATATTTTTTGAGGGTAAAGTTAAATTCGATGAAAGTTTTTCTCTAACTGTAAGATTATAGCATCCAGGTGAAAGTGAAACGTAACCAGTTTCAAAAGAGTCGTTTATGTTTGAGTGTGAAGATAAAGTATAGAAATCACCAGTTCCAAAGAATTTCTCTTTACTGAACATTACTGGGGGGCCAACAAAATTTAATTTGTAAATCTCTATGTTTCCCAATCTTACATAAATACCGTAAGAAGCATTATTGGCAAAATCATTTGCTAGAGGTTGGCAAAATCCGGAATAAGCATCTGGGAATATGCCAGGCATATAAGGGACAAACACGGCATATTGAACCGATTCATTATTATAGTAACCGGGAAAATATATATTCGCCCTATTATCTAGTTGAACTATTTGATTCTGAACCAGAACAGATGCGTTCATAGGTATTAGGTTAAACGCGGTGGAAAGGTTTTTCTCCAAAGGTGTGACAGTAATATCGTTGTTTATTACTCCAGATTGAAACTTTTCCACACTAAACGGCGAATAAATCCCGAATGAAATGATACTAGATATTATTATTATAACTGCAATCTTTTTCATCACTCCTTTTTTTTGATTTAAATCTCTGAAAACGTGTGCTAGTGAAATGAATAAGAACGCAGCAAACAAATACGGATATTGTCGTGTTAAGATATCATAGTATATCGTCTGATTAGAATACCATGAAAATAGCAAATATATCAATATTGGAAGCGAATATATACTAAGAAGGGGTAAGTATAAAAGAGACTCAAATACCATATTCAGAAAAGAGAGCTTTAATGAAAAATTTTCAAATATAGATTGTAAGATATTCACGCTCGGTGAATTTACTGCAGTAGAAAAGCTCCCCAGTCTACTGGCAGAAAATAATTGACTTATCCCATATAATCTTATTCCTATGAATAAAAATAGCAACGGTATAATAAATAGTAGTAAGTTCCAAACCGTTTCGTAAGTTATTGTAAAATCAAATTTATTAAAACTTTTTCCTTGGGATTTTATAAAACCTTTCACAAAAATTAAAAATTTTGTCAAATATGGCAATGTAAGGAAAATAATGATTATAAGTGGTGCCAGAAAATTGGTTGAAGATGCTAGTACAATTAAGATAACGGTCGCAATTTTCTTCTTTTTAATATAGAATAAATAACTAATCAGGAGAAGGGGTTCGAAGAATACCATTAGATTTCCTCCCTGAGTCATAAATCCATATGTGGCAGGATAAAGAAAGTAGAGGATTTCAATTAAAATTGATATAAAGGAATTGTTTGTTATTTGCTTAGATAAGAAAAAAATTGCGCAACCGCCTATTGCGATAAATATGATTTGGTCAAAGAGAAGTGTGAGTGGAGAATTGTAAATGTATAAAGTAAATGATAATGGAACATAAATTAGCTTGGAAAAGGTTTGAGGTTCTTCAAATGGTGGATTGGGGAAATTATAAAAGTGGTAAGAAACATGGAAATTATAAAGAGTTCGATAAGTTACGCCCAAATCAAACTGGGTGTAATGATAAGTATCATATAAAAGAATATTGAAGTACCCCATGAATAAAACGAACAACAAAGCAGGGATAATAGGAGGTATGAATTTTAGAATTTTTCTAAGAAATAAAATACATTTCTGCCTTGCCAACATATTTTGTCAAATAATCAGATTATATTAAACCCTTCCGCTTAGTTCGAGTGCGGGGCATTATTATTTTTATCCTTTTTGTGTACAGTTGTAGCCTATCTTTGCCATATTTTAACATTACAACTCAATTGAAAGTTTCTGCAGCAGTGTTTTCTGTTCCTCTGTGAGTTCATCAATACTGTGTGAACTGTTAGTGTAAACAACCTCCTTTATGCCCTTCATGGTCTCTAAAGTTGTATTGTATGTCAGGCCGCATTTATTGGCGATCATTGCGATGATTGCATACCCGAGAATGGAGAGGAACACCTTCGCCCGTGTTCCTACCTCTGAATATGCATACAGAGGTTCCATGATATATTTTGAATGCATGAATGCCTTCTCAACCACATCCTTCTTTCTGTATATTTTCAGAATATCCTCCTCACCGATCATGGTATTTGTAAGAAGCACAAAGAATCCCATGCGCGATGTGTGTATCTGCATTGATTTGTGGTTCAGTGAATATGTAAAGGATGAACCTGAGAATTTAAGCGATAGATATCTTCCCATGCCATTGACCGATGTTGTGACGGATCGAATCATGTCGTTCCTGCTGCTGAATTTCACAGTCATCACTTCCTTAAGCCTGTTCTCTGCCTCGGATAATCTTGAATAGAAGGATTCTATCCTCTCTGCCTTCCCCTTTGCACTGTAATATACGATATAACGCATCTTATTGATCATGAACGATTTGTGGAATATGGTTTCCTCACCATACTGCAGGTAGTTCCTGGAGTTCTCTATTCCTGAGGATTTCTTCATAAGATCCGCATATACGGAGAGTGTTCCCGGAACTGAAGCTATTATGCTGTGTTTTATCAGTTCCCTCATATTGGATTCAGAATAGAACCCCCTGTCCATGACAATCGTCACTGAATGCATGCCGAAATCCTTCAGTTCAGTGACAAGATTGCTGATGGTTGAAACCGAGACAATGTTACCGGGCATAATCCTGTGATGTACCGGTATTCCGGAATCCCTTGTTACAGCCAGAACGAAGTTTATCTCCCTATTCTCTCCGTTGGAATGATAGTAATGACCAAATTCTGCAAGATCATTCTCCTTTCAGTAGTAACGTATTGCACTGAGATCGTATACTATGCCCGAGGAACCGAATTCCTTCACAATACGTTTTGAGATGGACCTCTGCAACAAGGCGGCCACATGTGGATTCTCAGACCCGATGAAATCGACCAGATCACGGTTCTCCTTCACCGTACCATCCCTTATACCGGTATGCATCTCTATGGATCCGGTGGAACCAAACACACCCATTGCAGCCAGTTCAACAATTCTCCTTGCCGCCTCCCTCATGTTTGTTAACCCGTTGATGGCAGGTATGAAATCATCCATTATTCCAAAATTCTCTGCATACCGGTACATTATATATGGTGCAGATTCAATAATCCTCCTTACCATGATTCTTTTCTTCGGTTCCTGCATTATTGTCTTTCCATCCAAGATTATCTCCTTGCCAATGTATTGAGAATCCTGTTTCACCTTCTTAGTTCCCTTTACCCTGTGGTTTGTCACCCTGTAAAGATATACGCTCTTTCCCTTTGGAAGTCTCCGAATGAATGTCATGTAGTGTTAATAACACTACACACTATAAGAATCTGAGGTTTTCCAAAAACTACCACCGAAATCCTTTTTCATGACCTCATGATCAATATGTATGAATCTGCTGCAGTCAAATTTCCCCGAATGGTACAAGGA
>JAEHJW020002154.1_pt1 | contig 11131 bp, 19 predicted proteins | sample 9271431 | NCBI WGS metagenome assembly JAEHJW02
CTGTGTCGCCCTTGCCTTCTTGGCAAAAATTCCTATAATGGGGCGCTTCGGGTTGTTAGCTCAGTTGGTAGAGCAGCTGACTCTTAATCAGCGGGTCGTGGGTTCGATCCCCTCACAACCCACCAATTTTTCAAGTGGTTAGGTAGTTCATGGCACAACTCTCAGCGGGGCTTGTGCCATTTTTGTACCATTGATCTCCACATTGCCGGCATACTGTGCCACATGGTCCGCAGACAGGTGCGCGTACCGCTGCACCATGTCCAAAGACGCCCAACCACCCATCTGCTGCAGAACCATCAGCGGCGTGCCGGCCTGCACGTGCCAGGATGCCCAGGTGTGCCGCAGCCCGTGCCAGGTGAAGTCCTCGATTCCGGCGCGCTTGAGTGCCTTGTGCCAAGCTTTGGTGTTGGTCTGCGTGACCGGATTCCCCTCATAGGTGAATACCCTGACGAGGTGCTTGCCGATCTGCCGACGCAGAACCTGAATAGCCTGGTCATTGAGGCTGACCGGAATCGGCTTGCGCGCTTTCGCCTGGTCTGGATGAATCCAGGCACAACGACGCTGCAGATCCACCTGCGACCATTCCAGCCCAGTGACATTGGACTGACGCAATCCCGTGAGCAGGGAGAACTCGGCCATGTCGGCCAGGTGCTCGGGAAGCTCGCGCAGAAGCCGTGCAGCTTCCTCTTTGGTCAACCAGCGCAGCCTTTGGTTCTTCACCGGATAGGGCTCGAAAGATGGCTGGGTATTCAGCCACCCCCACTTGTGGGCCCGACGCAGGATGCCACGGATCAGCGCCAAATAGTGATTGGCGGTGCTGGCCGAAGTCTCCTCTTTTTTCCGATCCAGAATCTGCTGCACAAGATCCCGGGTGACAGCGCTCAAAGGCTTGCCACTCAGGTACGGCTGCAGCCACTGTAGCTGCTGCAGATCATCCTTGAGGCTTGCCTTGTGTTCCTTTTCCTTGACCCAGCGCAGGGCTGCCTCGTCCCAGGTATGCTCCGGGGCCTCGTTCAGCCGTGACTGGCGCCAGCCTTCTGCCTTGATACGGTCGTGCAGCTCCTGTGCGGCTGCTTTGTCCGTTGTGCCAGTAGAGCGTCTAACTCTCTGGCCGCCTGGTGCGATGAAATCCATCCACCAGGTGTTACCACGTTTGTAGAGCATAGGGTTTCTCCTTTGCCCGTCTGCCGGGGTTGAGTTTGGAGCCTTTTGAGATAAGCGACAAGATCCTCTTCTAGGAAGACCCAGCTGCGGCCAGGCTTGGTGCCCGGGATCTCTCCCGCCTTGGCACGCCGCTGCACCGTGTCCTTGTGCATGTGCAGAAAAGCCGCAGCCTCGTGGATATCTAGTGTCCTGACCATCGATTATCCCCTATCGACCGAATGTAAGCGCACATAAAGAGGCTGAAAAGCGGAATCGAGAACATCGCGAATAACGTATGACGCAAGCATGCCACGAGCCTGCCGCAACAAACCAAACAATTCATCACGCCTTTCTTTTTCATCCTGGAGAGCGCGAACCAGTTCGTTATGATCCCGGATTGACTGACGCAACATTTCGAGGGAATCGATATGTTTTGCCAAAAGCTCCTCGTATTCTTCAGAATAAATCGACATTATGAGTTCTCCCACAATCTTTCAGATGTGGCGCAGATTGTCTCGTTAGCTACTCAATTCTTCCGCGCAATGGCCTACAATCCGCGTCGATCCACCCTTGTCTTTTCAGGCGATCCCAACAGGCAAGTTTTTGTTCTGGGCTGAACCCAATCCAACCATCCACTTCTGCGCACGTCCTGCCGCAAGATTTGCAGATCTCATCCCCCAGCGCCGTGGTACAAAATCCACGGCAAGGGGAATCTGGAGCATGAACGACAGGCATCAGGCAACCTGTTCCGCCGGAATCTCTTCGAAATCCTGACCGGCCAACGCCCTGATCTTCTCGATCTGCTCAGCGCTCAGCCTTGCATGGCGCTGGACTGATGCAATGATCGCATCTGCGGTTTTGCGACCCGATTCAATCAGGTCTCGCCACTTCGGGAGGTTTTCCTCAAGGCTTTCTGCCGGATATTCTGGTAATACCTGCTGCTCCATAACGGTAGCCTTGGTAGCAACCGGTTCCGGCCGCGCCGGTTCTGGCTCACACACAGAGTGGATCGTGACAATCTCCCCAGTTTCCGGGTCAATCACTTCAATGGGAACGGTGACAGTCTCTGTGGCCGCTGGTTGTGCGCTGATTTCCGGGAAAGCCTTGCGCAAGGCCTGCGACTCGGCGCATTTCACGAGTTGTGCATACGGACGGCGCCCCCACATCTTGTTGGGGGCAAGACTATCCTTGGACTTGGTTGCATAATTCTCTTTCCACATTTCCTTGGCAGAGAATTCGGCAATTTCACCGGTCGCCAACCGGCGCTTTACGGTGACCTTGCACCATGCGGGATAGGTGATTTTCACCCCGCCAAGGTTTTCTTCAACGTCCGGTCCGAACTCCGGCTCACTGACGCCAGCATAGCAGCCAGAGCGATCGGCCTGGATGCGATACAGGTTAATGCCAGGCATGATCACATCCCGCATACGCTTCAGCCTGTCGTCCCACATGGGTACGATATGCACCGGCTTTTGCAGAGGATCTAGCTTGGCGGCGCGGCAATAATCGATTGCCACCATGATGGATTCCCGTGCCGCCCCTGGATACACGCTGTTCTCCAATACATGGATAAGGTTGAGGTCGTTTTCTGACGCAGACAGCGATGGAATCGTGTTTTTTGGTTCTACTCTGGCAAGTTGAGACATGGCATTTCCCCTAAATATTACATTTCGTCCCAAAGACGAACTTTTGTGGTAGAAACTTGCTGGCTACGAACAACCAGCCGCAGGTAACCAGAATCCTGGCGGATATAGGTTCCTCGCGGGGCATGCGGCAAGATTCTGCGCAAGAGCCGATCAGCGCGAGTGCGCTGGTCCTGGCTTACAGCCGCAACGGAGAGAAGAACGGGGTTCACTGCAGAATGACCTTCTGCACCCGCCCTGCCCTTGCGATCTGCTCTTTCAGATCCACGATGCGCGTGGAGCGCGAAAAAATGAAAGAAAGGCTGGAGCCGTCGGCATAGGCAACGTCGACGCGCACGTGTTCAGGCTTGTTGTGTTGGCCAGCATGTGGCTGAGGCAATGGTTGCATGACAATCTCCCATCGTGCCGCCGGGGTGGCGGATCATGAGGAAGATTATAAACACATTGTTGAGACCTGTCAACACACGACGTGAAGCAGGGTCATGGTATCAACAGGCTCTAGGTGCTCAGGTCACGTTGAGCAAAGACAACAACGCCGACTATCTCACAATCACCAAGTGGTTTTGCCTGAAATTGTGGATTGTCCGGCACTAGAACCCAAGTTTCGCCATCTTTCATGAGCCGCTTGACGGTTGCTTCACTTGAGCCATTGCGGACAACCACAATCGACCGATGCCCCGGTATTGCAGCAGGATCCACCAAAATCACGTCTCCATCTGCTAGCGTTGGACTCATGCTGGATCCAGAGACGCGCAAGTAGAATCCTCCGTCTGGCAACTTTTTTGGTGATGGAATCCATTGTGTTGTCGGATCTATAGTGGCTCGTTCTATTGCTTCGCGAAAGTCCCCAGCAGGTACAGATCCCAATAAAGGATACCGATCAAGAACTTCCGGGCCGTGTTGCAATGGAAAATCACCATAGTATTCTACGGTTGATCTCCCAAGAAGAAAGTCAATAGATACGTCAAGTTTGGTCGCACAGTCAATGATCGCCTGCGCAGGAACTCCCCTCTTGCTCCAGTTCCAATAGGTCTGCTCAGAGATATTGAGGTATTGCTGCGCAAACTGCCTTTGGCTTGCCACGCCCCTCTCAGAGCGGATTGCCTCAAGCTTCGCGAAAACTTCTTTGTAGTTGCCAGATTCTTTACTCATAAACCAATTGTTTACTATCCCTTTCGCTGCGGCAATCGACGTGCTGTTGACAAACTACACATGGTGTTTATACTTGGCGCATGGACGGTCTCACTCGCGCAATCCAATACTTTGGTTCCCAGGCCAAGCTAGCTAAGGCTCTGGGTGTAGTCCCTATGGCAGTTCATAACTGGAAAAAACGTGGTCTGCCAATAGCTTGGGCACCAGAAATTGAACGTGCCACCAACGGTCTCGTTACACGTCAGGACCTCCGCCCAGACATCTTCGGTCCCCTCCCCACAACGATGGCTGAGCCACACCGGGAGTCGGCATGATTCCGTGTCGGCTTCTAGGCTTGGTTGCCTCTTTGCTCCACTGCCGCAACGCCCAGCGTTGCCAGTCCCACACTGCGCCGTATTCCGAGCCTGCTCGCGGATATGGCGTTTTTCTTTCTTTTGGTGCATGGCGTGGCTCCCTGTTTGTGGCTGCCGACGTGCCCACAATGCCGGAAAGCTTCTGCAAGAACGATGGAAATGTTCCGGCAAATCTTGATTGCACTTGCATGAGGATTTCCCGATGGAACCCAACGCTTCTCAACGCATGCAGTCGCTGATCCTGCGGGCAATTGCCCAAAAGGGACAACGGCCCTGTGCAGATGCAATAGGCGTGCATGAATCGGCGCTATCCCGATTCCTCGCTGGGGATGGTGGGCTAAAGCTCGGCCAACTCTGCGAACTGTTCTCCTACCTGGAGATCCAGCCCGAGTACCTGGGAGACGGTGAGAAAACCACCATCAAGGCGGAGCACCTGAAAGCTCTACGCATCTTGGCGCGGGCGGCCATGGATGAAGGAGTGACCCTGTGACGCGCAGGCCCGCCACCAGGGATCCGCTGGAAGTGCTACGCAAGCACCCGATCGCCGCTCCGGACAGGAGCATAGAGCGGGCACGGGAAACCCGTCTCAAAAACAGGCAAATCGCGGAAAGGGATGGCGCTGCCAATTCCGACGAATGGATCCAGCGAAAGATCGCGGAATTCTCTCGTAGGGGGCGGACCATATGATCTCGTACCGCCAGAAACCTATTCCCCTGAGCATCGATGGCGCCATTTGGGATTGGCGTAAGCGGAACGAATCCACAGCAAACATGATGGCGATGCTCCGCCCAGCTTTGCAGTTCTGGTATGACTATCCGGGATTTGGCTCAAGGTTTACCCCTGCGCAATCGGCTTTTGAACGAAGATTGCTGGCCGCTGGATACCATATATCGAATGCAGGAAACCGGATTCGACCGAACAAAGCCAACCTCATAAACCTGCGGATTTGGCGATGCCAGTCCACCGGGGCGACTGGCAACCCAACAAACTTTCATGGCAATCCACGGAACCTCTCTTATCTTTGGCTTCGATTTAAGCAACCGAAAAATCCAGGATTCTTTTGGGGCGGATACATACCGCTCCCACGTCTGATTGTGCTGAAGCGCGTCCAGAATCCAATGATAGGTTTGCAAATCTTCCTTGCGCTGATCTTCCTCGCTTGGCAACGGCCGAAGCAACGGTGTGTCTCCATTTGCCATGGTCTTGCTCCATTGGTGCCAAATTCATCTCGTTCCCCATTATACGGGGTTCCGGTATGAGCAAAAAATCTGGAGGAAAAGGATGATAAAACAGCATTGGTCGGTACGCCTTCTTCGGCGCGAGTTGTCGCGGAATCCATATACCGTGCCCTGTCTACTGTTTCGCGAGCGCGTCCTGGTTACAGACCACGGTCCCATGTCTCACGAAAACGACAGGGAACTGTTGGCCCTGCTGGATGGTGGTATTCGCAGCGCCGCGTTCTGGTATGGCCATGTCCTGAAATGCCCCCCCGAAGATTCGGAATCTGACCCCATATGGGTAGCGTTGGTTGTCTCCAGTGAGCGATTCGTAGACGCGCCAACCGTGGACCTGGTGTTTAAGCGCTTTCAATACGCCATGAGGATTCGCGCCGACTATGAACCAGCCGTCATCCAGAACGACGAGGATGCTTTTGCTATGCGTGCCACCTTCGACGATGCCTGCCTGGCATTGGCTGAGATGATTCGCCGATTTGACCAAAAGCTTCGCGAAGTGGCCGTAATTTACGATCCACCAGATTACTACGGCCAGGATGATCTTGCGATCGATTACCATTCACCGGGGCGGGACGATCTGCGCTGTATAAATATTTATGGCCTGAATTGCTGCAAAGACAAAAACGGTGCCTTTCCGCCCATGCCAGGCTATGAATTTTCCGCTACTGAGACGACTAGCAGCGGGGATCAGGCATGATCAGCACAACATTGCCAGATGATCTCGAACAAACTCTTGCTGATCCAAGCAGTGTCCGTCTTGGCTCGCTCTGCGGGATCGTTGGGAATTGGGATCGACCCATTCCGAACCGGATTCCCGGTATCCGCAAAATGCTTTTCCAAAGAGCAGTCCTGTGGGCGCAACCAAATTGCGGATACATCCGTCCTTGCGGGCTTGTTCAGCACAAATCGCAGTGGTTGATTCCTGGCATCGCATGCAGGCAAGTCTATCAGCGTCACCAATACGTAAGGCAACCATGCGGTAGTCAACCCCTTGTAAGCCCAGATATTTCGCTTGTCTCCCTGGCGGCACATTTCCACAAATTCCGGTCCCGTGAGTTTCCTCGTCAAGGCCCGGCAAGCGGCATACACGGACTTGAGCGTTTCTATTTCGCACATATCCGCCCGCAGCCGAACGCCGGAATCCAGATCCAATTCTGCATTTCCAAGGTATGCATATCGTGGATCGGGATGGGACGAACGCTCACAGGTACTCCCATCCGGGTGATCAAAGCGGGATGTCACGTGCATGGAATGCACGCCATACAGATCCAGCGGGCATTTACAGACTGGACAGATTGGATGGACACCTTTCTCCCGATATTGAGGGCCTTCCAGAGCAACAAACTCTTCTGGAGAAACCAATTTACCGCTGCGCTGATGGATGGCTTGTTTGGACATGGTAACCGTCTCCTGTCTGGTTACTGCCATTGCATCACAAAGCACCACTTCTACGCCAGCAACGGGGGCACCCGGACTGACACTCCCTTCGGTCGGTCGCGCTGGCACCTATTCCACAAGAAGGGGAAAGAAGGGAACCAATGAACTACTTCAAACTGTATATCGGTGATTATCAACGCGACACCTCTCACCTGTCATTGGCTGAGCACGGAGCATTTCACATGATGCTGCAGTTCTTCTACGCCACCGAGAGGCCGCTCCCCACCGGGAAGGCTCTGTACCGGATGCTCCGCGCGAACACAAAAGCAGAACAAAAAGCGATCGATTACGTGTCAAAAACGTTCTGGATTTCGGTTCCAGAGGGGCTGATCAACGAGCGCGCAATCCGTGAGATAGAACAGGGGAACAACAGAAAGCTAATCAACCAAGAGTCTGGCAGGCGTGGTGGGCGTCCTCAAAAGACGCAAGCTATTGATTCGCAACAAAACAGCATAACCGATTCGGTTTCTGTTTCGGATACCGAATTGGTTGACAATTCGGTTATGGGTTCGGTTTGTGATTCGGATACCGATATGGTTGGTAGTTCGGTTAGCGAAAACGAAACCGAAACCGAAACCGAGCCAAAACCCACAGAAAACCCTATCCATAGCCATAACCATAGCCATAACCATATACCAGAACCAATACCAAGAAATACACATATAGGCGACAGCCAAAAGGGCGAACAGAAGGCGTCGCCTTCGCGACGCAAATCTGCGTCTTTGTCGACTCTGACAGTTGGCAAGATGATTTCGGACGTGCCCAACCTGTCGGCAGAAATTGCACATGGGTACCTGGAGCATCGGCGGGCAAAGAAAAATCCGCTCACGGATCTTGCCTGGAAGTCCATCGCAAACGAGCTTTTGAAGTACGGCGGAGACCCAAACGAGGCACTTTTGTTGGCGGCAAACAAGGGGTGGACCGGGTTCCGGGCGCAGTGGATGGAAAACGAAAAATCCGCAATCCAGAAAAACTCTGTGGTGAGCGGAAATGGGGTACGTGTATCTGCGCATTCGGGATTTGCACAGCGGGATTACACCCAGGGAATCAATCCAGATGGGAGCTTTTAACCATGGGCCAGCCAGTGAAAGTCAATCCAGAAACCGTTTTGGCGGAAGTTCGATCGGCATCCTGCCCGAAACATGGGCCATTCGAGTCGCGAAAATCGGTATTTGCCGGCCAACAAATCTGGACGGATTGCCCGGTGTGCTTTGAGGAATTCGGGCGTCAACAGGTGCGAGACCAGGATTCCGCAAGGCGTGAGGCGATGCGTGCCAGGGTGATGCAAAACGCCGGCATTCCGCCAAGGTTTGCAAACCGTAAGCTGGAAAACTACATCGCCGAAACGGACGGTCAACATCGAGCGTTGCGAATTTCCCAGGACTATGCCGCGAACTTTGCAGATGCGCTTTCCGCCGGGAGAAGCCTGATTTTCTGCGGTTCTCCAGGCACGGGGAAAACGCATCTGGCCGCTGGCATTGCCCATGCAATCATCGCGCAAGGCTTTACTGCGACGTTCACTACGGCAATGGATGCCATTCGTATGGTGCGGGAAACCTACCGCAAGGGATCGGAAAAAACCGAGCGGGAAGTGATCCAGCAGTTTGCCGTTCCTGATCTCACGATCATCGACGAGGTGGGTTCCCAACTCAACACGGAAGCGGAAAAAGTCACCCTGTTCGATCTGATCAACGCCAGGTACCAAGCGCTCAGGCCCATGATTGTCATGAGCAACCTGACGCTTGGCGAGGTGGAACAGTACATCGGTGAACGTGCCTTTGACCGGCTTCGTGAGAATGGCGGGAATGCCGTGGTGTTCAATTGGGGAAGCTACCGGAGGCGGTCTTGATGCGCGAATGTGCAGCGCAGAATAACAGCCACCCGATGTTTCTTGATGAGGGGCTTCCTAATGGTGTTTTGGAAAACATAGATTCAGAAAGGCTTTTTGAAAAATTGCTTTCTGAGCATGGACAAAAGTCTTTTGCTTTGTGGAGCAAATCACATCGTTTGATGAAGGAAAAAGAACTGCAACATTGGCCATCACAGGAGACTGAGTAAATGGACATTCCGGTAATTGAACCCGCTGTTATTTCCAGATACGTGCCAGAGCACAGGGAAGAATATCGGCCACCAAAAACATTCAGGAGAACAGACACGCTTGTTCAGGGAACACCTTCTGCCACCAAGGGGAAAGCCAAAGGCAAGGCTCGCGGGGTGCAGAAATGAGTGAGATTTTCGATAACGGTGTGCGCTTTTGCATCTTGTACCGCCAGGACCGAACCCCGCGCGAAGAGGCTGAGTTCAACCGGCTATTCAAGTGGGCCTACGAAGAAGCCTTTGGTGTGGTTTCCTACATTGCCCGCAAAGCGGGACTGTCGGACATCGACATGCTTTCCGACAGTGCGACCACGCTGCTCGACTTTTGCGCCCGCAGCTACGATTGTGAGGGGAAGAAAACGCTGTTTGCTTTCTTCCGCAACATTGCGCATGCCTACCTTTTGAAACATCGCGATTTTTTGTCTTTCTCGAAGCGTCTGACCCAGGTTGGATACGAGAGTACCGACTACCTGACACGGCAAATGTATGGGGCCCCCGACGAAACCTGCTCCAAGCCTATCCATGCATCGCCGGAAGCAGAGTGCCAGGATGTCTTTGTCAACCTGTCTGAAGACAACCTTGACCCATTGTATGCCGCGGAATGGGGGAATAATGGGCATCTCTACGATGAAGATCCAGAGCCGGAAGGGGAAGACGATGATCTCTACTCCGCAGCCACAGCGGAGCCGGTTTCCCTGTCCACCTGGGTGGAGCGTACCATCGCCTATATCGACGTGGCGGATATCCCCCCACCAACGCTTGCCCGTCGTGCACAACAGATCATTGATCAACTGCACGATGTCAGCGGTTCTCCTATCGCGGACATTGCCAAGCGGCTCATGACCCGTGCCGGATCAGGATGCAGCATCTCCAGAACCCTGCTGTTCGCCATGGCTTCCTTTCTTGACCCGAAACGGCATGAGAAGACGGTCGAAAAGATCCGTCCTTTCTTGCTTGCATCCCCAGCGGAGACTATGGACCTGGGATTGCAGATCGACACGGGAGATTTGCTTCATGGCCGGGTGCCTGCGCGTAAGCCGGTAGCCCCGATGAGAGAAGATGAAACCCTCGGGCAAAAAGATGATGTTGCGGAAAAACGCCGCCAGCGACGTCCGGCGAAAAAGTCCGCGGCTTTTGTGCCATCTGTGCAAATCGATCTGCAGTTGGGGTTGGCGTCGTGAAGGGGCCAATCCCTTACCTGGGCGGGAAAGGGAGAGTCGCGGACAAGATCCTCCCGATGCTTCCGCATCCGGATCGCCGGCACACCTATGTCGAGCCCTTTTGCGGTGGTGCCAGCCTGCTATTTGCCCGCAAGCCCATTGGCATCGAGGTCATCAATGACCGCAATGAGGACGTTGTCCATTTCTTCCGGGTCTTGCAAAGACGCGGGAATGAACTACGCGAATTCCTGCAGAACGTGCCTTATGCGCGGGCGGTGTATCAGCAATGGTCCGATCCGAAGTACGCCGTGGCAGATGACATCGAGCGGGCTGCCCGTACCTTCTTCCTCGCCAGGGCCACTTTCATGGCCGAAGTGCAGCGGCCGGAAGACCGGACGCCTGCCGGCTTTGCAGTGGCGAAGTATCTGGACAACCGCGCGAGATCCATGAAAAACAAGGTGGATGATGATCTTTTGACAATCCGCGACCGTCTGCGTCACGTGGTCATCGAAAATGAGGATGCACTGAGCATCATCGACCGCTACGACAGCGAATATGCGGTTTTCTATTGCGATCCACCATACCTTCCGGAGACCAGAAAGGGCGGTGGGTACACCCACGAGTACGAAGCAGAAGACCATCAGGCGTTGTTGGAAAAGCTTCTGCAAAGCCCGGGGTATGTGGCCTTGTCTGGCTATGCAAACCCATTGTATGCCAATGTCCTCGAATCCCGTGGATGGGAGCGTCGTGATTTCGCATGGCATTGCAACACTGTGCGCAATTTTAGCGGTGACGTGCCCGATGAGGATGCCAAGCGGACGGAATCCGTGTGGCTTAATCTCCGCCTTTCTGAATATCACCAGAGAAACAGCAAGCGCCAGCAATCGTTGCCGTTGCTGGCTTGCGTCTGA
>JAEHJW020005122.1_pt1 | contig 11125 bp, 20 predicted proteins | sample 9271431 | NCBI WGS metagenome assembly JAEHJW02
GGCTAGGGCTGTCAGACCTTTCTGCGCTGCAGGGATGGTATGGCTGATGGTGATGAGCCCGCTCATCGCTTCTCGCCCTGGGCGATCTCGGCGCGGATCTGTGTGGCGATGTCCGGAGGCAGTTGGTTGATGCGCTCATTCAGGATGTCTTTTGACTTCCCTGCCGCCGCGCCTGGGTTGTATTGGAAGCCGGGATCGATGCCGTTGGGGATGCTGAAGGTCCGCCCCTGTTTGTCGGTCCATTGATAGATTCCATCATTGGGGGCCTTAAGCTTGGCCGTCTCTCCCAAGCGCTTGACGTCGCGCTCTCCACCAGAGAAGATTTTGCACTTACAGCCCCAGCCGTTCTGTGGGGTGTGGGTGCCCCACCAGGGATCGTCCGCCGGAAGACAGGTGCCATTCCAGGACAGGTGGAGCGGACGCGGCCTGATCGAGTCGCCGTGGCGGTATATTAGATAAGGTCGCGTCTTCAGCACGTCTGGATCGGTGGCCTGCTGCCACCGGCCGGCGTTGTACGCCTGGCGCGTGTTAGTCTCGAACACGATGCGGGTGCGCCAGTTGCGGCCGCCGTTGTACTGCCAGCCGTGGCGCTCCACGATCTGATCCCACTGCTTGCGGAATTCGGCCAGGGTGATGCCCCCGGTGATAGCCTGGTCAACCGCGTCGCGGATATCGGAGAGCAGGTCGCCCTTGATGGCGCCGGCGATCATGAATCCCTGGGAATGCTGATCGAGGAAGAGGTCGTTCCAGCGCTCGGTGGGGATGCTGATCTTGTTGTGGAAGAAATCGACGGCCTCCTTAAAGGGGAGGTTTAAGGCATTGACCAGAGACAAGTCTGCAAAATTACCCGCAGCCGCAATCTCGTCGATGATTTCGGCCCGGCCAGCCAAGCGTGACACCAGCATGGCGTCGCGGATCTGCGCGGCCAAGGGAGCGAGATCGAGCTTGACTTTCAACAGATCGTTCCGCAGATCGATCAGGTTGCCGGCCCGGTCAACTTCCTTCTTCAGAGCCGCTAGCCACTTGTCGATAATCGGACCGGTATCGGTATCCAGTCGCTGGGTAATGACGTCGGCGGAGTCAGGGGCGTTGGACTCGGAGAATTGGGCGGGCGCGGCAGGCTCCACGAGTTGCCCCGGTAGTGCCGGGCCGGCGCCTGGTTGCTGTGCCGGCGCATCCTCGATGTCGCCATCCTCCAGGTTGTATTCACGCAGGTAATAGTCCCTGGTCAGTTTCAGGCCGGAGCGCGAAAGGGATTCTGTCAGGTCCTTGTCCCTGGCTGCCTGCTTGCCGTCGACCTCCTCTTCTTCCCAGAGGCTGAATCTTGGTGCGCCTTCGGCGTTGTTCCAGTTGACCTCGCAGATCCAGTCGATCAGTTTGTACAGCGTTTCCTCGATCAGAGATTTATCCGAGTCGCGCAGATCATCGCGGACATCGCCCGCAACACCCTTACCGCCCCCCAGCTCACCGGAGACCGACTCGCCCGCCCCGGCATGACCGAGCCAGACGGTGCTGATAGCGTTGTTGGCCTCGGCGATGATGTCTCTGTACAGCGCCGAGGTGGCCCCCTTGGTTCCGGATTCCTTGAAGTCGACCGAGCCATCGTCGGGGATAACGGCTACGGCGTCCTGGATCATCCGTGCAAGGACGTCGAGCATCTCGTTGATCTGTTCCGGCGTTGATGATCGCGGCAGCTTGCCGATGGGCCAGACCTGGCCGTACTTCTCGCTGAACTGTATCCAGAACCTCCAGCCCCCCTTCTTGAAGGTGACCGGCCAAAAACAGCGCGAGAGCAGCCCCAGGCCGTAGGGGTTTTCATAGCTGGATTCGTTGGTCGGGCAGAGGAACTTCCTGGCGGGCAGCTCCTCTCCGTCCATCATGTGGTCGCGGCTACGGAAGCGCAGATCGTTGGCCTGACCAAAGGCAAACCAGCGCTGCGGCTTGGCAATGATATCGAACGGCACAGTGAGTCCGTCCCGGCTGCCCCAGATGATCTCCATGGGGGCGTAACCGTATGACCGAGCCTGGAGGATCTCGCCCATGATCCGGTTGAGGGGGAGCTTGTCAAAGATCGCCTTGACCGCCTTGGCCTGGCGGCTCTTGGCTCCCTTGCCCTTGTCCACCTCCCAGTCCAGCGCCAGGGTGGCGTTGAAACGGTTGGTCATGCTGCCCGACACGCGGTCATCGATGACCAGGTCGCCATAGACCTTGATGTCTTTCCCCTGGGCCTTGAGCACCGGGTCGGGGTTGGGCAGATACATGTTGCCGATGGCATAGTAATCGATGCTGCGCGACCGGACGGCGATCTCCTCGGAGAGAGATCCGGAGGTGGCCGCTGGTTCGGAGAAGCGCATGAAGGTGCCGTCGGGAAGATAGAGGCCGTTTGTCATCAGTTGTACCCCGCGAGAATATCTTTGGATGATCCGCCGGAAAGACCCATGAAACCATTCTGGTTGACGGCGGGCCTGGATGCGGCCCAGCCGGGTCCGGAATCCTGCTTTGTTGCAAAATGCGCCAAGGCAAGCATGATTGCCCCATCCCCGTGGCGCTTGAAGTCGGCATCCTTCGTGTCTTGGACGCGCAGGCTGGGCAGCTTGATGATGCCGTCGATCAGCTCCAGGGTCCGAATGTCGTTAAGAATGTCGATGTCCCTGGGGAGATCGAACATGGCATCCTCAAAAGCCTGCTGGAATGCGGTCATGTTTTCTCGGTACCATGCGTCATTAAGCATGACCTCCAGGATGCGTGGACGGCCGTATTTGTCTGCCGTTTCCTCGGCCAAACCATAGCCGTTGCCGGTGGCATCCATGGCCCCATTGCGAAACCTGGGCAGATGGTCGATGATGTGCCAGAGGATTTGCTTTTGATGACGGGTCGGGACGTTGTGCATTTCCAGGATGAACGGCACCATCCGTTTCAGATCCTGCAAGATGGTCATTGGGCCGAATACGGCAAAGTCACCGTGCCGGGCATAGTCAGATCCAAAGCTGTGCTGTATTGTCGGGTCAAGCGTCAGCAACGCCTGGTTGACATGCGTCACGATCCAATCGGCTATCCATCCGTCTCGGTATTTCATGGCCTTTGGTACAAAATCGCTGCCCAGGGCCAAGCGAAGGATCGGACGCACCTCTTTCATGCACTGCTCGACCAGTACGCCGGGGATCGCCACGCCGGAGCCCTCGCGGGGAATGGCGTCAAGCTCCTCTTTCTTGGCGGCAATATTGCTGCCGTAGCCCTTGATGATGCCGTCGTACCATGTCTTTTTCCCCTCCGAAGTTGGCGTCCATCCCTTGATCAGACAGACCCGCTCATAGAGGCCGTTGTTGACCGCGTCGTCAAAGGTGCAGTGGAATACCTTGTAACCATTGATCCCGGCCCTCGCATCTCGGATCAGCTGATTAAAGGCATTCTTCATGCCGTTGTGGGTGGAGATGATCCGGATTTTGCCGGCCCAGATAAGGAGGGCGGTACAGGCATCAATCACGGCCTGAACGTTCTTGTGGAACGCAGCCTCGTCGATGTTGACGATCCCCTGGAGGCCGCGAATGTTGGCCGGGTTGCTGGACAGGGCCACGATCTGGAAGCCGGAGGCGAAACGGATGCGGTACGAGGTGATTTGCTTGCTTGATCCGTCATCCTGCTGGTCCTCGAACAGGAACACCTCGATGCCGTTCCACCCCTCGGCCATGGCACAAGCCATAATCTTGGCCATCTTGGCGCAGTAGCCGATAAACTCTAGCCCCTTGTCTTTCGTGTCGCCGACGTAGTACACATTATCGCCTCCAGCCTTGCGGTTGCTGGCAGCGGTGATGGTATCGTCCAGGGCGGTGGCATAGGTGATGCCAGTGCGACGGCCCTTTTCGGAGATATTCAGATCATGCTCGTGGATCTGCTTGATCCATTGACGCTGGTGCAGCATAAGCACGCCGTCAGCAAGAGGATCAAAACTTCCGTCTGTTGGAATCTCCCGTGCCCGAGGCGGCAACTCGGCATCATCCAGAATGCGTATGACGTCGCCGGGCTGGCTCACTGTACCCCCAGAACCTGTTGGCGCCAGAAGGCTGCCTGTTCAGCGTTGAGACCTTGCTGCACAGCGGCCTTTTCAACCGCCTCGGCAGCATCGGCAAGCGCTGATTTTCGTATTTCCGCCTCGCGCTTGACGTTGATGGTGGCCGATTGCTCCAGCCGCTGGACGGCCAGTGCCAGTGCCTTGACCTGGTCGATGGTGGCGGCCATGATCTCCGGATCGGCGATATCGGCGTCCTGTATCTTGAGGGTAAGATCAAAGGCCATGGTGCGCAGCATTTCGTTGATCAGCAGGCCGGTCTGCCCCTGGGGAGCCGCGCCAACCTGGGAGATATACATCTGGGCCACTTCGCGGCTTTGCTTGAGCTTCTCTCCCACCTCGGCCATGCGGACCGCATAGCGGTTAACGCTGCTCTTGGTCACCCGCTCGGGAACGCCCGCCAGATCGAGCAGGGCGTTGGTGCGCCGGGTGGCCTCCTCCTGGGTGATGCGCGGGTCCTGGAGCCACGCCTGGAGATTGGCCTTGATATCCGGAGGCAGTATTTCAATGGTGGAAGGTTTGGGCATGGGTCAGCCTCTCGGGCCTGGGCGCTTGACACCCGGCACCGTGGCCGCACCCGTGGCGACATCCAGCCCGCGCTGGGTGGCGGTGGCAACCAGCACACCTACGTCGTTAATTGCCAGCAAACCCTGTTCCTGGAGCCAGTACAGATCGGTGCGGACCCGGTCGCGCCCCACGGCGTGGCCGTACTTGGCAAGGACCAGTTGCAGTACGCTCTCGTTGCTGGCATACCCGTCGGTATCGGCCAGCTCGCGCAGGATCACCAGCCGGATGTCGGCGGTCTTCAGGTCGGAATAATTCATTATTTGCCCCTCCCGTTGTTGATCAGGAATTCATTCATCAAGTCCACGGCGCGGCCTATGCCATCCAACCTGCCAGCGACCTCATGCACGTCGCCGTGCAGCTGCTCGATCCGTTTTGATATATCCATAAACGCGCCATAACTGGGCAGTGAGTGCACCTCTGATCCGATCCGTTCGACCTTTACCTCCGTTTCATTCAGTCGCCCGCTATGCCCGGCGCAGCGCCGCTGCAGTTCCTTGTCAAAATCCGCCAGGGCGCGGCTGAATTCATCTTTCAGAAGACCGGCTTCCTTGTTGGCATTTACTGCCTTCGCGGACGCCTCGCTGATGCTCCGTTCCACCTCGCGCAGGTTCCGGCCGAGAGACCAGCGGAGCGCAGTTATAAGCACCCCCGTCCACGCCATTACCGCCGGGACAATGACCCCTGGGTCGTGCCACTCAACAGCCATACACTCCCTCCTCAAAATCAGATTGACATTCTATGCACCTGCGGCAGCCTGGCATTGCCAGCCGCCGCTTGATGGGTATTTCCTCGCCGCAATCATCACAGTGGGTTGCGGCCGGGCCGGTTGGCCGGTTGCGCTGATGTTCGGCCAGGGCGGCAGCCTGGAACTGCTCGTTGATCCCCTGAACCATATCCATGTCATCGGGCACTGCTGCCTCCACGGTACCCGTCCAGGATCGTCTCCAGCTGCTCGGCGTAGCCGGCAACCGCCTCCAGGGATTCGGCGTAGGCGCGGACCACATCAGCCGGTGGCGAATCGGTCCGGAGGTTCCGGATGGCCAGGTGCGGCCGGGTCACCTCGGGGGGCGCGGTGCAGGGCACGGCCACCGGAACTTCCACGGTTCGCGGCAGGGTGCCGCATCCGGCCAGGATCAGGATCATGGCCAAAGGCGCAAAGTGTTTCACTCTTCATCCTCCCAGCGCTTGTTGAACTCCAGGGCGTGCTCCGCTCCCCACTTGACGGCGTCCGGGCAGGCCGGGGGAATGGCGGCCACGGTGACGGTGCGGACCCGCTCGACGGTGACGGTGCGGACGCGCTCTGCCTTCTTGGCGGCTTCCTTGACCCGCTGCGCCTGTTTGTCCGCCTCGGCCTTCCAGATGGTAACGGCCCGGTTCTGGGTGGCCAGCTTGTCACCAAGGACATCCTGCCGGGCCTTGGCGGCATCGAGGCGGGCGCTCTGGATCTCGACCGTGACGCCCAGGCCGATGCAGATGATCAGCAGCGCGGCAGTCACATAGATCAGCGCCTGGAGGCCCCAGGGAGAGCGGGTTATCAAACCGGTCAGAAACTGCATCACACCCACCCGAGGTACTTGGGCGCCCGGACGTCACAGATGATGTGCGGGTACTCGTTGCGCATCTTGGCCAGGGGGCGGCCGTAGAGGAGCTTCTGCTCGTAGGGCATGGCAACCTGGTCAAGCCCACCCGCCCATCGGTCATGCGGCACTCCGGTGCGGATGGCTAGGGCGCGGCGCTGCAAGACGGTGCCGTAGCCGGCGTTGTAGGCCACCAGAGAGCCCCGCCAGCGTGAGTCATCGTCTCGGAAGAGCCGGGAGACCTCCTTGAAGTTCGATCTGTCGGTGATGACGGCATAGCCGAGCTGATACTTGACGTTGAAACGGTCCTCCCACTTCCAGTCCTTAAAGATCCGCTGGGCGGCCTTGAAATTGTTGAAGCGGGAGGTCACGGTGATCTGCCCCAGACCGAAGCCGTACTCGCGGGAGGTCTTCAGCTCGGCCCGCTCGTTCCATCCGGCCGATTCCTGCTCGATCTGGCCGCCGGCATAGTGCCGAAGCGGCGCATCAGGCCAGTGGGCGTTAAAGGCGTCTTTAAGGGCCGGCAGGTAGCGCTTGGCCTTGGCGGTGGGTTCAGTGGCGGCCGAAGCCTTGGCGGGGTTGATGACGCCTGCGGCGAGGGCGATTATGCCGAACAGGAAGGCCAGCATGGCGATCCAGACCAGGGCGGAGGTGAGCGGCGTCTCCAGGGCCTTCTTCCAGGCGACCTGGATGTCGGCGTAGGGGAAGAGCGCCTTGCGGATGTAGTGGCCGATCAGGGCGGTGAATGATACGACGGTGAGGATGTAGATGGCGCCAACGATGGCCTCGTAGTCGCCCTTATAAAACAGCAGGGTCAGGGCGAAGAGGCCGAGGAACGGCAGGCAGCGGATCAGTTCCTTTCGGTGGGTGGACATACGGTCGGGCATGGCTGTCTCCTTTGTGCTGGAATGGACCGGGAGCGCCGGTCCAGTTGCAGTGCGGGGACAGATTAGCCGGGATACGGGAAATGTGCAGTTAAAGCGGCTTTAAATGCGAAAGCCCCTCCAAGGTGTGGAGAGGCTTTGAGGGTGGCGGGTTTATTCCGGGCTTTGTATCGCGTTACGGAAAGGTTGTCAAGAGGTTGTGCCGAAGAACGGCAGCAGAGGCTGATCATACTTGTCCTTGCGCTTCTGCACCTCGGCGTTGATCTGGTAGATCCGGATGACGCTGAGGCCAGTTTCGCGCACCAACTGATCCATGTTGCTCGATCCCCGGAATTTCAGCCATATCTCGCGGTCACGCTGCAGCTGGTCCAGCTTCGGCACCTTGGGGATGTATTCACCCCGAAAATCGCGCTGCACCAGGAGCGCCACTTCTGCGGCCACGGCGGCGTGACCGGCCTGATCGGGAACAACCTGGGTCAGTATGGCGGCGACCTGGTCGCGGAACTGGCGGAAGCGGTCCGAGGTGACCGGGTCGGGCGTGGCCGACGGCACGTCGAGAAGGAGCCCGGAGCTGTCATCCTGTGGTATCTGTTTTTGCGGACGCGGGTCACTCAGCCGCCGGGCCACTTGGATCTGACCGCCCCAGGTGGTGCGTATCCATTCCACGGCCAGCAGAGCTGCGTATTCTGCCGTTTCCGGCGGCATGCCGTGCCCTGCCAGCAGTTCCGCAACCTTGTCCCAGATGTCGTTAAGGATCTCCGGGTAGAGGTCGCGGTATGTTTCAAGGGTGGCGGTGTTCACCGCTTCTCTCCGGACAGGTCCCATCCTTGACGCTGGGCCTGTTTGCGCAGGGCAGTGATGATCTTGTACAGGTCGCCGTCTTTCACCCAGGCCACCTTGTCCACCTTGCAAACCGCCTTGGCAATGGCATCGGCGTAGGCCCATGACTTCTTGCCGATGGTCAGGAGCGCCTCGATCTTGCCGAGCTGCTCGTCACGGCTCTGGCCGCGCTTGTCCATGTTCTTCGGCCGGCCTGGGTAGCTGCGCTTGTCCTTGGGCTGCCACGGCTTCCGTGGTCCCTCCCCGGCCAGCACTGACAGCCGGTCAATCAGTTCCTGGCGCTCGCGGTCCGTCAACTCCTTGGAGGAGTCGGCGCGGCCGTGGCTGATGTCCAGGATCGTGTCCCTGTAGTTGTCATCGTCGTAACCGGGCTGCGCCTTTTTCACCTTGCCCAGCAGGGCATGGATGCGGGCGCGATCACGGTTCCACTGATCCTCGGGAGAGAGTTTTTTTAAGGGTCTGTAAGCCATGGTTTAATCCTCATTTAACTGAAATATCGTAAACCTTGAAGCTCACTCGCTTGAGGGAGTAATTGTTCTTTCCATAGACATGAGCAGCAAGAATTTCAGCTGCTGCTCGGGGGCCATTCATCTTGCTTGTCTTGTAATCTGTAAGTTCCGGGCATGAGGCGACGTAACCCCATCCTTCCAATTTGCAATACATTCTGTGAGTTTTTGAGTTCATACCCCCCCCCCCTCGATTCCGGCAACGGGAGCCGTTGCTGCATCCATCCGCTTTCGTCAATCCGGTCTTCCATAATCATTCTCCGTACAGCCTCTTCATTGTCTGAAAGAACTCGGCTGCCAGCGGATCATCCGAAAAGGTCATCTGCTCCGGCTTCGGCATGCCCCACTGTTTGTCCTTTTCCCAGGGCCGCTCCCGCGCCAGGCGCTCGGCTTCGGCCCTGGGGAGCCCACCGCAAAACTCCATGATCCCGGCGCGTTCCTCGAAGTCGATCTGCTTATCCTTGTCCCAGGACACTGCTCACCCGCTCCCGGAAGGCGTATTCTTCATCGCGCAGGATCTTCTCCAAGGCCGCTTCCAGCAGAAACTGCTGCCGGCTGCCTCCGTTGATCGCGGCGTCGATCACTTCCAGCTCTTCGTCGGAGGCCCGGAAGGAAAGGACGTTGTAGCGCGGGTTGAGCTTCATCTTGCCCATGTCAGACGGCCTCACCTTTGGCTTCATATTTCCAGTCTGGCGCCAGCTCGATGCTGACGTTGTTTTTGACCAGGTGCGACTTGAGCGCCTTGAATGATGTCCACCAGGGGTAATGGACTGTGAATGTCTCGGTCGGATCGACGTTCATCCGCTTGAGGATTCGTTTGCTCATCTTCTGCATGGCGGTGCGGCTCTTTGCCGTCCAGGCTGACTTCTTGACCGACCGGAAGAAGCGCCGCCGCTCCTCGCAATCCTCTTGCATCCATTTGCCCTTGAGCGAGCCGTTCACATAGAACGCGATGACGAGCTTCATTTTGATGCGCTCCAGGCAGAGACAGAGGTGATAACCATCGCAGATAAGCCCCACTGGCTGAAACTGGTTCGACAGGCACTGCTCAACATGATCCCAATCCGCTTTCGTCATAGCTCTTCCTCTTTTTCGTCTTGGAATGAGGGGATCACTCCACCTGGGAATTTCCTCTCGATTGCCGCGTCGATCCGGGTCGGGAGACCGGCCATGAATTCACGGTCGCGCCGGTGGGCCTCTCTGATCCGCTGGGCAACATCCTCGGGGATGCCACGCTTGCCGGCTTCGTAATCCTGATAGGTACGGCGCGGCAGGCCCAGGGTACGATACATATCGCAGGTGCCGAACTTCATCCCGATCCTGATCCGCTTCAGCTCCTCGCCGCTCATGTGCGTGCGCTTTTGCCGCTTTTTTTGTTTTTCAGGCTGTTTTTGCACGCGGTCTCCTTGGCTGCTCATCAGGCCCCAGGCGCCACCCTGGGGCGACGGATCACCTTGCCGGTGTCGGCAAAATGATCCGTTTCGCGGTTACTCTCCTGCCGGTTCCTCCCTCTGGATGTTATGGCACTCCAGAGTGACAGAGCCGCTGCCCTTGTGTCCGGTGCCAAACGGCATGGCGTGGATAATGCCCTGGACAGCTCCGGTCACGACAATGCCATCAGTACAGCCTTCTTTTCTCTTGGTGCAGTTACCGCAGGGGGTGTTGACCGAGTACGACATGGTGTTTCTCCTTTCGTGAGTTGGTGCTGCTATCTGATTTCCTCTGTATCGATGATGAATCCCCAGGTCTTGCATTCCGGGCAAACCTGTCGCGTGCAGGTCTCCAAGCGTCCACTGGTGGAGGTGTAATGAATTCGCTTGCGCTCGGTGATAAAGGTGTCCACCGGACAAAGGTCGTTGTTGCAGCGGCTGGTGAGCCGGAAGTATGGTGCTCGCATCAGAACACCTCCATGAACTGCTCTCCGGTGCCGTCATCCTCATAGATCCGGAGGCAGAGCAACTCACCCATGGCATCGGATACCGGCATCTCGTACGGCAGGTTGGTCAGGATTGCCTGCAACTCGGCGACGGTCTGCGGTTCGTATTCAGCGACAAGGCGGGCCATCAAGCCACCTCCTCCAGGTCGGTCTCGAACGGCACGATCACGAAGTCCTCACCTTGTTCCAGGCTGATCCAGCGACAGCCTTGGACGGCCTCCGGGTTGGCCAGGATGGCTTCCTTGTTGATCTCCTCCTTGGTGCGAAGAAAGAGCGCCGCCAGCCCCTTTTGCTTGATCTCCTCGATAGCCTCCTTGACCCGGACGGCTTTGCAGGACATGGGGCGCATCCGCCAGCGGATCTCGCCAGTCATCAGGTTGGCGGTCTTGATTTTGCCGCCATTAGTCAAGGCATCTTTATTAGCCTCGCTCCAGGTATGCACGCCGTCGGTAAGCTGTTGAATCGCCTCGTTGTGCGGGGTGATAATCTTGTCGTATTTCTCGCGGATGGCGGTGATCTGGTCATCCATATCCGCTTTCAGACGCTGCCGGTCCCGCTGGTGGCTGCCTATCTCGGCAATCATGTTGACCACCTCTTCCCGAGACTGTGGCACCCGGTGCGCTGCCGCTACTGCCTTAATCTTTGCTACTTTTGCCATCCCTCTTTCTCCTTTCAATCTCATTCTCGTTGATGATCTGATCTGTCTTTCTGTTCCAGTACAGCGCTTCAGATTCGTGTTTTTCTGCCAG
>JAEHJW020000760.1_pt1 | contig 11123 bp, 10 predicted proteins | sample 9271431 | NCBI WGS metagenome assembly JAEHJW02
CTGTTTGAAATAATTGAAGAATGCCCTGCTGATATATTAGATGGACGAGAAATTTATTGGGGAATGTTTTATGAAACTTTAGGTGAAAATGGATTGAATTGTAAATTAGGAAGTGGTAATGGTTATATGAGTGAAGAAACTAAACAAAAAATTAGCAAAGGAAATCTAGGTAAAGAAAAAACACAACAACATAAAGATAATATAAAACAAGCTAGACAAGGGATGAGATTTACTCAAGAACATAAAGATAATATGAGTAATAGTAGAGTTAGATATCCTGTATTGTGTATAGAAACTGATACGGTTTATAAGAGTGCTAATCAAGCTTCAAAAGATTTAAATGTATTTCCATGTGAAATAATAAATGTATGTAAAGGTAAACATAAACAAACAAAAGGTTATACATTCAAATTTGCATAAAATCATGGAAGTTAGTAAAAAAATTAGGAGTCAGTTAGCCTTTTTTAATATAACCCCTGAAACAGCCCCACAAATACGTTATAATTTATTTGACTTAATTGATGAAATAGTTTCTGCTAGTGAAGGCGCATATAAATGGAATGATATATATTATATGCCTATCTGGTTAAGAAAATTTACATTCAATAAATTGAAAGATAGAATTGAAAAACGTAACGCTCAGAAAAATCCTCAAAAACAAAATCAAAACATTTTAATAAGTCCTGATGGAACTATTAATAAACAAGCTTTCCAAGAAGCAAATAAAAATATGACCGGTAAAACCAGCTATAAATAAAATGGATGGTTTTTCATATTTATAATAAAATATATTTAGATGGCTGATTCTATTAGAGATATAAATAAAGAGATAAAATCTTTACAAGAACAATTGGGGCAAACTCCAAATGCCAAATTTTTGAAGAAAGATATAGAAGATGCCAAAAGTGTACTCCAAGATTTAAGAAATGAATGGGCTTATGTAAATAGTGATTTAAAAAGTATTCATGATTCTCTTAGGGAAAGTTTAGGTTTCATAAGTAGTCAAAATTATGAATTAAATCAAATGAAATCCTCTATGAAGGGGATAGCAGGTCTTGCTGATAAATTAAACGATTATAGAAAAGGAGATGTAGATTTAGGTAAAAAGGAAATTGAATTTTTAGGTAAAAAAGCTAAAAAACAATTTGAAAGTCTCCAAATCAGTATAAATAGTGGAACACTTAATAAAACCCAATTGAAGGAAGCCCAAGAAGCTCTTAGACTTCAAGGTGCATTTAATGATAGACTAAAAGAAACATTAGATTTACATAACTCAATAACAAAAAATACAGGTGTTGAATTATTTAGTGGTATTTCAGATATTGTAAATTCATTACCTGGTTTAAGAAAATTAGGTGAACCTTTCCAAGATGCTGCAAAAGCAGCAAAAGAAGCGGCTCGTATCAAAGCTTTAAATATAGCAGCAGGAGGTACAGGTGCTGGTCTTCCTACAGCTTTTTCTGCAGGTATAAAATCATTAGGTCCATCCTTAATGAAAAATTTTGGTCCATTATTTATTATTGAACAATTCATTGAAGGATTAAATAAAGCAGACAAAGAAACAACAGAATTGAAAAAATCAATGGCTCTTAATACAATAGAGTCAATGAAATTTAGAACAAATTTAGCGTTTGCTGCTGCTTCTTCTGGAAATATAAATGTAACTACTTCAAAATTATTAGAAACGTTTTCCTCTATTAATAAACAATTTGGTTTTATATCAAATTTCTCTGATAATACATTAATTACATTAACAAAATTAACTCAAGTTGTAGGAATAGGAGCTGATTCAGCAAACAATTTAGCTGCTGCTTCCAAAATAAATGGATTAAATTTTGAAAATTCATATAAAAATACATTGTCTACTAGTTATGAAATGCAACGTCAAGCTGGTATACAATTTGATTTAAGAGAAATATTAACAGAATCTGGTAAAATAACAGGACAAATACGCGCTAATTTAGGTGCTAACCCTCCTAAATTGGCAGAAGCAGTTACTCAATCAAAATTATTTGGTGCTTCTTTGCAGGAAGTTGCCGCGACTGCTTCTTCATTTTTAGATTTTGAATCATCAATAAGCGATCAATTACAAGCAGAATTATTACTCGGAAAAAACATAAATATAGAAAGAGCTAGAGCAGCTGCTCTAAATGGTGATCAAGTTACCTTAGCAAAAGAATTACGAAAAGAAGCAGGAACATTTGCTGATTTTTCCAAAATGAATGTGATTCAACAACAAGCTTTATCAAAAGCGTTAGGTATGTCATCTGACCAATTGGCAAATATATTATTCCAACAAGATTTACAAAATAAATCGAGAAGAGAATTAGTTGCATTGGGTGGTGAAGATTTAGTTAATAGACTTGAATCGCAAACATTAGCGGATAAATTCAATGCTACAATGGATAAACTTAAGGGAATATTCACTGATGTTGCAACAGCTTTTATGCCTGTGTTAGGTATTTTGGGAGCAGTTTTAAGTTTAGTAGGTTTAATTATAGGAGCTGTTGGTGATTTAATCAATCTTTTAGGGGGAAACACAAGTTTTACAGGAATTAAAAAAGGGTGGGAAGGGTTTACAGCAGCATCTAATTTAGCTTTTGGGGTAGGCGATGTTATTTCTCCAGCAAGTGGTCAAACACAAATTTCTACTAAAGAAGGTGGATTATTTAATTTATCAAAAAATGATGATGTAATTGCTACTCCAGGTTTAGTAAATAAAATTAATCAATCATCAAATAATACATCACAAAATATAACACAAGTTAACATGTCAGAAACAAACATGTTACTTAGACAAATATTGACTAAACAAGGTACTGTTAAAATTGATAACACACAAATAGGTACTGCATTTGCAATGAATACTTACGAAATACAATAAATATTTAAATAATTAAATAAAATGGGAATATTAAATAAATTACAAACAACAGGTTCACCTTATTCGAAAAATAATGGTGCTACTCCTTCAGTTCCAGATTTAGCAGGATCAAAATTACATAATGAATATTCTATTAATGGAAATCCTTCTTTAAAAGGATATCCTAAACCATCTTCTTTAGATTTAGATGGAAAAACACCCGACAAATATTTAGATCAAAAATTTGATTAATGTCAATTGTAACCCAAATCAATAATACTAAATTCCGTTCTCTCAAATACGGAAATGATAGGTTAAATGGAGGTAGTAGTAATCAACCTTACATACAAACCCCTATACTTGAAAAATCTCCTGGTACAGGAGGTCCAGATTTTCTATTAAGAGGTGGGTTATTGATTCCTGATCGAACATTAAAAGATGTATCAAGAATTACTCAAATGTTTTTTGATACAAGATCTCCTAATGGGTTGTTATTTACTGCTAAACAGAATATATTATCTTTAACAGAAGTTAATACAAAAGCAGAGCAAGGTGATATTCTAAATACATTTTCTAATATAAATAGTAAAATATATTCTCCAACAAGTACTATTGCACAAGTTGCTATTACTGCTGAAGGAGGACATATTTCTAAACAAGGTTTAGTTCCTGAAAACATATTATCTTTATTAAGTGATTCTATTGGAGGAAGTCATAAGCGATTAGAAAATTTATATAATAATCATATTGCACAATCTTCTTTTTTAGCTCCTGTTTTATCAACAGATATTCTATATTCATATTCAGGTGGACCAGGAAGTATAGGAGGAATAGGAAGAACAAATATATTATTATCTTCCGATAGAACTGGATTGAATAACCCAAATATAAAAGTACCTATTAGTGATGTTTTAAAAACTAATTCTATAACTCTTTCAACGGATGACCGTTCATATAGAACAGGAGTTACTAGATATTATAATACTCTTACTAATAATAAATTTTTTAATGATTTAAAATCATCATTTAATGAAGTAACAGGGAAATCAATTTTTAAAACAAAACCTTCACCAGGCGATGTTTTAAATCTAACAGGATCATTATCATATACTCAGATTTCAGAATATTCATCGTCAAAAGATAATCCATCTGTTGGAGATGATTTCAGAACCCAATTAACAAGTTCTGTTCTATATTCAAAAAGTTTAAATTATAAAAATGGTAATTATGAAAAAAGAACTAATTATAATCCGAGACCTAAATCAACAGTTGATTATTCATTAACTGGTTCTATTCCATATGATAAAATAAATGCATCTGGGCTATATTATAGTTCATTACATGATTCTACTGGAGATTTTAATGATTTAGTTAAATTTAGAATTGCTGTAGTAGACAATGATAATCCCGATAAAGCAACATATATGCATTTCAGAGCATACATAGACTCATTTAGTGATTCATATAATTCTGACTGGAATTCATTGAATTATGTTGGAAGAGGTGAAAAATTTTATAGATATCAAGGATTTAATAGAGAGGTATCACTTTCATGGACTGTCGCTGCTCAATCAAAAGCAGAATTAATTCCTATGTATCATAAATTAAATTACTTAGCATCAAGTTTTACTCCTAATTATTCAAAAAATGGATACATGAGAGGAAATTTGGTTAAATTAACTATAGGTGGTTATTTATATGAACAACCAGGAATAATTACATCAATGACTCTAGATATCCCACAAGAATCCACATGGGAAATAGGTATTGGAACAGATCAACCAGAAGATAGTAGTGTAAAAGAACTTCCACACATAATAAGAGTAACTGGTGTTAAATTTATTCCAATACATACTTTCACCCCACAATTATTTGATAAAAACACTTTAGAACAAAGATACATAGCATTATCAAATGGATTTGGAAAAGAAAAAAATAATTACTCAGATAATACGCAATTATATCAATGAACCGTTACCAAAATATAACTACATTATCGACAGAAAAAGGTAAAAGGTACTATAAATCTGTGAAATATCCTGAAATTCCTTTGGATATTAATGATATTTATGTATATTCTACTATAGGAGATAGATTTGAAACAATTGCATTGGACTATTATAATGATAAATCATTGTGGTGGATAGTGTCAATTGCTAATTCTTCATTAAAACAAAATTCATACTTTATTCCAGTAGGGACTCAATTAAGAATTCCACAAAATATAAGTAGTATAATTAGTCAATTCAATCGACTAAATCAATTATGACAGGAAACATAATAGGAGAAGAATTTAAGGAATATGTTCTAGAACAAATACAAGCCAGACAAAAAATATATGGGTCTGGCTTAAATTCTAGTAGAACACCTGAACAAATAAACTATCTGAACAATAGAAATGTTTGGATAAAAATGGCTTCTTCTGTTAAAGTAGAAGACGATATACGAATCACAAATTTAAATATACCACAAACAAATGTTAATTCATTTAAGGGAAATAATTTAGCACAAAAAGCTATCTTATTTAATACTGTCTCTGAATTATCATATGATAATAAACAAAACCCATCATATATTCTTCGTCAAGGAATAGCTACTAATAATTCATTATGGAATAATTCAACATACGGGCTAGGTGGTGCAGATTTTGGATTGCAACCCCCTCCAGGTATATTATCAGCAGAAGTAAATACTATTAATAGAGGTTCTATACGTAAAACAACTGTTAAATTAAAAGTATATAATAAGTTTCAATTTGAGTTGATAGAGTTATTATATTTACGTATAGGTTTTACTATGATGCTTGAATGGGGATGGGATAAATATGTTAATAATAAAACTAATAAAGTTGAATCAGTAGGAAATTCATTAATAGAAGAATTTTGGTTTAATCAACAAAATGATAATTCCACCCAATTACAAGTTCTCAAACAAATAGAATTATTTCGCGAAAGATATCAAGGGAACTATGATGGTTTTTTTGGTAAAGTATCAAATTATAATTGGACCCTTTCTTCTGATGGAAGTTATGATATATCTATTGATTTAATTTCTTTAGGGGATGTAATAGAATCATTACAAGTAAGAATATCTGCTACTTCAAATTTCATTACAACAGAAGATCAAGACAAACCGTTATTGTCTTCTATGGGGCAAACAACTATAGAACAGTGGTTGTATAAGGCATTAAATAACAAGAAATTTAAGGATGGATCTGACTATATATTATTAGGTGGGGTAAATCCTACTAATAAATATAAAGCAAGTTATAAGTGGGGAAATAATTCTAGTACAATAGGCGAATATGATTCTGATATATATAATCAAGATATATATCATCATATGGATCCAAAATACAAATATTATGTTTCATTTGGCGAATTTATCAATCAATTAGAACAATTATGCATTCCTAAAATTGAAAATGGAACTAGTTCTGAACCCCAATTATATTTTGATAAAGATTTAGAAAATATATTAATAAAATATTTTCCTAATCAAATTTCATTGGATCCGCGTGTATGTTTAATTAAACCATACCTATTTCCTAGTGATTTTTCTGATGTGTTTCCCAATACTGATAATCTAAAAAATTATATATCACCTAATTATAAAATATTATTAGGTCAGTTGATGAATTTATATTTAAATTTTGATTTCATTATTCAGACTCTTAAATCAAATATTGATAAAGAAGGTAAATTATCATTATTTAAATTTCTTGAAAATATATGTGAAGGTGTAAATATTTCTTTAGGTAATGTAAATAAAATTCAACCTATTATTAAAGAAGAAAATATAATAACATTTATTGATCAATCATTACAATCCTCTCCTTCAATAAATAAAAGCAAAACGGATACTGCTGTTATCGAGGTATATGGATATAATAGAAAAGATGGTACTTCTAATTTTGTTAAAGATATTAAATTCCAGACAAAACTAACAAAAGAAACGGCAGCAATGATAAGTATCGGCGCTACGGCAAGTGGGGATGAAACTTCTATTAAAAATGGTGATGCTACTGCATTTTCTAAATGGAATGAAGGATTAATCGATAGATTTTGCCAAAAAATAACAGACCCTTCAGAAGAATCTAAACAACAACAAAACACTACTCAAGAAATAAAAAGATGGACTGTTGTGTGGCCTGCTTCAAGATTACAAGAATTATATCCTGATGTGATACAAAAATATTTTCCTGGAACTATATTAACTTCTACTCAATCGAGTGATATAATGTTATTAATTAATAATTATATTGATAATCAGAGTTTATTACTTCAAACTCCAAAAAATAATCAAGAATCAGCTGCACAAGAAATAGCAGGAAGAGAAATCGATAGAAGAAGCAAAATAGTAATTAATCCTACAGAAGAAAATTTTAAATCAGATCCTATTACTGGTTATTTAGCATATATTGTGGATTCATTTGGAGGAGACACTAATTTAAAAATAAATGATGGAGAAGGTTCCAAACCATATCATGTAGATTCATCAAAATCTAATTATTATAATTATAATCCTCAATTTATTGAGATGGGAAAATCATTGTATAAAGCATATATAACAAAAAAATCATTACAAATATATAATTCAACTAAAAAACAATCCTCTCAAATAGGTTTCCTTCCATTAGAATTTGATTTAACTGTAGAAGGTATATCAGGAATGAAAATATATAATAAATTAAACATATCACAAAATTTTCTTCCTAGCAATTATCCTAAAACGTTTGATTTTTTAGTAACAAAACTAAACCATAAAATAGAATTATCTGGATGGAATACTGAAATAGGTACATTATCTACTTCAAATATAGATGATATAGAAGATCAAATAAATAATTATGTACCTCCTGTTGTTCAACAATCTCAATCAATGGAGAAAGTTGTTCCATATTCTGATAATCAAAAACGAGTTGCTCATTTATTGAAACTAAAAGGCCTTTCTATTGAACAAGTATCAGGTATTATGGGTAATATACAACAAGAAAGTAGATTTAATCCATTAGAGGCATCAAATAAAGTAGCAGCAGGTCTTATTCAATGGGAAGCTATATGGTATGGAGGTAAAACTAAAACTACTACTGGAGTATTTGAAAGAATAGGTAAAACAATTGATTCTCAAATAACATTTTTAACAAATGGATCAACAGATCGCTATTCTCAATGGGTTCGTTCAAGTAATTCATCAAAAACACCTGAAGAAACAGCTATATCGTTTTGTAATATTGTTGAAAGAGCTGGTATACCTTTTATGACAAATAGAACAGGATATGCAAGGTATTTTTATAATCAATTAAATAAAGAAGATAGTAAATTAAATTGGAAATTATTATAAAATGAAGTATTATCCAAAATCGCAAATAAAAACTGGTTTATTTACTAAAGGGAATGAATTCGTTTATTCCCAAACAAACCAACCTTATAAAGGATATTATTGGGCGACTTCAACAGGAGAATATTATACTGGAAAAAATCCTGATGAGAGACCTTCCTCTTTAATAATTCCTATTACTCAAACTAATTCGAATACATTACTTCCTGATAATAGTATTGTAAAAAATAATGAAATAAATTCATATTATATAATAGATCCAGTATATAATTCGATAAAAAATAAATCAAATTCTATATATGCTCCTTCTTATCCAACACAATATAATCCATCTCCTACACAAGAAGATTATACAAATGGGTATTTTACAAGATATTTCGCTAAGAAGAATAATACTTCAAAGTATATAGAAATATCTCAAAAAGAATATACATTGTACAGTATGTCTTCCCCAACTGTACAATCAGAATTATATTCAGTTGTAAATATAAAATGGTATATTACTGGGCAGAATGCTTATGTAGATAATCAATCATCTGTTATTCAAATAGAAAATTCAATAGGATGGTATGGTTTCACACAGTATTTTAAAGAAAAATTTGATAAATTTGTAAAATAATTTGGCTCTCTAAATTATTCTTCGTATATTTATAATATATAATTAAATAGGAAATTAATAAACAATGAAAAAACAACTTATTACAGAAGCAGAAAAACAAAGAATGCAAAAATTGGCCGGAATAATTAACGAAGAACAAACTATCCAACCAATTCCCGAAGAAATTGAAGAATATATTATATCATTGTTTGATATGAGTATTTCTGATGAAGAAGAAGATGGCGAACCATTCAAAGAAATTTTTGATAAAGAAGGATTTGGCGATGAAGATGGTTTTGAACCCACTTATAATTTTATTAAGTCACAAGGAGGTTCAATAACCATTGAAGGAAATCCGGATATAACTGCTAAAGCATTAGAAGATGGAAGTATTGAATTGAGTGGAATACATTCTTTAGATTAATTAATTTCAATAAATCTTTATAATAAATAATTTGGCTCCTCAACGGAGCCTTTTTATATTTATTAAATAAAATAATATAATACATAATTTCATCATATTTATAATATATAACTAAATATTATTAAATATGAAAAAATGTAACACATGTAAAATTGAAAAACCTTTTGAGGATTTCTATAAAAGTAAACATTCAAAAGATGGTCATCAAGGAAAATGTAAACAATGCGATTTATTAAATGCTAAAGAATTTAAAAAGAAAAATCCTAATTACAACAGCACATATTTTAAGAATAATAAAGATAGATTTTATAAATGGATATATGATCGTAGAGATGAAAATAGAGATGAATTTAATGAATATATGAGAGAATATAGGAAAGAAAATCTTATTCATATTAGAGAATATCAAAATATATGGATGAAAAACAAATATAATACTGATATTAATTATAAATTAAAAATAAATGTTAAAGGGAGGATTGTATTTTCTCTAAAAAAAGATAATCTAAAGAAAGGAGAAAAAATAACTGAATATTTAGGTTGTTCTATTGAAAATTATAAAATTTATCTCGAACAACAATTCCTTCCAGAAATGAACTGGGAAAATCACGGAACTATTTGGGAAATTGATCATATTATTCCAATCGCTTTTTTCGATTTATTAATAAGAGAAGAACAAAAGAAATGTTTTCATTATTCAAATACACAACCACTTTTCAAAACAACAGAAATAGCTAAATCATTTGGATATGATGACCATATAGGTAATAGAAATAAAGGATATAAATAAATTAAAATAAAAGTTTTGTATTATTTAATAGAATCAATAGAGCACCTCGAACAATTCTATAGACACAACTATAAAGAAGTGTTTATGGAGATAATTCCGTTCAACAATCATGTTCATCCCACACAAAATGATATATCGCTTATTTATGTAAGACCTTGCGAAGAAACCAAAGGTTTTATGTTATGCATACAACATAGTGAAACGCTATCGATCGCGCTAAATCTCGCATTGAAAGCGCTAAAAACGTATGATAAAATATATGTTAGAGATAAGAAAGAGGCACTTCATTATTTATCATTAAAAAATTTGTGGGATATAAATATTTCTCCAAAACCAATACAATTATCGGCAACAATTGCTCACGATATTTTTTATAAGAAACACGGAAATTTACCTGATATTAATAAAATTATTCCAATATCAAAACATTATGAGGTTTGTGAAAAATTATATGAAGATTTAAAAAATAACATAAAAGAAGAATATACAAAGTATGAACAATTTTTTAACAGTAAAGTCGCAGTGGTTTTCAGCGCCATCGAGCGAAGTGGTTTACGAGTACAACCAGAATTGTTTGGAAAATACTTCCATGATATTGATGGAGAATATACCTTCACTCAATTCAACCTTAAAACTACAACTACAAGACCAGCAAACAAATTTGGAGGAGTAAATTATGCTGCTTTAAATAAAGAAAATGGTTGTCGCGCTTCATTTATACCTAGTAATGATTTGTTGGTAGAAATGGATATTTCTGCATATCATCCAACTATTTTAAGTAGCTTAATTGGTTATCATTTTGAAGGTGATATTCATCAACAATTAGCCGATTTGTATGGTAGCTGCCCCAGATTACAAGAAGAATTAAAAAACGATTCAAGAAAAATTGAGTCATTAAATCCAATCCAAAATGTATTACTTAATAGCTTTGAAAAAAAGCTGTGATTATTTGGCTTCGTTATAGAGCTTGCCGATTTACTGAGAACTTTCTGCAGCGTCATCCACGCTTTCGCTCAAATCATACAACAACCATTGCTTTTTGGCGATCTGCTTGGCTTTTGACCGAAGTAGTTTGATGAAATCTGCTACACCAACAGGCTCGTTACCG
>JAEHJW020000687.1_pt1 | contig 11114 bp, 10 predicted proteins | sample 9271431 | NCBI WGS metagenome assembly JAEHJW02
TCAACACCGACCAGGGATCGCAATTTACGGCGTCCAGCTTCATCCAGGTTCTGCAGAAGAACCGAATCCAAATCAGCATGGATGGCCGTGGCGCCTGGCGCGACAACGTGTTCGTCGAGCGGCTGTGAAAGTCGGTCAAGTACGGAGACATGCTCCGCGCGGCCGCCGAGATAAACTTCCCTCGCTGAGGGCGCCACTGAAGATTAAAGATCGTCAGCGCGCTTCGCTTGGATTGGCAACCGCGCCCGCTTGTAAAGGGATCGGCCCAATTATTTCCTCATGGCTCGTCGAGATACTTACGGCGATTTATTGGTCGGGCGATTGTTTTTGAGGATTCTTAATTTGCTTGGACGATTGAATTCGTTGCCAAACTATTTTCATGCGAGACTTGCACTTTGCAGGAAGTGATTCTGGCCCGCAAAAATTTGCGCATAGATTTTTTCTTTATGCTCGATATTGGTTCGCGTCGGCGATGCAGTGCGGTTCCGGGTTCGGCTCAGTTGATGAGGTTTACTCTCAGATGTGCACGCCCTAGCGCAGAAATTTAATTAATGGTCATCCGCTGGAAGTTCCGTTGTTACTGCACTAATCGTGGACGTAATGAGATCCATCTTTTTCTACGTCGGTTAGACCGCAAGGCCTTGGCGGATTTACGACGTGCGTTGCAGCATTTACAGACAAAGGAGGTGCATTATTGGTCACGACCGCACGCAAGTCCTCTTGGAAATCACATATATGTGATACGCTTTAAAAGCGGGCAAGGGCAATTCCGGCTTTTCGGCCACCACGATCGTGCGCGAAAACAGTTCGTAATTACTGTCGCGGGAATAGAGAAGGACGGAAGATATGAACCGAGCCAATACCTCGATCTCGCAGTTTCCAGAAAGGCGGAATGCGATCGAGACCCAGAACGGAACACCTGTGCAGGGTTGGACCCAGATGCAACGTGGGTTTGGCCCTCGCTGGATGGGGACGGGCACTTTACTCCCCGATTGGTTAAGTGATCCAGAGGACCGCCGCGGGTACCTTGAGTCTTGCATTGAGCAGGACATTGCTTGGCAAATTAGGCTCAATCGAGAGGCGCGAGATTTGACGCAAGCGGAGTTAGCTGCATCAGTTGGAACTCGCCAATCAAGTATCGCGCGTGCGGAAGACCCCTCTTACGGCAAACACTCCATCGCTATGCTTACCAAAATCGCACACGCGTTCGGCTGCGCATTGCTGTTGCGGTTCGTAAGTTATCGTGAATTCCTCGATCGCATTAGTGACACCTCGCCCGAGTCTTTGGTGGTAAAGGCAGATGAATAAAATTATTAATCCAGTTGAAGACGAGCTGAAAAAGAAAGCGGTAGAGCAGCCTCACGGATTCGTTTACGTCGACAAAGTCTTAAATATTAAAACGGATGGCTTCGGCGTACAGGTGACATTCGGTTGGGAAACGCCTAACGGTGCGTATAGTCCGGTCGTTACTGCTGCGATGCCGGTGCCTTTTGCCGAACACTTGGCTCAAACGTTGCTCAAAGCAGTTCGAGACGCCAAAGAGCAGCGAAAGAGAAACGATGGGTAACTTTGTTTTGTTTGTGGTTTCCGAGAACTACATAATTTAGTTCGCATGCTTTCTTTGCGATGCACCGCTTCAAGCAAGTCGAGCACAGAGCAACCGCAGCTAATTGGCGTGCACCCGCTGAAAATAGTCGAAATCAAAGTGCCGCCAATGGAATGCTCCAACCCGTTAACGACCCTTCCGGAGCAAGTGCGAGCACGCCGCATACTGCCTTAGCTTCAGCCGGCTTTGCGTTCTATCGTGCGTTAAGGTTCCAACCGTTTGGCTGACCGTCAGCTGCGGCCAAGCGAACAAGTGACCGACCACGTCGCTTGTGGCTGACCATTACGCCATCGCTGCTGAGCCTCGAACAGATCCCGCGACAGCTAGTCGGCAGCGATCAGATCACGGACGGCGCCGAGGTATTCGAGCGACATGACTGGCCCCAGGACACTGGCGCCGATCTCGCCGCGGGTCGTCACGTTGCCGACGGTCACCGTGCGGCTTATGACTGCGCCGCGTGCCGCGTCGCGCTGCGCGGCTGGTGGCTCCGGATCGCTTGCGCCTCCGCGGCGATGCGGAGCATTTCGTCGAATCGGCGCCAATAGTCGTCGGTCCCGCCATGGTGGGCGAGAGAGCCGCGCGAGCTGCTCAAGCCGCTTGGCCATGCGATTGAGCCGGGCCTGTGCCTGTCGGCTGATGTTGCGGCGGTCGCCCTGGCGGGGCGATTTCGAAGTGGATTTTCGTGCCGCGCGGGGGACTTTTGGGAGATTACGTTCCGCAGTCTCGCCGTAAGTGCCTGAAAATATGGCGCTCCCTACGAGATTCGAACTCGTGTTACAGCCTTGAGAGGGCCCAGCAATGTTAACTGTCATAAACCGGTATCATGCGTAATCGATTGTAAAATATACAAAATTAAAAATGGAGAAAAATGGTCGTAAATGGGTGAAACTGGCGAAACTTACCCGAAGTTACCCGGAGTAATCATGGCTACAGCCTTGCGATTACACACGCGGGAGGCGCGCAAGAAGCTCCCAGTGCGATCTGATCCGTATTGGCACGAACTGCGCCGCGGACTGCATCTCGGCTATCGCCACGGAGCTAGCGGAGGTAGCTGGCTACTGCGCGAGTTCAACGCGCGCGCCGGGAAAGACGGCCAGGGGGGCTATGTGAAGCGCCGGCTCGGCGCCGCCGATGACGTCTTGTCAGCCGACGGTATGCACGTGCTGTCCTGGACCGATGCGTGCGCCACAGCTCTGGGAACCGACCGACCGACGATCACGAAACCCGCGCGCCTTACGGTGGCAGAGGCGGCCGATGCGTACTTTTCGACGCGAACCTCGATCAACTCGCATGACCGCCTGACCTGGGCGCGATTCATCGAGCCGAAGCTCGGCAGCCGATCAGTTGCCGAACTCACGACGGGCGACCTTGAGAAGTGGCTCTCGCATCAGGTTCCATCCACTGACGACAAAGAGGTCCTGCGTGCGGCGCGGGCCACGGCCAATCGTCGCTGGACTGTCTTGCGCGCAATTCTCAACAGCGCGTTCCGCAAAGACCCCGCCCGCGTGCCCTCAGCTGAGGCGTGGCGGCGCGTGCGATCATTTCAACGCGTCGATCGACCTCGAACCCGCACTTTGAGCGTTGCCGAGGCGCGGAAACTCCTCAACGCATTGCCAGAGCCGCTTAAAACCATGGCGCGCGGAGCTCTCGAGACGGGGCTGCGTCTGGGCGAACTAGAAGCGCTGCGTGCGGCAGATGTCGGGCGCGACTTCGTGCGCGTTCGTAACAGCAAGAGCGGCAAGCCGCGCACGGTGCCACTGACCGGTGAAGGCGCCGCATTCTTCTCGAGCCTTGTGACGGACAAGGCGCCGGATGCGCCCGTCTTTGATTTCGTTTCACGAATCAATGTTTCCCGTCAAATGCGCGCAGCCTGTGTGGCCGCCGACATCGATCCGCCAGCCGTATTTCACGACCTTCGCCGATCCTACGGCTCGTTGCTGCTGAATAGCGGCGCCTCATCGGATGCGATCCAGGAATTACTAGGGCATGCGGACTTGCGGATGACCCGTCGCGCCTACGCTCACATCGCCGATGTAACGCTCCACAGGGCAGTAAAAAAACTGCCGTCATTTACAGCGGAATCGCCGAAAAGCCGCCCGAGGTCCGTATGAAGTCGGAGCAGCGAAAGGCGCTCGGAGAGATCCTGCTGCAGGCAGTCGACGCTCCGGGAAAAGGCGCTTATGTGCCGGCTACCGCTGCTGATTTACGGGCTTTCGGTGCGGAATTGAAAGGCCGTGCTCGTGGGCGTCCGTCAGATCCAAGCGCGAAAGAAGCACTATTGCGAATGGCGCGCGAATACTACGATTTGCGCATTCGTGGTTATGGATGCAATGAGGCAATTGCTATCGTGCTGCATAAGCGTCACGACGGCTCCATGTACGAACACGACGAGCGGCGTTGGCGTGCTCCAAAGAGTCTTCTTCGAGAGTTGCGGGGTCCGCTGAGAGAAGAGGCGCTTCGTTTTTTAGATCTACTATCCGTAACACCGGAAGAAGTTGCGGCCCTGCGTAAGCAGTTGAAAGAGAAATCACTCCCAAAACCCAGGAGGGATACGCGGAAATAAATCGGCGTATTTTTCTCCTCGATTCCTTCCGCGCCCGGCATAGCCGATCTTGGCACTACCAACATACGGAGGGTATTCGATGACTACGAGAAGCCATATGACGAGCGCGCCGCTCCCGAAGCCGGGGTCCCTCAAACGGGCAGCCGCCCAGGTCGGCGTTTCCATTCCGACTCTCTACCGCCTCATCGCCGCGGAGAAGTTGCGGTCCTACCACATCGGCCGCGCGCATCGCGTCACCGATGAAGCAATCGCAGATTGCATCGCGCTCCTCGAGCGTGAGGCACGGTCGACGGAGTGCGCCAAATGAACGCCGTCACCCTGCAGGATTCCGAAGGGCTGGACCCAAAGGAACAGATCGCAAACGCGGGTGAGTCGATCACGGGAGCGGCAAACGCCGAGACCCACAATGCACTGTTCGTTGCGCGGGGTTCTGCCGCTGATCTCGGCGTTATCGTGCGCCAAGAGAGCCTGACGATGCGTCAACTTGCCATTCTACTGAAGGAGGCTCAGGCAAAAACAGTAGCGTACTCGTTCGATGAGATCTCGACCGCTCGAGCGGAGCTTCAACGCGCGAAGGCTTCGTTGGACGAAGCCAATGCACAGCAACCGCACTCCGCCGCAACGAACCTGGAGACATTGCGTGAGGCAGTGAGCGATGCGCGTGCGCGGGTCAATTCGATGAAAAAGACGGCGTGGATTACGTACGCGCGCTTTTCGCACGCGCGTCGAAAGCTTGCAGACCTAACAAGCGTGACCGCATTTGTCGGCGATGCGGACAAGGGAGCGCGTCGCGAGGTGTTGGTTCGTCAGCTCGATGAAATGCGCTGCGCGTACATTCTCCACACTTCGACCTCGCACGGTTGCGAGGGAGAGGAGCGCTATCGCCTCATCATTCCGCTTCGCACCCCTTTGAACAATCCACGTCAGCAGTACCCGAAGTTGTGGCAGTGGTTCAATAGCAAGCTCGGCAACATACTTGATCCGGGCGCCAAAGATCCGATTCGCCTCAACTACATGCCGCGCGTGCCGACTGGCGCTACAGGACACACGGTGATCTGCGTTGACGATCGGCCGTGGTTTGACGCATTGGAAGCCGTATCCGATGCGAGCGTCCAAGAGTCCACGAAACAAACCGAGTGCGTGCGTAAGGAGCCAGACCCCGCGACGTCGGAAGTGCTGTCGGCGATCACCTCGGAGCAGGAGAGCAATTTGAGGTCAGCGCTTCAGTCGCCGGGGCTCCTTCAGGAAATGGGCGATAACGGATTTTGGTCTAATCACATCGGTTACGCGTTGCTGAGTCTCGGCGAAAAGGGCAGAGAACTATTTGTGTGGGCATCAGAGCAGGCGCCCGGCTTTGAGCCCGGAGCACCGGAGACCTGGTGGGAAAACCACGAAACGTACGCCCCGACGATGGACTTTCGACACATTTACAAAAAGGCTGGTGAATTGGGGTGGCAGAACCCGCGTACTTGTCGGATCGCTAACGTTAAGGATTTTGCGGTTGTTGCGGAAACTACCTCGCGATCTGGGTTTCAAGTTACTCAGAAAGGTAGGCCGATTTCGAACGTCTCCAACGCCGCTCGAGTTCTCGCCAACCAGCAAAGTGTCGCGCTCACATTCGATGAATTTCTAGACTGCGTCATGGTGACCTGGCCTAACGAGGTCGCGCGGGTCCTAAGGGAGGATGACGTTACGCGTGTCCAGATTGAGCTGCAGCAGCTCGGCATGTCGAGTATTGGGCCAGGCGCAACTCGCGATGCGATGTACCTCGTCGCCCGGCAGAACCTCTCGAACTGTGTGACGGCATGGCTCGATCAGCTAACTTGGGACGGTAAGCGGCGCTTGTCGCTACTGTTGCAGACCGGTTTCGGCACTACTCGTACTCGATACCATGTTTGCGCCGGCCGAAATATGGTGATCGCAATGGTCGCCAGAGCATACGCGCCTGGCTGCCAATTGGACGAAGCGCTGGTGTTCGAAGGTCCGCAGGGTGCGTATAAGTCGTCGGCCTTGCGCATCATCGGCGGGGAGTATTTTAAGGAACTAACCGCCGATCCAAATTCAAAAGATTTTGAGCACCAGCTGCGTGGGGTGTGGCTCGGCGAGTTTCCTGAATTGCACGCAATGCGTCGCGCGGACGATATTGCGCGTATCAAGCAGTTTCTAACGTGCCGCGAAGATCACTATCGACCCCCGTACGCAAGGGAGATGCGGGACTACAAGCGTCGCGTGGTGCTGTGCGGAACAACCAATGAACACGAGTGGCTTCACGACCCCACTGGCGGCCGACGGTTCGTACCGATTGAGGTTGGTAAAGTCGATCTCAATTGGCTTCGTGAGAATCGGGCGCAGTTATTTGCCGAGGCGGTTGCGCGGTACAAAGCGGGCTACAAATATTGGAAATACCCACGCGAGGAGATGCTTGAGCATCAGCAGGATCGTGCGCCAGAGGATCCGTGGACGCCTAAAGTTCACGAGTACCTAAAGGGGCGCGGCGAGATCACTAGCTCATCCGACGTGCTGGGGGACGCTCTCGACATTCCGAGCGATCGGCAAAACGCATCCATGACGACACGGGTAAATCATATTCTTCGCAAGCTTGGGTGCGTGCAACTGACACGGCGAAGGATACGCGGAATGCGCAAGCGTCCATGGACGATCCCTTCAGCGCTCGCGCAGCTTCCGTGCACAGTGCGCGGGGTGTTTCACCAATCATCGCTGGCCGCGAACGAGTTCTCGATCGCTCCCGAGCAGGCGAACTTCCATGACCTGCTGTAAATCGACTCGGATTGCGAGAATGAAATCGCCAGCCTATCGACGTGGATTCAGACGAAGACCGAGCGGCGCGACCAAACTCGATCCAGTTATTTGGGATCTGGTCGCTTACAGTCGCGTGCCGGGTGCGAGCGCACGTGCTGATGCCAAGAGCTCTACGCGGTGCTTCGCGTCGCGCAGTCGTGCCGGCGCGAGTACCAGCGTGGGGTGTCTTGGCGCTGTATCCTGAGCGATGTCCCACCCGTCCCACCTGTCCCACAGTATTCCTAACGATTTATTGGTGGTGCCTGAAGGACGCGGGGGGGATATCCATTGTGTGTGAGTACTGTTTAGGTAGTTTATGAAAGTACGGGTGGCCAGGTGGACAGGGTGGACGCGGGTCTCGACGTAATCACGGTCGATGCGAGTTTCGGGCGCTCATTCGATTGACGTCACGATGGTTATTCGCGTTTGAATTCATAACCAGAATTTCAATAACCAAAAGCGCTCGCGCTGCGCGATCCGCTCTCTGACTCATTGAACATAAGTCAGGCCCTGCGATGATCGCTTCAAGGACGATACGACCGCCTTCGTCGCGGTCGCCTCGCGAGAGACGAGGATCTCGAGGGTGGTTCCTCGGCGCAGTGCTCTGTCGGCCGCCGTGGAATGTTTGTGACGGAGCCTTGCGGCAACGGGAACCTATCCGGCGCTCGTTGGCCGGCGTCGGCACTTGATGTGGACATCAGCCCGGAAGGCTATTATCGTGTCCGATAATGGCAGTTATCGGACGTAAACGATGAAACAGATCACCCCGCGGATCTCGGGTCCTGTCGATGTGAGAGGTCGCTTGGCTGAGTGGGGGTACCGGGCCCGAGGGGCATTCGCACCGAACACCGAGCGCGCCTTGCGGGCCGACAGCGCTGCGTTCTCGGCATGGTGCATGGCGTCGGCGGTGACGGCGCTGCCTGCGACACCGGACACCATCGCCGCCTTCCTGCGCGCCCAAGCGGACGACGGCAAGGCAATCGCAACCCTGCGTCGCCGCACAGCGACCATCGCCCGAATGCATCGGGCGGCAGGCCTGCCCAATCCATGCGATTCCGAGACCATCAGACTCACGTTGCGCGCGATCGCTCGAGCCAAGGGCACCCAGCAAAAGCAGGCTGCACCCCTCAGTCGTCGCGATGCGGATCGAATTATCGATCGCATCGCAGCTGAAGGGGCACGTCTCAGGGATCGGCGCGATGTGGCATTGATGCTGGTCGGTCGCGATCTGCTTGCCCGAGCATCCGAGCTCATCTCCATCACCGTGGACGCCGTGGAATGGATCGCCGAGGATGCCGCGCGGATAGCGCTACGACGCCATAAGACCTCCACCCAGCCCGTCTGGTGTCGACTTGGGCCCGACGCTGCCACAGCGCTTCGGATCTGGCTCGAAGCGGCCCAGATCACGTCTGGAACGGTCTTTCGGTCCGTGACCAAGGGCGGCCAAGTCACCAACAGAGCGCTGTCCGTACGGGATGTGGGACGGATCATCTTGTCGCTGACAGCCCGCGCGAAGTTACAGGGTCAGAGCGCACGATTCAGTAGCCACAGTCTGCGGGTCGGAATGGCGATCGACCTCGTCGCCGCGTCGGTCGAAAGCGCGGCAATCATGCAGGCTGCAGGTTGGAAGAGCGCACGTATGCTGGCGCATTACACCGAGCGACTTGAATGCGACCGAGGTGCCATCGCGAAGTATTACCGGCTGGGTGCGAGTAACTCCTGATCTCGCGCGACGCTCTGTTTCCAGCAGCATCGCGATGAGTGCGCCAGCCAAGTCGAAAACCCATATGCCAATGCTCGATGGCCATGAGAATGCTGGTCATACGCCGAGGGCAAATTTTTGGTTATTTTCGTGCCGAACTCGTGCACCCACATCGCTTATCTTGGACGTTGCTGATCCGCGTGCCTTCCTAGCCCAGGATCGACACCTCGCGATGCGGCGCGACCTTACCGTCTGCAGGAAGTCATTTAAGTCGTAATGTGTAAGCCAAGCGTGCGCGAACCGCAGCGAGCCCTGGCAAATTCGCATGGCCTGCTGCTCGACGGGTGCGTCGCATAGGCGCTCGCGCTTAAGGCAAGCGCCGAGTGCATGGCGCACCGCTGGCATCGCGCCACTAGTGCTTCGACTTGTCGTGCGGCGGCGAGATTGCGTGGTTTGCGAGAATCTCTCGAAGACGCTCTTGCTTTCGCCGGAGCTCTGGGCTCGGTGGCTGCGATTTTCGCTCCATATATTCTATTAGTCGTTTCTTCGTCTCCTCCCACATCAATTTGTCATCGGAGGATTCCGGTGCTGTTTCCTTATTCTGAGATATGCGGTCGTCTTTGGGTGGCTTGTTCATCACGAATGCCTCCAGTGCAGAACATGTTTGGCAAGGTTGCTCGACCCACGTATGTCAATCAAATCTCTTCGCGCGAATGACGTCAGCGGTAGTGGCAGCTCCTCTATCCGTGCGACGCTGAACGCCTTTTTTGCCGCAACCTCCCGTCGCTATCCCGGGCGTTTCGATAGCTAGACGCGGGCAATCCGTCGATGCCATTTCGTCCTCGGATGTCTGGGAATTGTGATTTCGCCGAAAAGTCGCGGTCGCGCTCGTGCAACCGATCGCCCCGGTCGCGGCGCCGGCTGCCGTGGGGATGACCTATTTTTGTTGCGCTCGAAATAGACTGAACCGCATTCATGGTCATGATCCGATATTAATCTGGGTCGGGAATGGAATTGAGATCCACGATCCGCGTCTTCAACCATTCGGTTTGTTGTTCTTCCGAACCAATGAGCGGGATAAGTCGATCTGAGACCCAAGCGATGTTGCCGGGTTGACGCCTATCGAGCCCCTCGGCGTGCCATGCCGCGGGGATCTTTCTATTGAAGAGATCGCGGAGCGCCTCCCGTTCGCGGGGCCGCCCAAAGAGCTCCACAAGTTCATCGCCAACAATTGCTGAGGGAAAGGGTCCTAAAATTACGACGGTGACATGATCCGCGTCGGAGCCGCGTGCGGCGCTCACGCAGAGTGAAAATCGCGCGATTTCGGACACCGTCGAAGTTTCGAAATGCGGACCATGGCCTCTGACCGTAGGCTCCGCGACGGATTCGGACGCGAGGAGCATGTCAAGCACGTTGACGGCGAAATGATTGGCGTCCGCCACCTCGTAAGTCGAGGTCAAATCGACAATGTAGTCGAGGTTGCCGTTTGCTGTGACTCGGGTTGACCATATCGTCACGAGATATTTGCCGACGAGGGCGCGTCGACCCTGATCCATGCCGACGGCGACTGTCCCGATGTCTTGATTATCGGGTCCCGTGAGTTTCGATGCGGCAATCGGCATGCGGTGGCGCCGCGGGAAAGGAACAACGTTTTCATGGGTCGATTCGAAGCTGATCGAACGGCTGCGCTGATCGGATGTTTGATCTGGACTGTCATGTTCAAATTCGGATGTAGCGGAGTCCACGAATAACGGCTCGCAATGATCGCCGGACTCCTCTGGATTCGATCCGAATTGCGCGCTGTTCGCGATCGGCGCCGTGTCTTTGTCATTACTTGCCGAGCTCTTGAACTTGAGAGCAAGGCGGCGACGTAAATTTGCGTATTGCTGAGCGACGCTCGCGGTGCCTTTACGCGTATGGGCGAGCGGGCGGCGCGACACGTTCCGCTCGCGAAATTCCTGCGTAAGCGTCGCGAGGGCGCTTTGAATGCAGCCTTGCAGGTAACCCGCTATCGTGTCTCGGCGAAGCGCCTGCAGAATTCTGCTCACCAGCGGTCGTGTGGGTGGTAATAGGCGATCTAATTCATCCCTTTTTTGCTCGTAGAGATCGATAAATTGATCGACATCACAGGACGCTTCGAATGCCTGAAAGGTTCCCTCTTCCGACGAGCGGGACTGCTCTTGCGCCGCTTTGAGGCGTGCTTCAATCGCGCGCAACTCAGGATGTTTGGCAAGCGCATCATCGCGACCGAGCCGTGCGCGCTTTTCCGGTGTCCAGTAAATGCGGCGAAATAGCCAACAACGGAACGTTACAAGAGGCGCGAACGGCCAAATGACGTGCGCGCCATTGCGGTCGTGACGATAGAGAAACGGCCAGTCCGCAAGAAGAAAATGGAACTGCCGCGTTTGAGACAAACTCTGTTTGGACATATTGGCTTTCACCAT
>JAEHJW020002292.1_pt1 | contig 11112 bp, 9 predicted proteins | sample 9271431 | NCBI WGS metagenome assembly JAEHJW02
GGCTGATAAAGGAATATCCTGATGCAAAGTACTATCTAAACTTCAGCACACCTCTGGAACTTATGGTTGCAGCCATAATCTCTGCGCAGACAAAAGATGCGGTGGTGAATTCAGTTACCCCGCAGCTTTTCAAGAAGTATAAGACACCTGAAGCCTATTCCAATGCAGATGAAGGCGAACTGGCTAAAGACATAAGCAGAGTTGCATTTCCGCAGAACAAGGCGAGGAACATAATAAAGGCATGCAGGTTAGTGCTGGAAAAACACGGAGGAAACATACCAAAGGATATGGGTAGCCTCGTTGCACTTCCAGGAATAGGCAGGAAGACAGCAAATACTATACTCATAAATGCATTTGGGGTAGTAGAGGGAATACCTGTGGATACGTGGGTAATAAGAGTTCCCGGAAGGATAGGAATCACGAGTAGCGAGGATCCCGAGCTTATTGAGAATGACCTGATGAAGCTCGTAGACAAAAGCCACTGGCACAATATCGCGTATGTCTTCAAGGCGCACGGCCATAACGTCTGTCAGTCCAGAATACCAATCTGCAGCAAGTGCATAATAAATGACATATGCATGAGAAACGGTGTTGCGAAATCAAAGTGAAATGATGGAGCTTATAGCGGATCTTCACCTGCATTCCAAGTATGCCGGAGCCTGCAGCGAACGTCTTGTACTAAGCGCAATGGCTCAAACTGCGCAGGCAAAAGGCATTGGATTGATAGCTACTGGAGATTTCACCCACCCTCTCTGGCTCAAGGAGATAAAATCTACCCTCGAAGGAGAGGCTGGGATATACGCTATAAAAGGAGGCGGGCCAGATACGAAGTTTGTCATCGGCGCAGAAGTATGCACAATATATAGAGATGCGGGCAGCCAATCACAGAAAATGGGCATGTTTAGTACAGATGGGAGCGTGAAGAAGATACATCATGTAATGCTTGCACCTGATCTGGAAACAGCAGAGCAGGTATGCAAAGAACTTGCACGTTACGGGGACGTCGCAATGGACGGCAGGCCTATACTGAAAATGAGTGCAAGCGAGCTAGTCGAAAGGGTAATGGGCATAAATAGCCGCAACGTCGTTTTTCCAGCACATCTATGGACTCCGTGGTTTGGGGTTTTGGGGGCCTTCTCCGGTTTAAATTCAATAGAGGAAGCATACGAGGATCAGGCCAGGCACATATTTGCTGTTGATATGGGGCTTAGCAGCGATCCGCCGATGAACTGGAGGGTGTCAAAACTTGACAGGTATACCCTGCTCGGAACCAGCGATGCACATTCACTGCAGAAAATGGGACGAAAGGCAACAATCTTTGACATCAGCAACAAGCTTTCCTATGACTCTCTGGTTGCAGCTATGAAGGGCCAAAAAATAAAGAAGACAGTTGATTTTTATCCAGAAGAGGGCAAGTACCATTATGACGGCCACCGGAAGTGCAAGATCTCCTTTACGCCGTCTCAAGCCAAAAAATACAATAACATCTGCCCTGTCTGCAGAAAGAAATTAACTGTAGGCGTACTTCATCGGGTGGAGGAGCTCGCAGACAGGTCTGAGGGTTACAAGCCGTCAGATAGGCCTGGCTTTGTACATATGGTTCCGCTTCTTGAGATAATAGCACACGTAACAAAAAAAGGGATAGGCACGGATTATGTCAATAATGCATATAACCTCCTTGTTAAGAGGTTTGGAACAGAGTTCAATGTACTCCTTCATGCAGATGCAGTGGAAATAGAAGAAACGTTCCGTGGCTTAGGCAAGGCCATAGAAAATGTCAGAAGCGGGCATGTGAACGTAATTCCAGGATATGACGGCGTCTTCGGGCAGATCGACATATTCCGCGAAAGGCCGTATGTGCCAAAAGGCAGCGGCCAGCAGAGCATGTCCGATTATATCGGAAAATAAATGGCAGCGCCGGCCCTTTAGTTCGGACAAAGCCGTTAAGCCATAATTGTTTATCTAAAATCCGGATAGACGCAGCAATGTTTAAATATGTGGACCGTATTAAAAATCTTCTACTGGTACCATGCCGGCTATTCAGTTCAGTCAAGGTGATGAATCTGCGCTACGAAAGGCAGCAAGAGACAGAAGCCCGCAGTCCGAGAGGCAGGATATTTCTCATCGTACGCTTGTCAGGTTCGAATTTCCTGTAGGTAGGCATCTTGATGAGATGATCAGGAAACCAACGAATAGGTCCCCGCTTATTGTGGAAAAAGAGATAAGCAGCAATAATGCAGACGAAGTTATAAAAAACTGGCCAGTCGGGGCGGCACGGGCAAAGCTTGTCACCGAGGAGGCGCGAAAAGAGAATGGCACGGTAAGCGTAATCAGAAATGAGGAAAAAGGTTGGATTTATCGCGGAGGTACAATGTACACAATAAGCCAGGTAGAGAAAGGGGAGCTCAAGGGCATAACCGGTGCAGCAAAAGACGAGGTAGTGGAGGCTATGAAAGAAAATGGCCTGGAGAGAGTAGTGCAGTCGGCAGGGGGAGTGGTTTATCCTTATGGAGAAGGTGATGTCTGCAAGCCTATTCCCATCAAGAAAAATGCAGGGAGCATTGCCAGGCAATAGCGCAAACTGCATGTTCAATCATTTTACTGTTGTGGAGATAGTGGCCGTAGGCATTACTCCATTCGGTGGCGTTGATCTTACACGCAGCCACTGGATGAAAACTGCAGGGTTTCCGCTGCTTGCTCCTACTGTTATAAAATCTACCAGGGTAGGCTCAAAAGAGTTCGAGTTTGTGTAGGTAGCGCCATAGTTTACAGACGCGCTGCTGTTCGAAGCTGTAGCGGATATGCTGATCAGGTTAGTTACACCTGTAGCGTATCCGGTCGGTATGCTATAACTGCTTGATATCGAATTGTTGTTGACTAAGTAATATGCATTGTTCTCTGAGGTAATAGCATACCTCGAATAAGGTATGCTGACAAGCCAACCTACGTAATCGCCATTATTTCCTGGACCAGAGTTTATCTGCCCGTAGGCGTCAAGCGTTTCGGTCTGCGGATTGAATCCATTCACGTATGTTGCAATTTCTGATCCTGATGTCGGAGAGAGTGTTATGCCATCATCAATTCCTCCTGCACTAGATGGCTGTATGTCCCAGCCGCTTGGCACCGTGGTGCCGGCAAAATCGGTATAATAATCAAAAACCAGAGCCCCGTTATCGTACTGGCCATATGACGGGCTTAGCGTAGGCGCTTCACCTGTAGGTCCATTTGCAGACATGACATTAGTGGGCATAAAGTTCATGTATATCTGTACTGTCTTACCTGCAGGTATGCCAGAAGGAACATTTACCCACACGACTGTGTCTGTCGCAGTATTGCTCGCGCCGCTCTCCACCCATGCCTCCAAGGTAGAGCCTGTGCCCATTGGTCCTGTGCTGAATTCTATATTATTCCAGTTAGGGCTTATTACATTGGAAAACTCGGCGCTGTCTATAATTATCTTCTGCTCGAACGGCGCAGATGTGCTTATAGGCTCCAGATTCGTCAGGCTTAGCGGCACATACTTGATTGCATTTGCGTTAATCGAATTTGTAGTTAATGTCGATATAGTCGATACGGGCACTTCCAGGCTTCCGTAAATAAGACCTGAAAGGCCTGTGGCGTCATTAGTATAGTTCACAACTACCGTGCCTGTAAAGAAAGATCCTATTTTGCCTGAAAAAGGCAATGCGTCATTATAACATTGCACTTCGAATGTATAATTGGAGTTGTCTGCAAGTTCTACTTGGTTTGAAGGAGGATTGACCGGAGCCTGCATCGTGTCTATTGTATTGGACGTGCCGCATCCTATTCCAGTTATGTTTATGGGCTCCTGTGCATAGTTGCCTAAATTCAGGTATAAGACCCCTGAATTAGCCATCACAAAGCTTATGCACGAGAGGCTGCTCTGTGCAATAAGGCACTTGGGATGCTGCAGGGAGCTGGGATTTGCCACCCCAAAATAATAGAATGCAACGAGAACTACCGTAACTATCAGAATCATCCATCCATACGTTGTCAGATATTCCACTGCACTCTGTAGTTTTCTCATTCTCTTACCCTGCCTTGCTCAATGCGCCTGGGGTAAACGAAGGCATAATGCCGCCCGGAGGCATCGCTCTTATCCTGAGCCATTGCACGAATGTAGTGGGGCCGTTCTCTATGTTGTAGAAGTCAAGATATTCTGTAGGCTCAACTTTGAAATCGTTAGTGTTTGAAATCTGCGGACCGTAATTCACCATGGCCATACTTCCTGTCGCGCCGGCCCAGACGCTAAAGAGCTCAGGCGCGTTGAAGGAACTTACACCAAGATTCACATTTGACGCGCCGCTTGGATCGAGGTTATACAATGAGTAGCTTCCTGATGCCTGCGAGATAGTCTGGAAAACAGAGGTGCTTGGCGGTATGTACCTGGTTGGGCCTATAAACTGCTGGTTAAGAGCACCTGCAGCAGAAATATCCCCATAGAAATCCACGATCTCAGTTTCCGGATTGTAGCTGTCCACGTAAATGGCCATGTCCCAGTTGTATGTATTAGGATAATTTTCTACGGTCATGCCATCGTTTATAACTACCGCAGTGGAAGGCACTGCTTCCCAATTCGCCGGAAGAGACGTTCCTTTGAAATTGGTATAATAATTGAATACCTGCGCTCCATCGTCATACTGGCCGTAAAATGTGCTTAGCGTAGGCGCTTCGCCAGTAGGTCCGGCAATGCTAAGCACATTATTCGTCACGAAATCCATGTATATTGTAATGGAATTGCCCGCTCCTATGCCATTCGGCAAGTTTACCCACACGACCGTGTTTGTCGCAGTATTGCTTGCGCCGCTCTCCACCCATGCATTTAGATAAGTATTACCAAGAGTGCCAGGCACATCTGTGGAGAATTCCACATTGCTCCATCCTGAGCTTATATAATTCCCATAAGCTGCGCTGTCTATCGTGAGTTCTTGCTGGAACGGGTCGGGTGTGCCTGCGTCCTGAGAATTAGTTATTGTAATTGGGACATAATACGTAGCTGATAGCTGATTGCCAGATGTGGGCAGACTGATGTTTGAAGACACAACAGTAGATAGCTGGCCCTTAATTACTCCTGTGAAGCCATTTACGTTATTTTTGTAGTATATAGTAAGATATCCGCGGAATGGAGTGCCAATAGGTCCTGAGAAAAGGTTGTTCTGGTCATAACATTCCAGATATATTGTTGCGTTTGCGCCTGCCAAGACTTCTACCTGGTTGGATGGGGGATTTATTGGGGCCTGCAAGGCCGTTGCGTCCTGCTGTTCATTGCATGATACGCCAGTCACGTTTATTGGGTCCTGGGTACCTTGTTCCAGGTTAAGAACAAGTACGCCTGATTGGGAAAGCACGCTGCCTATGCAGCCGAAGCCTGCCTGCAACGTGCACGATTGCGTGGCATATGTATTGGCGTTTAGGAAGCCAAGGGCATAAAACACTACTATTACCAGCACAATTATGACTATGGCCCAGCCATATGTCATAAGGTACTCCATTGCACTCTGAAGCCTGAAGCGCGATTGTTCTTTCATATGTTTCAGTATATACGAGATGATAGCTTTTATTAATTTTACTAAGAGAAAGCAATCGGCCAGGGGTGATACACAGATGAATTTAAAAGCTTGTTTTGCATAATTAAACGGTGCTCAGATGGCACTAAACACGCTGAAGAAGCTTTCGCTAAATGAATTAATAACTTCATTGCACGATCTGATTAGTTCATTCAGCAGGGGGCTAGGCAAGATAATACAAAGGAATGGGGAGCTGCAGAACAAGGACCTGGATGAGCTTCGCGAACACATTAGGGCGAGGCTGGATGCAGGCGAAGAGAAAGCAGACAACGAGAAGCTTCTTAAGCTGATAGATATGCTTAAAGACGATAAAAATGCATTCGATCTGATGAGCAAGGACGTTAGCGAGTGGCTGGAGTTCCTTGATGCAATAGAAGAGCACGTAGGCGAGGGCGTGATGGGCCTTGGAGCCGGAGAGCAGAAAAAACTTCAGGAGCTCAAGGAGGGCCTCTTCGAGCTAAAGGAGATGCTTAGAGACAAGGAAAAATAAATCAAACTCTCGAGGGCGTTAGTTCATGCAAAGCTTCTTGGCAATTGGATCTATTGTGCAGATTATCTCTGACTGGCTTTCCAGAGCCGTGTTCTTGTAAGTGCCTCTCCAAGCGTAGCGGTCTTCTGTTGAGGTATCGCCTTTCTGGCTATGGCTTTTTCTATAAGTGCAGAAGCCTGACCAAATTTATAAGCAAGTCATGGGTGACCAAAAATCAACTGCAGGGGCACAAAACTAGAAAACAGGGATTTGCAGAAATAACCGTAATTCATGCCTCGGGCCGCTTCACTGGAGATTGTAAGAAAACGAAAATAACTGTTTCTTGCGCTAGGCAAAATTTGGGAAAGACTTGTCATCCGTGCATCCCTTATCTCTGCCTAAAAGTTCGATGCACCGCTTTCCTCAGATTTCGCCCAAGCACCTGCCCTTAGCTGACGTGCAGCTAACCTGATGTCTTTCTGCGTATCTCTTCTAGCTGCTGCACCCTTTCAGGAGACTTCTCCTTAGAAAGTACCTTTACGCTTACAGAAGGACCTGACACATTGAGGCCGAAAGGACCATTCCCTATCTCGCTTCCCATGTTTACCCTATAGTTCACACTTGCCCTGGCAACAATCCAGTCGCCATTTTTACCGGCACCGACGCGCTCCTCCTGCCCAGTCACCGGATTCAAACCAATTACCTCGAATTCCCCGGCCATTCTTCTGGCGAGTTCGCTGAATCTGCCCATAGGCCTGCCTCTGGCGCCCCTGATAGTTCCATGCTGCTCAACGATATCGTTTCTTCGAGCACCTTCCATTAGCGCCTTTTCCAATCCAGCTCCGTCTGTCTTATTTAAAACTATTTTCTGCATCCTAATCACCTACTATTTATATCGTCATTTTTGATATATAATGCTTGTTACTGGAAATTGCACTGCATCACACATATATACTCCCTTCTCAAAGGGTTGACTATCGTCTACTGCGAAAAATATCCCACATTCAGAGTAACATATTTAAATATTTAATACAAAATCAGATTTATGAAAATGAATATTTTATTTATAGTGCTAGGTCTTTCTTTTTTTTCCATTTCAAATGCATATGTAGTATCCATACACGCTCCTGCCGTTCTTTCCAATGAGTATAAGGGAATCTTGACAGTAATAAGCCTTAATGTGACTCAGGGGGATGGCCATGTTTCGATCACAGGACCGCTTAACGTCTCGGAAAGCACGCAACTCTCCGCACAGCAAGCGGCAAACTACGCTACCCAGTACCTTGGCATAAGTGCGAAAAGATACAATTTTACTTATACTATAGAAGGAATAAATACGGATGTATCTGGACCTAGCGCAGGTTTAGCATTTACTGTGCTGGCAATAGACGGATTAAACAACAGGCAACCGTACAACGAGTTCACGCTTACCGGCACCATAAATGCAAATGGCACGGTTGGGCTGATAGGCGGCATATACGACAAGGCCGGCGCTGCGGCTCAGAACGGCATGAAATACATAGTAGTGCCATACGCTCCAAACGGTTCTGAAGAAAACTTCCTATATTATCTTTCACAGCAGGCATACAACATACCTGTGGTAGAAGTTAAGAATGTCTCACAGGCGCTTATCTATGTAAATAGCGACCAGAGCCAGCTTGCTGAGAATAACAGGGTAACCTACTCCTTTCCAAGTGTCAACTACCTGATAAATTCCCTGCCTAATGCCAATGTAACATGCTCTGAATGCAATGCGAGCTACTTCTCGCAGCTTGACAATTTTACCTTCAATCTAACCAGGAGCGAGATAGAGAGCATAAGCGGAAATTATTCCAGCCTAAAGCCAGCTCTGCTGGAGCAATTGTATAGTTATGAGAACATATCGAAAAAAGGTTACTTATACACAGCTGCTGACCTCTCATTTCTCGAGTATATCAATGCATTTGACCTTGCAAACCAAGGCGACTTCGGACTGGTGCCTGCAGAGAGTTTTGTCTCCAATGTTTCATCATACTGCTCGTCGCTAACCCAGCCACAGATGACGAACCTCAACTACGAATACCTCATAAGCGGTCAAGTAAGGCAGGACTGGGGCGAGAGCAATATAGCAACGGTCTCAGCAGAGCTCAATAATTCAAATATCACCGATTCGACAGACGCCATAATAATAGAGATGCAGGATGCATCTGAGTCGTATGCGTGGTGCGTTTCAGCATCCAAGATGTTTGATATAGCTGCTTCAATAGGGGGAAATGCAACCCAATTCTCGTCAAGTATAAAGAATAAGGCATTGCAATACCTTAACACGGCAAAGCAGTACAGCACTCAGAGCATATATACTATCGCAGCGGAGAATGCCTATAACAGCGGTGAATACGGCGCATCGATATATAGCTCCATTTACTCTTCTACAATTGGCAACTCCCAGCTTACATCCGGTCTTAGCAGCGGTACGATACTGAATATAACATACAAAAATGCTGTAAATGCAACCTTCGGGGAGTGGCCGGTGCAATTTGCAAACTCCGCAATCTTCTACGCAGATGAAGCCAAGCTTCACGGCGGAGCTGAGGCAGCAAACATAACCTCCGCTTTCTCATTGGCTGTGCTGGCAGATAGCCTCTCCGCGGCCAATAGCCAGGTCATAGCTGCCGAGATGGTTCCTGTTTCAGTAGTACAGAATCCCTCTACTACTATTCCTGCGCAATCACAGCCAGGCGCAACTTCAACGAGCAGCTTGCAGTCAGAGATTAATCTGTTAGAAGTGGTCCTGGGGCTAGTTGTGATCATAGCCGCCTTCTTGATAACAATGCTGATAGTCACCATCATGAAGCTTAATGCGCTCGAGCGAAAAATTGAAATGAGAAATGCGAAAGTCAAGACGGATTCAGGCAGGCGCAGCAGAAGATGAGTAGTTGCACGAAAATGATGATCCGTTTTGCAGCAAAGAAATAATCAGACACACGTTTTACATGACAAAGCATACACGTGCAGTCTACGATATAGCGCCTGTACTGCCGGGCCACTGTCTTGTAATGCCAATAAGACATGTGCTGGATATAAGGCAGCTTGGAGAGGCTGAGATGCTTGATATGTTTGAGGTAATAAAGAAAATAGCGCCTGCCCTGCTAAGGCTCTACAATGCGAGCGATGAGTCATACAGTCTCACTGCTCAAATAGGGCCATACTCGGGCATGAGCATAAGACATCTCCACCTCCACTTCATACCGCGCAACAAGGATGATATTTTCCAAAGCTCAGGCAGTGATATATATTATCAGATAGAAAGGTCAAAAAAGATAAGCATGGAGGAAATGCAGAAAAATGTGCAGATGCTGCGCAGCGAGCTAGAGTGGAGCGAGGATAAGGGCAATTAGAGCAAGGGCCATGGACATGAGCGAGATATTCCTGGCTTTTTCATAGAACTTCATGTTGCGTACTTCGAGGCAGCCATACGAGACATAGAAAAGAAGAATATCTGAAATCATTATAATTGCAAGATATACGTAGTTTGACCTGAACGGCGCGATATAGGCAAAAAGATAGAAGCTTATAAAAATGGCAACCATGTATAGCAAAAAGGAGAAGGTTGCGGAGTTTTTCTTGCCTATCACTCCTGGCAGCGTCTTCGCCTTTCTCATCTTGACATCGCCTTCGTAATCTCTTATAGTTCCATGAATCTCGCGTGCGGTGCCGCTCAGGAAGATCATTATAAAGACCAGTATTATGCTTAGTCTGAGATCGCCGCTTACAACGTAACTGCCGAAGATAAATGGTATTGCCATGGAGAATGCTATATAAGAATTGCCTGCAAGCGGCAGCTCCTTTATCCTATAGCTATACATTAAAGAAAATGCTGCAAATATGATTGCTATTACGAAGCAATAGAAATTTATCAGGGCGCTTGATATTATCCCGATGGCCATAAATACGAAAGTAAGATAGAGGGCTGAACTCCTGCTGAGCTCTCCAGTTACTAATGGCCTCATTTTCTTATTTGCTTTGTCTACTTCCACGTCAAAATAATCGTTTATCGCAAATGAGCCCATGCTTATGAATATGGGTGTGATAAAACTTAGTGCAAGATAGTTGGCAGATGGCAGTCCCTTCGTGATAAGTTCAGCAGCCAGAACAGCAAATACCAACATCAGGCTATGCTCTATTCTTGTAAGCCTAAGTACTGCGCTTATCTTGCCCATAGATTAGGATTGTAAAGACAAAAGTATAAATAAAGGCCAGAGATGCTTTAGCTCAAGCCGGAAACCATCAAAGCAGCAAAAGGATCTGGCGAACAGCTATAGCCCCATATACAGGGCTTCTTCATTCTTAAGCTCTTCAGCTGGCTTTCTCGCGGTTGGGGTAACAGTCGCGGCTAATTGACTGTCGCTGCTGTTTTTTGGCTTTTCCCTGGACAATTCCAATGGCGATCCAACCAACATTGTGAAATAGCGTATGTCTATCTTGTCGCGTTTGCTCGGTGCTGCATCCCAGCTAACTTCCCTGACGCTAAGAAGCTCCTTTCTGAAATCGTCCATATGCTTGCGGATAGTTTCCATGTGCCTCTCGGGATTGGGCAGCTTCACGACAGCTCCTGACATGCTTGAATACGCCATTCTTGAATATTCGTCAAATATGTCTGATAATTTCATATGTGCCGCGGTATCGGCACCTATCCGTCCCTCTGCTGTCCACTCTGAAAGCGCATAAAGGATATCCTCCCCGTTCCTGAAGACAGGAGCGAAATCTATATGCACCTCCTTCACTGAAATATCAATACTTTTCTTTGCTATACTCTGTATACGGCTATTTGCTGCTAGCACCTTACCTGCGAGGCTGTCCACTGTTCCACTAACTTCTTCCCTTCCGGCAATCCCTGCAGCAACCATTAGTCTTGCGTCTATATGTATAAGCAAATTGAGAATGCTGGCTTCACGTGCAGTTTCGTTGTCTATTCTGCCTCCAGGGTTTATGGATTTGTCTATCTCCGAGAGTCTATTCAGATTTTTGTCCATAGTGCTCTTTATCTTGTCTTCAAGTGCCTTCTTTCTTGCTGCT
>JAEHJW020006981.1_pt1 | contig 11112 bp, 14 predicted proteins | sample 9271431 | NCBI WGS metagenome assembly JAEHJW02
ATGCTGGCCTCCAGACTGTCGCGCTCGGAGCCGGTAAGACCCCGCACCACCACGTCGCCGGCCCATTCCGGCACGACGACAATTTGCGTCGGCAGATCCTGCGCGTCCAGAATTTCACTTTTAGTCAAATACGCCATATTTACAGTACCTCCCGGTATGTCTTCCTGTTCGTTACACCAATCCCGGCGCGCCGCTGGGCGTCAGGACGATGTCCGCAGTCAGAATCTCGTCGAACTTGCCCTTGACCTTGAACTCGGATACATAGGCCGCGAAAGTCCAGGTGGTTGTTCCGACGTCGCTCCAGACAATCCGATAATTGTCCAGGGTCTGGTTTTTTTTGCGCTTCAACAGGCCGGTCTGATAGCCATGCGTCGCGCCCACCGGGTTGAAGTTCACCGACAACGGGATGTCGCTGACTTCCTGGAGCGTCGGTTTCTTCTCCATGAATCCGCCTGGCGATGAATGGCTGGTCACGTCCTTCATCGTGCTTTTGATGCCGAACTCGGGGCCGTTGATGATCTCGGCGATCGTCGTGAAATTTTCCGGGGTGGCGCCGTCGCCGACCTGCAGAAAAGACCCGAAAGCAGGAATTGCTCCACTTGCCATATCTGGTTCTCCTTATTGAATTGAAAACGACCAATTGGTCGCACGAGAATAGCCGGATCGGTTAGCCCGGCAGCTTGATGACTCCGAATTTGATGGCGGCGTTACTCGCCTCGAGATAGATCGACCCGTCCGCCTGTTGCCATCCGGGCAGCGCATAGGGACCGAAGATATGGATCGCTCCCGCCGCGATGGATTCGGTTGCGATGTCCTTGGTGCGCCCGTATGGGTCAGCGACGCTGGTGATCGTCACTGTGTAAGGATTGACTGCGTCGGTATTCTGGGCGACGATCAGGTCGTCACCATTGGCGACGAAACTGTTCTTGTTCGCCACATCCGCTGCGGCCATCGTCAGAGCCGCCCCGGCGGCCGCATAGGCGCCCGGTGCAACCGTCTTGGTTAATGCAGTTCTTGCCATTTCTATTCCTCATCAGGATCCTGTACTCGAGGCACAGGATCATTGCGCTGGCGTCCCCAGCGATCGGCTACAAACACAATTGGCGGCTCTCGTACCTCTTCCGGCGGATGGCATCGCGGGCATTTCGACGCATATTCGCGCGCCGCACCAATGCCTTCGAGCGTGTCCCACCTGCACAATGTGCAGGTGAGCTGCGGGATGCCGCTCCACGCGCCAGGCCGCCACTGGCCGTCGATAAGACCGGCTTCCGGATCTGTCCGAACTGGTTTTTTGTCCATCTTCACCTACTGTTCGTCATGCGTCATCAGCACGTCCATCCGCGCCACCGGCAGCATCGCCACGGTCGAATAGTCGTCCATGTCGTTCTCGACCGTGCAATACCCGATATTGATGCCCAGCACGGCGCCCTTGTACCCGTTCAGCAGCCGTTTGACCGACCTTGCCAGCCTGCGCGCCATTCCATACGTATCGGCCTCGATAGTGAGCTGGTAACGCGTCTTCTGCAGGCTGCTGAACCCGTCATGGCTCATTTCCGGCGCGTCGCTGATCTGCTGCCATGCGATGGATGGCCGCGCCGATCCTTCCGGCGCCACGTTAGGATAAAAACGGCCGCCCGTCGCTCCGCCGATAGTCGGATCGCTCTTCATAAGCCATACCAGCGCCTCAGCAGCGGTCGCCATCAGCTATCCTGCCCTTCCTGCGCAATGCGGGCACTCTCGACCGCCTGTCGCAGCGACTCGCCAACCGCTGTGGTAGCCGCGCCGGTCGATGTGTCGAATGCGGGTCGCAGCCACGGGCGCGCCGGCGTGCCGGGATGCTGGATCGAGGCCGTTTCCACCAGCCGATTGCCCGCATAGAACTTGAACTTGTGGCCAAACTTCGCCCAGCGCCGGCCTACGGACGTGCCATATTCGATTACGCGCAGCTCTGCGTGGCCCTTGGCCGGGAAAACGCTGCCAACCGCGAAGCCATGGCGCATTCTGACGCGAACCGAGACCTTTTTGCCCGGCTTATGGCTGATCGCGTTCGCATTGGCGTTAGCGGCCGCCCCGATCACCTTCGTTCCGGCTCTCACAGCGCCCTTGACGCTCTTCTTGACGTTGCCGTCGGCCGCCTTGAGCTGCTTCAGCAGGTTCTCGCCGCCCTCGACGATCGCGCCAAGCCTTACATTTGCCACTAGATCACCTCCCTGCAGATCAATGTCATCTCGATGGGCACGTTTGCCTCTGAAATCGATAAGATGTTGAACGTCCTGCCGACATAGATCGCCCGCATGGCTGCGGTTACGTCCGTGCGCCGGCGCATGCGGATGCTGTAGATGTTGACGGCGCGCCATTCGGCCTTATCGACCATTTCCGTGCCGGATGTAGAGTCCACCTGCGCCCACACCGTCGCGAGATCGATCCATGCAGTCGTGGTTTCCCCGAAGTTATCCGTCGTCTCAGGCGGCTTCTGGTACTGGATCGTCACGCGGTGGCGCAGATTACCTCCTTGCATATCTATTGCACCTTCGCCCGCATGCGGTATGATCGGCACAACGCATCCACGCCCATCGGGATCTCGCGCAGGACACCCGTCGTGAATGTCTCGCGGTTTGCATACCACGCGCCGATACACAACAGCATGGCCTGTTTGAGCGATTGCGGCACGTCCGCGGCGCTCGCGAAACCGCACACATAGCGCACCCGGATCGCCTCGGCCGCGTACAGCACGACGGGTGGCCAGGTCTTTGCGTAGGGAGGCATGATTTCCGCCGGGATCGAATCAGCCGCAACCACGTATTGCGATGGCGCCAGCGTGTTCACCGTGCCGGTGTAGTCGCGGTAGGTGACGCTCGTAACCGATACCAATGGCGGACGCGGTACTTTGATATGGCCGGTATACCAGCCGGGCAACAGCGGGTGGTCATAGGGCCAGTAGTTGAGAATCAACTCCAACGTCTGCGTCATCAGCGCGTGATAGGACTGGCGCTCCACCTCCTCGCGCGCCGCGGTTATCAACGCCGTGATCAGCGCGTCATCGTCGGTGATATCGACGCGGCAATGCAGTTTTGCCTCTGCCAGGGTGACCGGCTCAGAGGCCGGCGGCGTAATGACCTTGATATTCACGCGCGTTTCTCCCCGCGCCTGCGTCTGTTAGCGGGCGCTTCGGTAGTCTCAGGCGGCGCGATTACGGCTTCCTCGATTTCCGCGGAAGCCCTGCGTGCTCGCGCAACCGGCCCATCGTACATATCGAGCAATCCCATACGCACCAGATCGTGCGCTTCATCAGGCGTAAAGTCATAAGATTCGCCTTGCACCATCTTGATGACGCCGCCGGACGACATGACGTTGATTGTTTCTCGCGCTGTGTATCGATCTGTTTCCATATCATTGATTCCAAACGGCCAGAGTATTTTGTCGTTCTCGGCGTGTCCTACGAGTACGGTGAACTGGGCCTTGCTGATAAACCCCGCCTTCAACGCATCTTCGGCGAACGGAATGTCCGGAGCCCACTGCTTCCCGTCTCCGCCGTCCCTGAATTCGATCTTCTCGAGCGCCCGCCTGCGGAACAGCGTGCAGCCGAACCCGATGCCGCTCACGCGCCATGCTCCGGCATCGCGGGCCCGCTGCAGTTCATGCGGATAGTTGCTCAAACTCATGCCCACATTGCGGTCGTTGTCATATTTCCACGCGCTGAGCAATCGCAATCCGTGCCGAAGGACGTATACGCCGTACACCACGTCGGCGTCCGTGTCTATGAGGCGCTGTATCGCGCTGGTATCCGGCAGCACGTTGTCATGCTCAAGCGTAAGCAACGCGTCACATTTTCCGGCCAGGAATTGCTTTTGCGCGTTCCTGTACTGATGCAGCACGTTGCGATGGTCCCCGATAGGGTATGGGTTGTCTGTGCCGACGAGATACGAGCCGGTACCGTCGAACCATTGCGCTTTCAGCATTTCGGCGCATTGCGGGTGGATGGCCTCAACGCCATCCACCAACCACGTCGGCACAAACACCATTAAATCCATATCGGTTTCCTATGCCGTCGGGTGCTTCCCGTACAGCACTGCCTCAGCGGTCAACACCTTATAGACCGTCTGCAGGTAGTAGTACAGGATCACCTGCCCATTTCCGGCGCCGGTATACGGGTCGCGCAGGAAGGTCAGGCTTGGCGCCTCGCGCATACCGACGCGGCTGAAGTTGCCGAACAGCATGGACTTGTTCCCTGCGCCGACTACCGGCACCTTCGTCGAGTTGAAGATCGGGAAACCGACCAGTTCACCGCCGCCTTGAGCGGGCGACGGGTTTGGCGCGCTGCCATTCGCCGGCGTCGCCTGGTATTGGTACAAGTTGCCGGTCAGTTTGCGGATCTTGCCCTCGGTCGCGCGCGCCATGATGAACGCGCAGTTGTCCAGATACTCGGGCTTGATCGCATAGCTCAACGTCTCCGGATCGCCTGCGGTTACCGCCGCGGCTGCGCCGAGCGCCACCGCCGTACCGCTAGCAAGGCACTCAGTGATGAACAGATCGTTGTGAGTCAAGGCCAGCGCGCGTCCCACGTAATCATTCAGGAACTCCATCAGGCGCGAGTCCTCATCATTGAGCAGCTGGTAGCTGAAGGTGCATTTCTTGCTGTACAGCACCAGCGTCATGGCGGCCTGGTTGAGCACCGGCGCGTCCTGGTCGAAACCAACGGTTTCGGCTGTGCTGACAAACTCATTAGCCGTACCATCGTCGTAAGGCACGTTGACCGTTGCGCCGATGCCGGGGATGTTCATCACACCCACGCGCTGGGGAATCATCAGCTCGTCGCGCTTGGCGATGATGCCCTGGTAATGGCCGACAGGCACAGCGTACCCGCCGTCCGCCGGCGTGGTGATGTTCATGTCGGTGTTGTTCGATGCGCGCTGTTCAACGCCAAACGACGTATCGCGCTTGAGCCCGCTGCCGTCGCCGGTGCGGATGTAGTGTGCGGCAGCCCGGATCTCGCTGTCGCCCAGCTTCGTCTTGAGATTGAGGTTTGGAGCCTCAATCTTCGGATTGGGCTTGTTCGGCTCGGCGTTTGTCTGCGCCAATTCGCGCTCTTCGGTTTCAAGCGCCTCGAGTCGCAGGATGTCCGCCTTCATCAGTCCGGCCTGCTTCATGAACTCGTCGTATTTCGCGCGCTCTTCATCGGTCGGCGCGCGTTTGGCTGCATCGGCGCCCGCGAAAGCCGCCCGGGCCTGTTCGATCAATCCCGCGCGTTGGGTTCGCAATTCATTGACTTTCATTTCATTTACCTCGCTTAAATTTCGATCTCTGCGATTGCCAACTCCCGGCGCATGCGCTCGAGCTCCAGCTCTACTGCCTGCGCGGTTTCATCCGGGTGGCCCGCCTGGGCCGGCGCGGATCGTTGATTCTGTCTAAACTCGGCCTCTGCACGAGACCGGGCGTAAACCGATGTTTGGGTGTAGGCGGGATATGTCACTGGCGAGACGTCCGCCAGCCTGCATTCCGAGACGTAACGCACCAGTTCCGGCTCGCCGGTATCCGTTCGCTCGTCTACCCATTTGTCACGGATCGCCTGAAACGCGAAAGACATCTGGTCCATATCGCCGCGCTTGACGCTGACCATCAGGTCGCGCCCGTAGGACGTGTCAGGAACCTGACAGTTGATACGCAGTCCGTGTGTATCCTCGCTGAGCATCAAGGTGCGGTTTTTTGTCCGGCCGATTATCAGGTTAGGATCATGGTTGATCAAGGCGCGGATATCAGCCTCTTGAATCGTTTTCTTGAATGCCCCCGGCAAAATCACCTCGCGAAATTGTTTGCCGTCCGATGTCAGCAGCGGCTCGCTGCGCACGTTGAACACGCTTGAATATCCATCCAGTTGCGCCGGCGAGGTGTCCTTCGCGTCGGTTACGCGCAGCTCGTTGATCTTGAAGTTGCGTATCTCGTATCTGGCGTCAATGGCCTTGACTGGCGGTACTGAGCGCATGGCCATGGGCATCGCTGCCGTTTCGCTGGCATCCGGCTCCGCCACATTCGCGTCGCATGTCGCGCTGCAGACGGCGCAGGCATCTACGCATACAGAGCAATCATCCGCGCACACATCGCAGCCGTCGCCGACATAACCGCACACATCCGCACACCGTTCGCAGGTATCGCTGAGAGCTTCGCAGTCATCGGCCAGTTCCGCCGTATCGTTGGTCTCGCAATCCCGCAGGACGATAGCCGCATACACGATGCAGTTCTTGATATATTCGACGGCCATTCCGTGCAGATAGTTATCTATCGAATTGTTGGGACAGGTCTGGATGCGTTCCATTGCCTCATCACAGGTATCGATGACTGCGCGGCACGCATCGGACAGGGTCTGAAGAGAGGACGCATCCATCGCCTGGCGCAATTCGTATTTATGCGGGATGCTCCGCAATTCCGGCGCGTCGATGCCGGCATCCTTGAGATGCGCAGCCAGGTGTTCCCAGACGCCTTTGCGGTCTGCGTCGGGGATATTGGCGCCCCCCATGCCGCCGTTCAACACGCCGCAGGCCGACTGACAGCCCTTGATATTGGCCGCGCCGATCTTGCCATCCGTGCTCACCTCGTGATGGATGAACTTGTACGCGACTTTGGTGGTCGGATCAGCATCCGGATCCTGCCAGGCAAAGGCATGCTGATAATACGATTCAGTTTCCCCGACCTTGAGATTGGTTTTTGCCTGCGGGCCGTCCCACGCCTTATCGGACGTCCCGGTGTGAATCACTTTAATTGCTGGCATATCACTTACCTCCCATGGTTAGCGCGATATCGCGCGCCCACTCACTGATCCTCTGTCCATCCACGTGCTTAAGTTGATCTTCGACAGCCTCGACCGGGTCAATCGTCCCGGCCTTCGCCGTCGTGACCGTCTCGACCATCCAACTCTGCAGCTCGCCCAGGTAACGGCTGATCCATGGGTCCGGGTCGCGGTATGCCTGTCGCGTCAACTCCGCGTGCGCCCGTGCAATCGGCTTGATCGACCGCTGCGCGTAATCGTGAAGATCCTGGCCAAAGCTATGCCACCATGCCGTAAACGCCTCGTTGCTGCCGGGCAGGTGCTTCTTCGCTGCAGTTGTGATGTCATTCACCGCCCGCCGCGAGATGCGCTCGATGGCCTCGCGGTAAACGGGATATAGCGCGCGGTTGGCGGCTACGTCGGCTTCATTGCCCAGGTCTATACTCCCGGAAACGTCGCCCGCCAAGCCGCCTTTCGCGCCCTGGCTATTAGCCGGCGCGGTTTTGTCAGCAGATTGCGGCGGCGCGCCCATCGGAACCATGTTCAACGGCTGCAAATGCGCATCGCCGCCGGGGATTGGGTTCATGTTCTCGATAGCTCGAACTTCATTTGGACTGAGCCAGCCCCAGTTGATGCCTTTTGTATACGAGTCGTAACGCGTCACGATGTCACCGCGCAAGAGCGAGTCCACCAGGAACTCGGAGTAGTAATCCTTGCGCTGTGAAGGTGGTAATAAACGCCAGTAGGCTTGCTCAAAGCGCGTGAGCCAGGGCCGCATCGTATAGATCAAAAAGTCCAATCCTTGGTGCTCGATGTTGGAAAATGTCGCACGCTGCAGATCGGCGATCATATGCGGCGGGACGCGGTACCAGCGTGCAATGTCCGTGATATTGAAGTTACGGCTCTCAAGGAATTGTGCGTCATTGTTCGGCACGCCAATCTTTTCGACCTTCATGCCCTCTTCGAGGATCATGGTCTTGTGCGCATTCTCCGGACCTTCATGACGCTCAGCATTTGATGCTTGCAGGTGGACGTAAGCTTCGTCAGACAGCGTTCCAGGGTGCTCCAGGATCAGGCCGGGGTTCGCGCCGTTGCCGAAGAACGCCGCGCCGTATTTCTCCATTGCCAGCCCCAGGCCGATGGACTGCCGCGCCAGCGAGATGGGCGACATGCCCAGGATGCCATTGAGCGACATCATGCGTACATGTAACATTTGATCGACGGATATCACCGGCATTTTCGCGTCCGGTTCTGTCGTCTTGTAAATCAGTTTGCCGGTTGGTTGCGCGCGGTCAATGGTCATATACCGGCTGAGCATCGGCCATAGTCCGGAAATCTTGCCACCGTTCGTGGGTAATACCTGCGAGTAGCAATTGCCCCACAGACAGGCATTCACCATCTGTGTCTCGCGCCAGTCGTTCGATGTCATCTCATCGTTTGGCGCATCATGCAAGAGGGGATACAGGTAATGATCTACGGCGCGTTCCTTGCCACCGCCCGGCAATCGTCGGTACAGGATGGAAGGCAGCGATCCCAGCGTCTCAGCCAGCACGCGGATGCAGGCATAAACCGCGCTATATGTCAACGCGCTGTCCGGTGTAACCGCAACGCCGGCGGTGCTGCGATATGCCGCGCTCGACAGGATCGCCTCAATCAGCGCACCCTCGACGGCCCGCTTCTCGATTGGCGCAGCTGCCTGTGGCTGGAGCACTCGCGTCAGGATCCCGCTCATGGCTTGCCGCTCCGCATCGGCGCATTTTTATCGCCTGCGCTGCGCCCGTCGGCAATAGCACCGATGACGCCAAATGCCGTCACACCGGCGCCGAAGACGATTACACCAGCCGGCGGGTAGATCATCCCGGCTCCGATGGCCACCAGTGCCACACCAACGAGGGTCAGAATATCCCAGCGGCTCACCCTTCCTCCACAATTCGACTGGCTACTGGATTGAGATAAGGTATAGGCTGACCATCCGGTGCTGGATCGAATGATTCGTGCTCAAAAAGAAGCCGAACCAGATTTTTGAATGGGTCGAATTCAGCTCCAACCAGCTTCGCTCCTTCTGGGAGACCTTCGGTAATGCGTTCAATCTGCCCTTTATGGGCAGGCGCCTGGAATCCAGTTGTAAGTACCGTCTCGATCAGTTCTGAACTGATCATGACAACCCTCAAATTTCTGGTCATATAGTCCTCACCCCCCTGGTGTCATATACTGATCCCTGGTCGTCCTCGTGGACCATCGCCCGAGCCAGGGCCATAACCAGCGCCACCATGCCGTCGATCTTCTCGATGGAATGTTCTTTGCTGGGTTTGATATTGCCGGCGGCGTCCTCATCTGTCACGAGGTTGTTCGCCATCCACGTCAGCACCGGGTTATTGCCATGCGCCAGCTTATGACTCAGGATGAGTTTCTCCAGCTCTTTCATCGGCGCCGACATCGATGCGAAGCCCTGCCCGAACTGAACACATGTCAATCCCTTACGCTCGATCTCCTGGACGATCTTGGTCGATCCCCAGCGGTCGAAGGCTTCCTCATCTATATCGTAGGCTTGCGCGTCCTCGTCAATCTGCGCCAGCACAAAGTCATAATCGATGACATTGCCGGGCGTCGCAGTGATATACCCTTGGCGCACCCAGGCATCATACGGAACACGATCGCGTTTCGATCGCTCGGTCATCGATTCCTCGGGTATCCAGAAGCGGCACAGCACCGCAACATCGTCGTCTTTGCCCTGTGGCGGGAACACCAGCACATGCGCTGTAATATCGGTGTTGCTGGAAAGATCGAGGCCGCCATAGCACGTGCGCCCGCGCAACCCTGCAGCATCGACGGCTTGACCGCAGGCGGCCCAATGCTCAACGCTGATCCATTTGGTTTCGCTTTGCGTCCAGATGTTAAGTTCCAGTCGCAGGAAAGCATTCAGCGCCGCCGGCATCGCCTTGGCCTTGGTCGCCTTCTCGCGCATATCATCCAGCTTCTTCGACACGCCGAGATTGGGGTTAGCTTTGATCCAGTTGCTCTCGTCTTCCCAATCGTCCCCATCATCGAGGGTATAGATGATGCCGAAGAATGAATCGTCCTGCAGGATGCCTTCTAGAATCTTCTGGGTGTATTCGTGCAACTGGAAGCACAGGCTCTGTCGGTTGAATCCTGCAGTGGTGATAGCAAATAGAAGCGGCTGCCGGCGCGCGCTGGTGGCTGTTTCCAGCTTGTCCCATACATCGCGCGTCTTATGGGCGTGAACCTCGTCGATAATTGCCCCATGCACGTTCAGGCCGTCCATCGTGTCCGCATCTGCGCCTAGTGGCTCGAATTTGCAGGCAGTGTCGGGGATGTTGATGTTGTCCTTATAGACGCGCGCCCGCTTGCGCAATGACGGCGAAGCCTTGACCATGCGCGTCGCTTCGGCGTGGGTGATGCGTGCCTGGTCGCGCTTCGTCGCCGCGGTATAAACCTCGGCGCCGCCTTCGCCGTCCGCCATGAACAGGTATAGCCCGACGCCGGCGCCAGTTGTGCTTTTCCCGTTCTTCCGCGCAACTTCGGTATAGGATGTGCGGAAGCGTCGCGTGCCATCGGCGCGCTTCCACCCAAACAGCATCGCCAGGATAAATTGTTGCCATGGTTCCAGCTCGACGGTGCGCCCGACCCACTCGCCCTTCGAGTGCTTCAGAAACTGGAAGAAGCTGATGGCAAAGCCGGCGGCGATTTCGTCGAAGCGCAGGCCTCGCTCTTCACCGTCCTGCAGATCGCGCATATGGCGCTCGCATGCGAGACGCACCCAGCGGCAGGTGACTTGCCTGCCCTCGAGCACATCCTGCACATAGCCCATATATGCCTTCATTTCTTATCGCCCAACTGCTGTCTCACGAACGCCTCGAAAGGGTCTTCCTCCGGCTTGTTATCAACCTTGATGTGGCTGCGGCTCGCCGGCGTCATGCCAAATTGCGCGGCGAACTTGCCCATCTGCTCGACCGATCTGTTGATGATCCCGATATAGGGCGACTGCACCTCGAACCCGTTAGGCGTGGTTATCGTCATGCCGCCCTTGGTGATCTGCTTCTCCGCCTCCGCCCAGCGCCCATAGGCTGCGCAATAGGCCGCCAGCGCCGCGCGGTCGACCATGGTCAGCAGCCCCAGGGTGTACAACTCATGCGTCAGGCGGCGCCACTCGCGCCGCGCCAGGCCCGTTATATGGCGCGGACAGCTCGGAATCTCCACGCGCGGCGCTGGCTCGGCGTTGTTGAGCGGTCGCTTGCCAGGATTGCCCTGCAGCTTTTTGAGTGCGGTCGGTTTCGGGGTGCGGCCCATTAGCGGTATACCCCCTGCAAATTTTGCGGGTAGGCGAAAACGAC
>JAEHJW020000799.1_pt1 | contig 11110 bp, 14 predicted proteins | sample 9271431 | NCBI WGS metagenome assembly JAEHJW02
GGTTGCTCTCCTTTCAGCGTAGACCACGGGTGGCGCGTTCGCTCAAGTAACGCCAGGGAACCCCGCTGGATGCATAAGCCGCAGACGTCAAATCCTGCAAACGTCCGCCGCCATAGATGGAGCGGCAGACGCGGTCGGCCAAGTCGATCAACAGCGGGAAGCCTCGTTCCTGTTGCAACACGCTGTCGGCAACGGCGATGCGGACGGCAAGATCGGCATGATCGACGTGGGCGTAGAACACTTGGGGAGGCGCGAGCGGGCTGGCGCGATACACGCCGACAACCACACGCCTTGCGACCTGATCGCGGAAGCGAAGCAGCCAGTCTTGCGGGGTCAGTCGTTCACCGTCCCAATTCATGTCCGTACTTCCAGAGTCACCCAAGTGAACCGTATCGAGGGCGTGGGCGATTCGGTCTTCCAGCGTCTGCACAATCGCGTACTCAAGAGGCCGTAGCGCCTGGCCAATGGTTATTAAAGCGCGTTCCTTTGGCTCGCTGGCGATGAACACGAATTTCTGGTGCTGCTCGACCAGTTCGCGGATGATGCGTGTCGCTTGCACCATCAGTTCGACGAGACCGCCGCCAGCGAGGAGTTCCAGCGGCGCGGGACTGCCGTGTCCCATGCGCCAGACGGCGTTCGAGCGACGCAGCAGAATTGCGCGCTCGGCGTAAGACATCAGGGCGCGCTGAAACAATTCGGACAGCGCGTCACGGCGGCTCGCGTGGTTCACCGCCGCACGCCGGCCGCGCCGCGCTAGCAGTTCCAACACTTCCTCGACTGGATCGCCGTTGCTCAACCGCAGGTCGCGGCGAAATAGCCGTTGGTGCCACGTGCCTCGATCCCCCGCGTAAGACACCAGACTGACTCCGATCTGATGAATGGTCAGCGGCAATGTGTCGTGATCCTGGTTGGTACCGTCGCAGGCTTCCACGCCGCCGTTGAAAAGCAAACCGCGATGGACGGTTTCGATATCGCGTATCGGGATTTCGTAGACACCGCAGCCCGGTATCGTCCCCCATTGCAGGCGAGGAAAGATTTCATGGCGGATGTGGCGTTGATACTCGCTTTCCGTTTCGACGGCCAGACGCACCTCCATCTCCAAGCGGCAATACTCCTCGGCGAGATCGACATCGGTGCGCCAGGTGCCGAGGTCGAGAGTCCGGTTCAGATCTTCGCCGAAACTCGCTCGAAATTCGTCGCCGTTGAATGCGGGCCATTGCGTTGCGCCCACGCATGGGCCGGTCAACTCGCCAAGGTCCAGATCGTCGATCGATGTACCGTCGGCCATTTCCTGTCCTCCTTCCTCTACTTCCCACCCGAACGGCAAAGTGCGACGCCCTCAGGATGAAATTCTCAAGCGTTGGAGAAGCGGATCGTCGCGCGAGGGATAGAGTTGGTTGGCGTACCAAGCCGCATTTCGCGAGGGGAGACCAAAAAAAAGTTGTAATTGCCGTTCGGCCTCGCCGCGCGCCGCGCGTCCGGCTTCTGGCGGAATCAACCGCCAAACCATCTCCGCAGGAGCCAACAGTTGACAACCGAGCCGATCCGCCTCAAACTCGGCGGCTGCGAGGGCGGGCGAAGGGATCCGGTGACGATCGTCGCGCGTTAGAAGATGGACGTGTTCATGGACGCGGACATGCCGCAGCAGGGCATGGAGGCGCTCGGTGTACGTCGGCGGTCGTTTGCCGTCAAGAACTTCGAGAATCTGCCGGCCAAACTTGGCGGCGGCCCGTTGACGCGGCTCTTGATAGTGCCGCAGAAAATGAGCCAACTCGTGAGCCAGAGAGAAACGTTGTTCCGCCTCGTCGTCGCTGGCGTCGAGGAAGATGAAGCCGCAATCGTAGCGGGCGAAGAGACAAGCGTGCAAAGCGCGTTCGCTTGCTGCCATCGAGCAGACAATCCCTTGGAGGCGCAACCACGTCGACACACGCTGTACACTGAGGTCGGCAAGGGGCTTTACCGACAACAGTGCGGCGCGCGGCACGGCGCGAAGCAAGTCGCGCGGGAACCGAGTCGCGCCACCGGCACGCTTCCAAAAATCGTTGGCCAGTTCCGTCAGCCACAGCGGTGTGTTCACGGTCGCAACTCCTCTTGGGCATCACGGGCGGCAAGCAGGGTGCCGCTCGATGAAGCTTGCCGCAAACGTTGCAACGCTTGGCCGCGGCGGACCGCCTCTGCCAATGCGTCGGCGTCGGCACCGAAACGCTCGGCGATCCGCGTCACATCGCGTTGAAATCCTATCGGATCTTCATCCGGCGTCCGGCACAAGTACAGCATGGGGAGTGACTCCGGAGGGCAGTGCAGGAACCGGCACAGGGCTTCCTCGTTCAGTCCCTCACTTCGAGCGAATAACACTAGCGTCGATGCCAGAAAGAACGGCTCGTTCTCTACACGTCGAGCTAGCGTCTCAAGAGGCTCGGTCACGTTTGCCTCCCGCTCTTTTTTGACGTTTCTTCAGGCGATCCTTCACACGCTTGACCTCTCGTCGTTGCTCGTCCTCGGGCAGTTGGGTGACACCAAGGATGACGGCGAACACAGAATGGCGCTTCTCTCCCTGTTGCATTTGCTCCCAACAGCGCTGCTCCGCGTCTGTCAGTTGTTGCCGCAGGGCAGTCGGTAGAGCTTGTCGCTGTTTGGCTTCTTCAATCTGCAAGGAGAACGACGGATCATCCTCCCTTCCCAGATACTTCCCATCCGGCGAGGCTTGTTCGACAACATTCCAGTCGCGGCGATGTTTTTGATGGCGTCGTTCTTTGCGTAGCAGATTCAAGAGATCCCGTTGCGCGGCCATACGCAAGAAGGCTTCCACTTCCAGGCGATCGGGATCATACTCGGTCGGATTCTTGAGGAACTGGACGATTGCTTCGTCCGCCGCCTCTTCGCACGCGATGGGATCAACACGGGAATTGGTGCTCTTTAGCCAAGCCACCAGCGGTTTGAGAAAGGCGACGGCGAAGTCGGCTGGTGCCACCGGATCAAGCTTGAGTAAACGTCGATACAAATGCATTGCATCTTCAGCCGAGAGGTCGGAGATTTGGGGATCGTGCATTGGTGGATCCTCCCGGGGACTGGAACCGCACCGATCGCGCATGAGTGTCGTGCTTAAGACGTACCGCCTTTGGTAAACGTAGCAGGTCAGCCGGCAGATAAACAGCGTAGCAGACTCTTGAAAGCCAAAAAAGGATCCTGAAAGGTCATCGCGTCCGGGTATGCTCCTTGGCATGTGCGCCTGGTCTGCCGACTGGTTCCCGGCAGAGGACCAACTCTTAAATGCCGCGCTCACACCCCAAAATGTTAATCACCGTGGAGCGATCATGTCTCGTTGGGATCAACCCCCGCATGCGGCTGGGGCGGCAACGAGGTCTGTACTCTCAAGAATCTATCGAAAATCCGTTGGTACTGACCTTGCTGTGCCGGCAAAGGCTGAGGTAAGTCAGTCCTCCAAGCGAACGGCGCACGTCGCGCCGACTGCGGGAAAAGCCTGAAAAACAGGGAGTATCAACATGACGAGCCACATGGACAACCGAGAGCTGACTGCGAAAAGCTTGCCGACGTTGAAGATCGGCAGCCGTGTGCGCTGCACTGATGTTGAAGGGAATGATGGGCGGCAGGTCGGTTTGACAATCGGGACAGCGTGGGCACGGTACCTCAATAATGCGATCGATGCGTTCGGGCGGCGGCGTGGGGCGGTTGGCGGCTGGGTGTCCTTTGTGTCGTCCTGGCTTCTTCGGACGCGACTTGAGATTACGTCGGCGAAAGGGAGCGGTTTGCCGATGGGCTTATCGTCGTGCCTCATCGAGTTGTTGGCGAAGGCGGTGATTTTCATCCTCGAGGTTAGCGACGCGACGTTGCAGGCGAGCAATGGTTCGGTCGCGTTCGGCACAACCGATGCAAGGGAGAAGTCCCATGACCATCCGCCCTCTCGATTTTGGAGGAAAGGGATGTCATCGAGGTGCGGTGTCGTGCTGCACCATCATCATACCACGGCAGTCAAGGACCTGTCCCGAACGTAAGTCAGCGAGACGGTAAACAAGTACTAACGAGTACCTCTGGGGAATACCATCGAGTGTTGCGACCGTTGTGCCACTTTCCGCTATCATCTCGCTCGTGAGGCGGCCGGGTTGCCTCTCGCGGGTAGCTCTCTGCGTGAACGATCCTTCCTTCACGAGGAGAATTACCTGTGGCTCACAATCTGGCAACTGCGAACGGAAAGACCTCTTTCGCCTACTATGGCGAAGCCCCCTGGCATGGACTCGGGCAGAAGCTCGATGCTCCGGCGACGGCTCAGGAAGCCATCATCGCTGCCGGGCTCGACTTCGAGGTCCAGCTGATGCCGATCGCCACTTACGACGGCTTGACCGTCGAAGGACGTAGGGCCGTCGTCCGCTACGACAAACAAGACGTCCTGGGTATCGTCAGCGACCGCTATGTCTCGGTTCAGAACAAGCAAGCATTCGGTTTCCTCGACGCGATCGTCGCCGAAGGCGGTCTTCGCTACCACACCGCCGGTGTCCTCGGTCGAGGCGAGAAGATCTTCTTGCTGGCGAAGCTACCCGAATCGATCCGTGTCAAAAACTCCGACGATCTGGTGGACAAGTATCTTCTTCTCTCCAACGCACACGATGGCTCCGCCGCCTTGCGAGTCTTCTTCACCCCCATCCGAGTCGTGTGCCAGAACACGCTCAACTTGGCCGAGCGGAGGGGACAGGGACAAGGCGTCAGCATTCTGCACAAGGGCAACTTGGAAGCCAAGATCCGCGAAGCCCAGCGAGTGCTCGGTCTGGCTCAACGGTTCTACGATGATGCGGCTGCGAGAATCGACAGTTTGGCCAGCCATTACCCCACTTCGCAGCAGCTCAAGCAGTTCTTCGCCTCGTTGTATCCTGACCCCGAAGAAGGCAAGGATAATGCCCGAGCCACGAAAGTTCGGGAAGAATTGCATCGCCTTTTCGAGGAGGGGATCGGTCACGACGATCCGGCCATCAAGGGTACGTCCTGGACGGCCCTCAACGCCGTGACGGAGTACATCGATCATTACCGCTCTACTCGCGGCAAGGACGACAGCGACCGGGCCAGCCGCCGTCTCGATTCCATCTGGTTCGGCTCCGGTGCCAACCTCAAGGCGAAAGCCTGGGACCTCGCTCTCCAGATGGCCGCCAGCAACTGATTTCGGATCGGCATGAGCAGTCAGCCGACGACTTCCCCCTTTCCCTTATCACAACGAAGAGAAGCGATAGCCGCTCGTCGCCGGCGGGTGGCTATCGCTCATCGATTGGAGAGAGACCATGAGACTGGCGGCCCAAGTGCGGGGTGGGTTTTATCCGGCACACGAGGAGGCGGTCGCTTTCGCGGCGTCCTTTTTGCAAGCACCGGTGGGCATGCCTTTCACCATCCTCGATCCCTGTGCCGGTGAAGGAGCGGCCATTCGACAACTTGGGACCTTACTCGGCTGCTCGGCGACAACGCTCTACGCCATCGAACTCGATGACAGCCGAGCGGAAACTCTTCACGCGGCCTTACCGGATGCCCACGTGTTGGTTCCAGCCGATTTCTTCGGTTGCCGGGCCAGCTTCGGGAGTTTCTCGTTCATTTGGCTGAATCCCCCCTTCGATTACAACTACGGCGGCTACCGCGTGGAGGAGGAGTTTCTGGTACGAGCCACCGAGTGGCTTATGCCCGGAGGGGTGATGGCTCTGGTCTGTCCTGAGGATGTGGTGGACGAATACTCCAACGCCCGACAACACTTCAGCCGTTACTACGAAAACGTCACCATCGTCCCGTTCCCCGAAGCCTGTCGACCTTTCCACGAAGTGATCGTGCTGGGCCACAAACGGCTCAAGCCCAATCTCAACCGGGACACGGGCAGGATACCCTGGGAGTCCGTCCTAGCTCCCCAAGGCTTCCGATATCACCTCCCGCCGGGCACCGGTTCACGCCGCTTGGAGAAGATCGAGCCGACCGAGCCCGAGCTACAACGAATGCTGTCTACTTCACCGCTGCGTTCGCATCTGAAGACCCCTGCAAACATGGTCGTTCCATCTCCGCCGCTTCCGCTGGGTATCGGTCACGTGGCCCTGCTTCTGGCAAGCGGCCATCTGGATGGAGTGGTCCAACCGGAAGGGAAACGGCCTCATGTCGTGCGAGGCACATCGAGAAAGCACTCTTACATCAGCGACGTGAAGGATACCGAGAATGACGACGGCAGCACGACCACCTGCACGACGCTATCCAAACGGATCGATCTGGTGATCCGGACGGTGGATTGTTCCGGGCGCATCCGAACATTCTCCGAGATCGACGCCAAGGAGGAGTAAAGCCCGCCATTTCGGGGCGGAGCAGGCAACTCCTGCCCTTGGCGGCTTCTCTCCCCTGGCGAGGTCAACCATGAAGGAAGGTCAGGAACCGATTCCGTCGGTTGTGGGTTCTTTCGACATCGAACTGTTCCGTTCCGGCAGGAGCTATCACGCGACTTGTTCTCGTTTCAAGCTCCGCTGTGACGCCGTCGCCCTGCACGATAAGGAAATCCTGCTGCTGTCCGTGGCCGGTTCCGAAACGGCGGTGAAGGCCTTGGCCCGCAGTCTCGTCGATCGCTTGGATGAAGGAGACGTTCGCCGCCTCTGGAGTAAGGTGTGCAATCCTGTCGGTTCCAACGAGGTTGCCCCCCCTCGCCGCATCATCGAGGCCGGAAGTGTCGAACCATCTCTTCTACGTCGCACCTCGCTGTTTGACTTTCTTGAGACGGAAGGAGACGGAATACGCACCCGTCCAACGAAAACCGTTAAAGGTTGTCGTCGCGTCCCCTCTGTCACCAAACCAGACGAAAACCGGCTTTTCCGAGAATAGGCGACGATGGCCGGCTTTGTCGGACGAGCCGGGTAGAGAGGACGGTGCCGTGTTCTTTTTCGACCAGAACAGGAGTCTCTTCATGCTGCGAGCCAATGTCGGTTTGAGCCGTAAGATTTCGCGTGATTTCAACTCGACGGGTTATTCCGTGAACCTGGACGGCGAAATCCCCCTTCCGGTAGATGATTCTCCAGCGGTCCTGGAAAAGATCAAAGAACTCTTCAGCCTGGCTCAAGAAGCCCTGAATCAGGAGATTGATCGGGATCAGGGGGAGCGCGCCATCGGCCGCCATGATGAGGAACGACCCCCGACAAAACCGGACGGCAACGGCAATCTGCCTGCGGATCGGTCGGGGAATAATTCGGCTTCTCGCTCGGCACCGCCGACGGCCCCGGCTGCCAAGAATGGTCGGGAGGAGCAGGCGACCAACAAACAGGTTCAATTTTTGCTCACCATGGGCAAACGCTTCAAGCTCTCGACGCCGCAGTTGGAAAGACGGATCGCCGACATCGTTGGGCGTCGCTGCGGCGTTTACGACCTGAGCAAGAAAGAAGCGGGACTGGTTCTCGATCAACTCACCAAATCGGCCGGTGAGAACGGCAAGAACGGACAGGGACATGATCGTTGAAGCCTGCCGGTGTCTGAATCGCGAACTGCCGGACAAGCTCGCGTGACCGTTTGATTCTGCACACGAAAACTCTTCAATTGGACCACAACCATGCACGACCGTCCTCATTGGAGCTACAGTGCGATCAGTCAATATCTTTGCTGTCCGCTGCGGTTCTACTTCCAGCGAGTGATCGGCCTGCCGCAACAAAGCGTCAGCGGCAGCCTGGTGCTGGGATCGGCCGTTCACGCCGCCCTGGCTGAATACCATCGCAGCGTCCAGCAGGATACGCCAACCGATACGGCGAAGTTGCAGCGCGTTTTCACGGATGCCTGGAACAAGCGGGAAAGCGACGCACGAGTGAGCTACCGCAGTGTGGAGAATCGGGCCGATTTGATGGCTCAGGGGATTTCGTTGATCGAGGTCTACCTGCGGGAACCGCCGCCACAAAAGATCGTCGGGGTCGAGAAGACATTCATCGCTCCGCTCCACAACAGCCGGGGAGAATACCTGGAAACGCCGCTGATCGCGGTGGCCGACCTGATCACCGAAGACAACGAGGAGTGGACGATCCGGGAGTTCAAGACCAGTGGCCGGGCTTACTCGGAGATGGAAGCCGAGACGTCGCTCCAGCCGACGTGTTACGTCAATGCCGTCCAGGAAGCATTCGGACAAACGGCGGTGGTGGAATACACGGTGCTGGTCAAAACGAAGACGCCCAAGGTTCAGCGGTTTAGGACGGTTCGCAACGATGAAGACCTTGGTCGTCTTGGCGACATTGTGGAAGCCATCGAACGAGCGGTCCAGGCCGGCATTTTCTATCCGGTGGAGAGTCCGCTCCATTGCTCATCCTGTCCGTATCGACAACCGTGCCGGGAATGGAAACCGTCTCCGAATACGGAGTTGCTCCAGCTCAATTTCACCCCGGATGAGACCAAGACATGCTGACCGAACTCCATCGCAAGGGAGGATGCCTCTGTCAGCCGGCCAGGGAAGGAAAGCTCCGCTGCCCGTTGATCGTACGGCCCACCAGCGAAGATGTCATCACGGGCCATCTTTTTCAGACTCTCCGCATCCTCAACCCTCGGTGGTGGCTGCCGGACTTTCTGAATCAGGCTCTGGGAGTCCGTGCCTTTCAGCGTCAGGTCTTTCGCGGCCTTCGCATCGAGCCGTGGGTGAACAGACCAACGTACCCACGTGAATTGCTGCCCCGGGACGAGGGGACGAAGTTGACTTGGACGGGACCTTACGAACTGATGAATGAGCTTCCACAACACATCCGGGCCAAAACAGCACTGCCGAGTCCCGAGGTCAAGGTTCGGGGACGCTTTTTGGCGATCGCCTGGAGAATCCCCTGCCAGCTTCGCATTCTGCGAGCCTGGCTTCCGGATCGGCCCGCTCTTCAAGTCTAGGGCGTGTTTCGACTCCGACCCACTTCCGTCAGCGTACCGTGGCATCATCCCTGTGTTTCGGGTTCGGGGGAGCGATCATGATTGCCGATTGGGACAAGAACTGTGTCTTTCTCGCCGCCATGCTGAAAACTCGTCATCCAGAGTTGTTTACCAATCTTCGCGAGACGCTCGCCGATCACAAAATTGAGGTTCGCCTCCTCGACAACGTCCGGGACATTTGGACCCGCGATTATGCTCCCCTCCAGATTGCTTCGGATAGTCTCGTGAAGTTTCGCTACGATCCGGATTACCTCCGAAACGAATCCGATTTGCGAACCGGGGAGGAGGTGGTTCAATCCTTTGGGGATCTCGGTAGTTGTTCTCGATCACCGATCGTTTTGGATGGCGGGAACGTAGTCGGCTCCCGGACCAAGGCCATCGTTACCGACAAGATATACACGGAGAACCTCAGCTGGTCTCGACCCGATCTGCGGGAAGCGCTTCAAAAGCTCTTGCAAGTCAAGCAACTCATCGTCATCCCAAAAGAACCGTATGATCCGATCGGCCATGCGGACGCAATGGTTCGCTTTATCGATGAGGACTGGGTGCTGGTCAACGATTACACTCAGACCGATCCGGCTTTCGGCGAGCGGCTCAACGCGGTACTGGACGCGTACAATCTATCCATCAAAACGATTCCGTACGCTCCGGAAGAATTTGTCAACGCCGGCATCCCCTCGGCGGTGGGATGCTTTGTCAACTTCTTGCACTTTCAAAATGTCGTGATTGTTCCGGTGTTCGAGATCGACCAGGACAGAACTGCGATCGAGAAGCTGAAAGAGGTTTTCGCACCAGTGCCCGTCATTCCTCTTCCCAGTACCGGTCTCGCTCGCGAAGGCGGCGTTCTCAATTGTGTAGGGGCGACGTATCGCACCGCGTCAACGATTCAGCATCCATGACACCAGGGGCTCCCTGAAGACAGACGTTGAACGCGGCATCTGTCATGAGATTCTCGCACCGGCAGCCGCGCGTTGCCAGAAGTCCGAACGTGCAGCATTCTGAAAAAGTCGGTCAGTGGACTGACCCAGAGGAGGCAGCGACGAAGCATATCATCGTTCCAGACATAGAGGAAACCGCTCCCGGCAACGCTCGGCCTTCGGGGTAGGAACGGCAAGTGGGTGCTGGACTGGCTTGTCGGGACTGCGGCGAAGGATCCTGGAACGATGGCCAAACGACGCACGGACGCCGAACGTCGGGCTCGGCAATGTGAACGGCTGGCTCGACTGCTTCGGGTGTTGCAGATCATCCTGGGGCCGGGACAACACGACGTCAAGAGAATTGCTCGGGAACTGGAGTGCTCCGAGCGAACTATCTTTCGCGATCTTCAGACGCTCGCGATCGCCGGCGTGCCGTGGTATTTCGATGAGAGTTGCCAGAGTTATCGCGTCCGTCCCGGCTTTCGCTTCTCGGTTCCGCTCCCCCGACAATCCGAGACCATCCAACCTTCCTCTCAAGAAATAATGTCATCGACGCCCCACGAGTTGATCGACCTTGCCATCGATGTGGTTCGACAAGTCTCTTCGGGTCTGGGACGCTTGGAAGAACTCCTTGTGCATCTCCGTACCTCGTTGGCCGACCGCTAACAGGCGATGGGCCGCATCCATCTACTCATCCGATCCGCGAAAAAGTGACCTCCTACCGTGCTCCAAACTGACCCACTGTTGACAGTCTGTCCGGTTACACTTAGCTTTTCACCAAAACCAAAAACAGCAAAGGGATATCGATGGACGCCACCTCGTACCTGAAAGAACGGCAACGGCTCTGGGCCGAGAGGCATGGACTTCGGCTGGGCAGTTCTCACCGACATGCGGAGTCGGAAGAGGAACGAGCACGAGGTGCGAAAACCTACGTTTACGACCTTCAGGACAACCTCTTCGAACCGTTGTTGCCCGAGGTACGGCAGGAGTTCGAGAACGGGGATGGGGGCGAACTCAGCGCCGACACCAACGACGGCAACATGTACGCCGTCCATTCCTCGTCCGCTCTGTGCTGCAACGTCTTTCACTATTGGCGGCGGCTCGGCCACGACCAGATCGGCCCGATCGCACAAGCGTGTCGGCTCCCTTCCACAAGGATTGAGTACGGGTCCAATCCCGAAAAGGGGTGAATGTCAGCTGACTTTTGGGTATGCTGGGGACTGGCTGTCCGTGGTTCGTTTCCCCAAAGGAGGCTGTGCCATGCAAGTCTGTACGGAACCCGCACGTCACTC
>JAEHJW020001539.1_pt1 | contig 11110 bp, 13 predicted proteins | sample 9271431 | NCBI WGS metagenome assembly JAEHJW02
CTCCTCAGTTAGCTCATTACATAGATGACACATATATTTGATTTCTTTGTTTGGTTTGTCCAACCAATAAGGTTCGTACAATCGTTCGCATACATCACATCTATATATTTTGATCTCTTCTCCATGCTCATTAATAATTTCAAATAATTCTTTCATGATTTTTATTAACTAAAATAAATTCCCGTTTTCTTTTTTGTTTAAAGACTGAAAACTATAAAAGTTGTCTTTATTCTTATCAATCTAATCTGTTTTCTGAAGCAAGGTATTAAGCAAACTTCTCTGTATCAGTTGGTATCAATAATTGACGAATCTTTTATTAATATTATTAGATTGGTTAAGAGCTTATCAATGTTTTAAATTGATGATTTCATTGTAACACAATGTATTACATATGTCAATACATCATGTGTCTAGTTATGGAGATATATTGATTGCATAAGGATTGCGTCTGCGTGGGCGTGATTGATAGTTGGCAGTTAATAATTAAAAATCAAATTAGTCAAAAGTTCTCAACTCCATATCAACAATCCCACCAATAATAAGAGTAAAAGATGTAATATAAGGAATATACATAGTAAGATAACAAGCAGAACAAGCAGAATATAGCGTAAGTACGCGATCGTGAGTTAACCACCCAATAAATCCTTTTGTTACAGGCTTTTTCGGGGTTGGTACACGCAGTTTGAGACTCAGACTCTGGTTGGTACATGCGTCTGAGACTCAGACTTTGGCGTACTATGAGTTGGAATTACGTGAAAACATGATTTGTTGTTGCATCAACGTTTTTGACATGTCGTGGTGTCGTGCCGTCGTAGGCTGGATAAAAATGTTGCGTCCAAATCTGCGTACTATAGGAGATTGGTGAATATGCATGTATGATAGTCGTGACCAACGGGTTGGTACACGCAGTCATGACTTGCGTGGCGAATATGTATATATACCGAGGAATTACCCTCTTGGGGGGGCTTTCAGAATATATATATAATATACCAGCTAGGTATTTTGTATACACTCACTTTATGCTATATGCTTTTTATATATATGTGGTATGTGTGTGTTTGTTTTTTGTGTTACATTGAGGACTTTTGGAAAGTGCTTTTAAAATTGGGTTAATTGTTGTAGGATATGGGATATGGCTAAGAATAAGGTTTTAAGTTCTGCTACGGTAACTAGTCAGAAGCGTAGGTTTTTGATGCAGCAGGCGTATGTGGAGTATTTATTAGATGAGGAGCAGATTTCTCAAGAGTTTGTGATTAGTCTGAAGCGTGTTCAGTATTATCGTAGGGTTGATAATTGGATAGCGTTGAGGAAGGCGTATTTGAAGACGCATCCTATTAACAATGATTATATGATTCTGATTAAGAATCGTGAGAGGGCTGAGGTGTATAGGATTGCACGTGAGAAGATTGGTGAGAAGATTGAATCTTTGAAGACTGGTGATGATAAGTTTTACGATAAGATTTCGAAGTATTTAACTGCTTATGAGAGAGCCTGTAAGGGTGAGAGATTGGAGGATGGTCAGACGACTGTTTTGAAGAAGGGAATTGCTGAGAGTAATCCAGAGGCTGATGAGAGTATATTGATTACGGTTCAGGACACTAAGGAGAAGGAGAAGAGTAGTTTATATGAGAATCATGTAATAAGATGAGGAGTATACAGATACATCCGGGACAGGCTAAGGTTTTCAATTCAAGGAAGAAAGTTGTACTGGCAGCTGCTGGTTTTCAATCTGGTAAGACCACGATTGTGGAGTTAGCTGGAGTGTACAGAGCTGAGGAGGAGGTGCGTTCATGGGTACAAGCTGGACGTGATCCAATGTCAAAGCCCAGATATGCCATTTTAGTAAGAAGAGAAAAGGATTTTAAGAGTGTTATCTTACCTAAGTTCAAAGAGTTATTTCCAGCTAATAAATTTGTCTATTCTAAGTCTGATATGATGTTAACTCTTAAGCCTCATGGAATTGAGTTCCGAGGATATTCTGTTCACAATCCAGATAATATCGAGGGTATAACCGTTAACGGTATCTTAATGGACGAGGCTCGTTTATTTGATCCTATTGTTTGGAGTAAGGTTTTGACTAGATTAGCAGTTAGAGACGGTTGGGCGCTACTCGCAACTACTCCATCAACTGGATGGTTGAAGGACAGGATTTATGATGTCTGGAGATCAGGTGATCCGGATTACGAGGTAGTGCAATGGAGATCAATTGATAATCCCGGATTTTCGGTGAAAGAATATGAGAGATTGAAATCTGAATTGCCAGAAGAGATGTTCGATATGCTCTATAACGGTAAATTTACATCGTTTAGTGGATTGGTATACGCTTATAAGCCAGAACTTCACACGCTCACTACACTTCCAAATAGATTCGATGTTGTAATTGGAGGTATCGATTATGGATTCGCTACACCGTCTGCAATCGTTGTTATAGGTATCAACGACGGTGTGTACTATGTACTCAAAGAAACAGTCAAAAAGGGTATAGATGACGAGAAATTTGCCGATATTACACTTAAGTACCAAGACGACTATCAGGTCTCAGTCTGGTATGCTGATCCGAATGCTAAAGATATCATTGAGAAATTAAGAAAAGCTGGTGTTAAAGTTAGACGAGGGATCAATACGGTAGAGGCTGGAATTTCTAAAGTAAGATCAGAGTTAACTAGAGGAAAGTTATTTGTCAATGTTGAATGTGAAGAGACAATTAAAGAATTTACTCACTACACTTATCAGATGAATGACGAGGGTTTGTACATTGATAAGGTATTCAAAAAAAATGACCATGCTATGGACGCTATCAGATATGCTATGTACACACACTATTATACGCCTACTGTTGACTTATCTCGTCAGATTATATTAGATTTGAAGAATAAGAGTAATGCTGCGTGGACTGCTTATAGTAATAATTTTGGTACATTAGATCACCTACGAGCTATTCGCACTTACGAGCAAGGACTTAATGACAGAGAGAACAGTTGGAATTATGATTAACAGTATATATATAATAATTTTTTTAGTAATTTTAGTAGTTGTGCAATTTGCAACTATTATATTTTTGGTATCCTACGTTGTGAATTACTCTCGTGGAATTGCTAGAAAAGAAAAAATAGATGTTTCTCACAGTAAAGTCAAGAAAAGAATGGAGGAAAGTCTAGAAGCTACTCAAGAAAAGGTCTTACAAGACAGCTTGAATCTATTAAAACAAGGAACCGCGGGAGACGATATCTATTCTTCACAGGGAATTGATGACTTTGTACGGGATAATCCTAGAATATTTGGAGGTAAGGAGTAATGGAAGGCATAGCAGATCTTACGCAAGAAGATGACATTACACGAGTAATCTCTACCCTTTACGCATCTACACAAAGAGCAAGAGCTACCGATATAAGACAGGCTAAATCAGGCATGGAGTTCTACAGAGGTAACCATTACGGCTATATGCAACTATTCGGATCCGGCGTTATGACCTCATCTCAACAATTCTCAAACCTATATAGACGAAAAGTGCTACTCGCATCAGTACTAATAGAGGCTAAAAGAAACATGATACTCGCAGCTGACCCTAAAATTATTATCGCACCAACTGTAGATCCATCTAACCCACCACAAGCTAAAAAAATAGCCCTCGTAACAGAGGCTCTCCTTGAAAAAGTCTTTTCAAAAGAGGATTTCGATACTAAAAAAGGCTCAGCAATTTTATCCGGACTCATCGAGCATACCTCATACTTCTCTCTATGGCACGATCTTCTAGGAATACATATAGATGTCCTCAGATTCGAAGACGTAATAGTTCCACCTAGATTAAAAGATATCTCTAAATCTCCATTCGTAGGTAGGCGATTTTCGACCACAATTGGGGCTTTAAGAGCCGATCCGTCTTATAAGAATATAGATAAGCTAGGCGGGTCTTCCTCTGCAAATTTGTCCCTTACAGACGATTTAGACACTACATCAAAAGACATTAATCAGTCGTTTGAAGAGGTTAAAATGCCGATTAAGGATATGAATCATGTAGATCCGATTGAATGGGAGTTTTTATTTCAGCTAGATTCTAAATCTTTGAAATTTTTGAAGAATTTATCTAAGACAAATAAATCTTATAGATGGATTAATAAAAAAAAGATAGGAGATCGCATAATGAGAGTGATTACAGTATGCGAGAATATTGTAATCAAGGATAAATATTATAATAGCGATAATTATTATTTATATCCAGTTGTTCCAGTTGGAGATTCTCTGACAGGACCTGCTTTTTTTGCAAGAGCAATTTCGGCTAATAAAGCTTTGGACAATACAGTGTCTCTAATCGAGGAGTATATGGCATATGCTATTAAATATAGGATATTAGTAGATTCTCAGACTACAATGAGTCCTCCAAATAACTCTATGGGAGGTATGGTTTATTATGAGGGTATGAATCCACCTACTGAATTAGTACATTCAGACGTCTCACCGGGAGTTTTCACTATGCTTAACTGGTATCCTACTATTATGCAGACTCTACTGGCTATCTCGCCTTCATCTATGGGAGATATTCCAAACGCTGATAAGGCTTTTAAGGCAATTGAGTCTCAAAAAATGCAGGATAACTTCAATACTAAGCCGATGATAACTTCTTTTGCCAATACCCTTAGAAAATTAGGTGAAGGAATAGTATCTTTAATGGCTTCTAATTATCAGCTTATGAATACAGTCTATACAGATACAGATGGTATTCATGAGGTTAAAATTGTAGGAGAAAATTTTGCTAAAGCTACTCCAACTCTGATGGATTCTGAGGATCAAGATAATTTAATCGTAATTAAAGATAACTTCCCAGTTGAGATAAGGGTCGCTCAAGGATTAGACTATACAGAAGCTAGTATGCAAAATACACTGCTTAAATTAGCTCAAACTCAGGCCCCACAAGATCCAATTGTACCAATCGAGGCTTATTTGGATATCACTAATCAAGGTCCTTTAATGGCTAAAATCAAACAAGCTAAAGAAGAGGCTCAAAAGAATCAAGCTCAATCTCCACAAACTGCCGGTGCTGCTCCACAAGGTGGTGTACCTCCACATACTCATACAGCTACTGGAGAAACAGTTCCTGCTGGAACACCTCCACAAATTGCACCTACTTCACCGGGAATCATAGCTCCAAAAGGACCAGAAGGTGGACCACAACAAGCTCCAGCTCCTCAAATGCCAGCTCAAATTCCACAGGGTCAATCTAGTCCTGCTCCAGTAGCACCACAAGGAGTTGAAGGTTCTTTGGTATCTCCTAAACCTGGCAGTATAGCACCACAAGTCTTATCAAATATTCAAAAAATATTAGCTAACGGAGGTAAACTATGAAGTATGTATTTGTTTCCAAATTTGGAGACAGTTTTTTCCTAGCTTATCTTTTAAAGGAACTTAAACACGATGTATATTTTTATGTAGAAACTAATAGAGCTAAAAAAATAGGCTCTGGTATGGGAATAACCTTGGTTGATGACTTCTACCAGATTGTAAGAGAGACGGATAAAGATAAACTGATCCTTATATTTGACCAAACTGGACTAGGAGAAGAGGCTGAATTTCTAATGGGACTCGGATACCATGTCTATGGTGCAAGTGCTATTGCTGATAAACTAGAAGAGAATAGATCCTATGCTACAAAATTACTTTCTGAGATTATGCCAGTACCACCTACTAAAACATTTACTGATTTTGGAGAGGCTAAAAGATTTCTTCAAGATCAAGATGATGAGAAGAGATTTGTCTTTAAACCAGAAGGTGAAGATACTCCATCTGATTGGACGTATGTGTCTCGAGACGTTCCCGATCTTTTAAGAATGCTAGATTATTACAAAGAGAATTGGTCTTTACCAGAAATTAAATTTGAACTACAAACTTTTATCAAAGGAATAGAATGTGATTTCTCGGGATATTTTTCTCACTCAGGGAAGTTTATCGAGAACTCATTTGTGTGGTACTACGAGGATAAAAAATTCCTAAACGGTAATCTGGGGCCAGCTGTAGGCTGTGCAGACGCTCTTCAGTACTTCACTACCTCAAAAGAGCCTTTTTTTAAAGCATATCTATCTAAATTAGTTCCATTTCTAAGAAAAAATAAGTTCAGTGGACAATTCTCAATTAATACAATTTACGAGGTAGAGACTAAAAAATTCTATGCCTTAGAGATTTCACCAAGGTGTGGTTACGACTCTTTCCAAAATGAGATATTTCATCTAGTGTCCCGTGGTAAAGATCCAGCACTTCTTATAAGAGCAGTAGCACTCGGAGAAAAACTTCCAGCTGACTATTTCGATACTAAACTGTATAATTTCGATATTCGTATATCAATTCCACCTTATCCTAATGACGAACCCGGTACTCCCGGTGCTGGAGTAACAATCGAAATGGATAAATCTATTAAGAAAAACTTTCTGTATGGAGATGTGATGTATAATCCTAAGACACATAAAATAGAATGCACTGGAGCAGACGATGTAGTAGGTACATTATGCGCTCAAGGATCTTCTGTAGTTGAGGCTATCTCGATTTTATACATGGAACTTGCACCAAAACTTAATATCGCTAATGTGCAGTACAGAACTGACGGCGGTAGACGAGTCTTAGGAAACATCATGCAACTCCAACAAGATAAAAAAATACTTCCTCGTAAAGATGGTGTACCAATCATCATTGAGACAATCAAAAAATAAATCTTGACAAATTTTTATATAAAAAGTAGGGTCTAAATTAGTTAGAAAATATCTATATTAATTTTAGATATCTTTACCCTTAAATAGGAGAGCAAATGCTTACCCCTAGAATAAGAGAAGATAATAAGGAGGAAAGAAATGGATAATAATAACGACTTGGTAGATGTACCTATTTTAGATGCAACTGAGGAATTAAATGCTCCTAGTGCTGAAGAGACAAGTACAGATACTTCCTTTAAACCTTTTGAGTTTGAAGGACGCACTTATAACAATTTAGATGAATGGCAAAAGCACTTCAAAGATATGGAGACTGGTTTTCATAAAGTTAACGAGGAGAACGCTAGATTAAAAGAGCAATTCAATGCTCAACTAGATCAATCCTTGCAACCTCAAGCTCCAGTTACACCTATTGCTGAAGGAGGAATAGACCCTGAACTTCAAATAGTATCCGAAAGGCTACGAAAAGAAGCGAACCTTTTAGACAAAGATGATGCTGAAAAGTTATTTAAAACTTTTAGACAAGAAGAAGAATTAGAATCCTTTGTTCAATCTAAAAACGCAGAAGCAACAAAGAAGAAAAATGATGCTCTGAAATTAACTGAAGAGGAAAGATCTAGTTTAAAAAGACTTATGGTCGATGGTCATATTCCTATGGAACAAGCATATAAAGCTCTAAAAGCTGATGCTCTTATAGCTCAAGCTACTCAAGAAGCTAAAAATTTCTCTCCTACAGGATCAAATGTTGGAGGAAGTCTTTTTGAAGTAGACGATAATATAGGAGGATTGGAAGATAAGGATTATACACTTGATAACTTGCATAATGTTATGAAAGCATCTGGATTAATATAAGTTTTTTATATTAGTTAATAAATTAAACAAATTATGGTAAACGGATCAACAGAGGCAGCTGCCTTACTTGAAAAGATAATACAAAAAACAGTTAATATGAACTACAGGGTTTCTACACCTACACTTCAAGAAATGATTGGAGGTAAGAGAGGAGCAGATAGAGGTTCAAATGCTGTTAAAGGTTTTGTCTCTCACTTTATAAACAATCAGATTTTCTTGGACTTCGTAGATACAGTTATGTATGCACAAGGTACAGGTAATCAAAACGCATTAGTCCAAAACACACAAACAGTTCAACAATGGGTTGCAACTGCTTTACCAATCTCATCTTCAACAAGATATGACAATTGGGTTAAAGCTATTACAGCTAAAAGTGGAGCTGCAGTTGAAAGATATACTCAACTTTTAATTAAACAGTTATCTTTTGGATTTAAAAGAACATTAAATTATCAAGCTTGGAATCCAGCATCTAACGGATCTTTAGCAACTGCTACTGGAGGTAGTACAACTACTACAGTTAATGTAGCTTTGGATACTGATAGACCGGGTACAAGATATATAACTCCGGGTATGTGGATATCAATAGTTGGAGCTACTGGTGGAACTGGAACAAGTAACCCTAGTGTTGCTCAAGTAGAATCTACTAATTCTATTGCTCAAACTATTACATTATCTCAAGCTTTAACTTTTACAGATGGAGCTGATATATTGCCTGTAGGTCCTGATGGAAAAGCTACAAATCCTTTAACTTCAATTCCTCAATTAGTAGTTAATACTGGAACAGTTCAAGGTGTTGATTTAGCTCTTACATCTAACCAACAAGCACACTTATATTCTACAGCAGGATCTTTTTCTGTTCCTACAATGCAACAATTATCTAATGAATGTGAAACAGGAACACCTAATAAATACTTTGCTAATGTAAGTGTATATAACGCTATGGCAGAAAGTGTTTTAGGACAAGAAAGAACTGGAATGGGGAATCAATCATATCTAGATGTAGGGTATAGAACATTTACAGCTCATCAAGGAACTGTAGACGTTATACTCGAAAGGGATATGGCATATGGAGCTTTATACGGACTATGGATGCCAGGATGGACATTAGCAATCTTAAACGATGTTTATCTTGCACCATTAAATGGTTCAATGAGAGTACCTGGGTATTTGATATATGAAATTGCTATGACATGGGAAGGTCAATACACCAACGCTAACATAGAAGCTAACTTTGCATATACAAATATAACAGCATAAGATTAGAAAAACAGAAGGGGTGAAATGCCCCTTAAGAATATGAAAGATATAAGAGAATTAAAAAAATTAGAGGAATACGGTAAGAGATTGGAATCAGAAGGGAAGGTAATGGACTGGCGAAAATATAATAGAGCCATGAATAAGGAAACTGCATCTTACGCAGATAAAGCAGCATTTGAAAAGGAAATAACCGATGACAGAGAAGCTCAATATTTGGCTAAGCAATTTGCAGAAGAATTACCTTACGTTTTAAGAAGAAAAAAAATATTTTAGTTTAAATAAGTATGATCAAAAATAATTCACAAGCAACAATTCCTTTACAACTTAAAAGTTTAGGGGAAAAGTTTTTAGTTAAACCCGGAGAAAGCATTCCTTCTGATATAACAGGTTGGAGTAAAGAGATTGAACAATTAATGGTAAAAAGATGGACTCCTAATTTAACATATATTGAAGAGAGTGTTGGATCTGCTAAGACAATTTTGGCAGATGAAGTCACTAAGGTAGAAGAAGCAGTTGATACAGTACTAGATGATTTAAAAATCGATCCTACTGATAAAACTGATTCTGCAGTTAAGACTACTTATCCAATTAATTCAAAAGGAGGTAAATAATGGGACCATTATCGTCAGCATTTGATCAACCTGAATTAGCATTAAGGGTAACTACTCTAAATAGTCAAACTGGAGTTAATACTCCTTTGGATGTAAATGTTACTTCATCATCAACACAACCTACATTTGTAAAATCAGCAGGATATACATATCTTCATATTTCAGCTTTAACAACTGGAACTTTAGTAAAAACTGGTTCTGGAGTTTTACATTCTTTAACAGTAAATAATGTGGGAGCTGCTGCTACTATTACAGTTTATGATGGTACATCAACCTCAGGTACAGAGATTGCAGTAATTGGAGGAACTATTACATTTGGAAATGTATTGTACGATGCTTTATTAACAGCTGGACTTTATATAGTTGTTGCAGGTACAACTTCACCTGATATTACTTTAACTTACGAATAATTATGAAAAATTATACATTAGAATTAACACAAGAGGAATTAGATTTATTAAAAAGTTATATTCCTGCTATTACGCTTCAGAATATTACACCTCAAGACGCTGTGAAAGTAGGTACTATAATTTTAGATCTTCAATTAAAATTAGAAAAATTGTCTCCTGAGGAAGATAAAACTCCTGAGACAGTTGAGACAACAGAGGAGACACCATCATGAAAGATATTCAGTCCATGCAGGGAAAAATTAGATTTAAACATTACAATAGACTAACTGGTCAGATATTGGAAGTTAGGGATATTAAAAATACTATCGTAACGGCTGGAAAGGATTTTTTAGCTCAATATTTAGTTAATACTGCTCCAACTGCTCCTTTTATGAATTATCTGCAATTAGGAACTAATGGAACAGATTTAGCGACTGCTATTGCTGTTGGTGCAACTTCTTTAACCGTTAACTCTAACATTTTAGGTACAGCTACTACAGGGTCAATCGTTCTTAATCCGTCTACACCGGGCAATACAAACGCTGATACTGAGACGGTAACTGTTTCTGCTGTTTCTGGTACGGGACCCTATACATATACTACGTCAGCTACCACTTATGCTCATGTAGCAGGAGAGCCTATTGTATTGGAGGCATTAGCAACTGATACTAAGCTTGGAATTGCTTTGGGATCAACTGCTACTGTCGCTACACAATCATACTTAAATAATACATGGACTGATACTGTCACATTTTCATCTTCTACCAACGAGAATGTTTATGAATCTGGTATATTTTCTGAATCAGCAGGAAGTGGTACAGCTGTAATGTATTCACATGCCACTTTTGCTCCATTTTCATTGACGTCCACATCTAATCTAGAATTGCAGTGGACGATTACTTATGCATAAGGAGGTAAACTATGACTCCTACATTTGATTCTCATGCCAATTTAACATTAACATCAATTATTACTGCACCTAGTCCTGCTACTAGTGGAACTAGTGTTGGTGTAGCCACTGGCACCTCGGTTAATTTTCCTACTCCTCCTTTTAACGTCACTATGTTTGCGGGAGGTGTTAATCCCACTAAATCTAACTCTGAGATAGCTAGAGTAACAGCTGTTGACACAGCAACTGATACTTTAACTATTATACGAGCTCAAGAGGGTACAACTGCTCAAGCAGTAGCTGTAGGGTGGTTAATTGGAGATAGTGTCACAGTCAAATCGTTCACAGATATTGAGAATACAATTTTAAATGGTCTTGTGCCAGACAACAATGCCGCAACTTATGTATCAGCTACATAGA
>JAEHJW020003083.1_pt1 | contig 11105 bp, 20 predicted proteins | sample 9271431 | NCBI WGS metagenome assembly JAEHJW02
GCATTGTGCTGTGGGCCGAATCGCCCTTGTCGGAACTGAACAGACTGCTTGAAGCGAGTGAGTAGGAGAGCATCATGTGCGCCGAATCTGAAATTTTTGAAATCAGCGATTCGCAACGCCTTGACTGGATGCTGAAACATCCCTCCGTCACGTTCTCCACGGATGATGACGGACTGTATGCAATGGCCATTCTGGACCCAGGCGGAGAATCCTTTGTGTTAGGAAACTACATTGCACGCGGCGAGAATCACCGGAGTTGCATTGACCGGTTCATCCTCGGGGAAGTTATTCGCGTCAATTTTCGCGGTGAAGCGACGAGGTTTTGAAAATGGTTATTACAACAAAAACAGTTACGGTGAACTACCCGGTCTACTTTGTTGACGGAGTCCAGACGTGTTGCGCCAATATGCGCGGTCAATGTTGTCGATTCCTCGTGACTGCCCGCATGGGCACCAAACAAATCTGCACGCTCGGGGATGATATTGGGGATATCGAGGTTTTCCATGGGGAAAACGGCTTCGTGAAACCGCATAATCGGTGTGGATTGGCAAAGCCGGTCAGTCTCTACGAATTATCAAAGCGTAAATAGAAAACCGTTCTCAAGGAGAAAAAGATGAATGAATTTAAGGTGGTTGGATCGGCAATTTTGGCGCTACTGGTGTTGCTGGCGATGGGTTTCGGGCTGAACTATGCAGGCTTGATGAGCTTTTCGTTCATTGCGCCAAGAGTAGAGCAGGTTCGTTACAACACCTTCAAGGAATCGCAAACCTACAACGATGGCATGGTTCGTGATCTTCAAGACTTGAAAGTGCAATACATGACCGCCGGACCTGACCAGAAAGCGGCGCTGAGGGCGGTCGTCATTCACAGGTTTAGCGTGTACCCCGTAAATCGAATGCCTGTTGACCTGCAATCATTTTACTACTCGCTTCAAGGAGAAAAACAATGAAACGAATCATTTTCATCGGCATTATGGCGAGTTACGCTCTGACGGGATGCGATATGTCGCGTCAGCCAAGTTCTGACCAAATGCAACGACAGGCCCAGGAAGCAATCTCGAAGCAGTCAAACATGATCGTAGGAATGCCGGCAATTGTAAATTTTCAGGAAAAGCGCATTCTCAAAGACATTTATGAATTGCGTGATAAGGCGATCACCACCTACACCTACACGCAGGATATGAATGGCAAATTGCACAAAATCTGCGATTCAGTTGGGTATGGCATCAGCGGGGCCACGCAATTTACAAACCCCATGAAAGTCATTGATGCCTGTCCTTCTGGGGGCAAATACTGTTTTCAGGAAATCCCACAGGCAGACCCGAATGGACTGTTCTCACCGGCGTTTGATGAGGGAACTTGGGTCATGTGCAAAGATCCTCACAGCAACAAGGTAATGCCAGTTCGAATTGAACCTAGAACGATTACCAGTCCGTTCCCGCTTGGAAACTAAGGCAATCATGAAAGAAATTTTCGTCTTCGGGTCTAACCGCGCTGGAGTTCACGGAATGGGTGCCGCACTGGACGCCAGGCGGGTCTATGGCGCAGAACACGGGGTCGGCGTATGCCGTTGAACACCTGACCCGTGAGCATGTCATCCAGCACCAACGCAACCACGCTGGACGCACGGACTCGTTTCGACCGGACGACCGCCTTCCCCACGATCAACGAGCCGAACTGAGCGACTACAAACGATCAGGCTATGATCGAGGTCATATGGCCCCAGACGCGGACTCGTGGGACGCGGAGTCAGAATACGATACGTTCGTTTTGTCCAACATGGTTCCCCAAGCGCCGGATAACAATCGCGAACTGCACGCCCACATCGAAGGGGCTGTACGTCATCTGGCAAAGCAAGAAGGGGAACTGTACGTCTACACCGGCCCCGTCTTTCAAGGCAATACGCAATACCTGGATCGACGGGTTGCGGAAGTACAAAAGCCATGGGCATTGCCAAGCGTGGTGGTTTTGGATCGGCCAGCCGGAAACGTGATCTCGTGACGGCGCGCGCCAAATCGTCGTTTTTCTGCGAAATTGCCGGAAAAGAATAATGGATTCAAAGAATTGATCGTGCGCGGCACCAAAGGTGAAAACATGAAAGAAAAGCCTTATCTGATTTATGCTTTGCTGGCGTTCAGTTCAGACGGAACGCGAAAAGCGTGCCACATCGATTTCACAAACAATATCGACAAACGGCTCGGGCGACACCGGCGCACTCGCCCGGAACGATTGAGCCAGCTTGCGTTGTTTGACTGGGCTAGATTGGAACAAGCCAAAATCGCGTATGCAGCCTTGGTGCTTGTTCGTGCTGACCCCGTTAGGGTGGTCGAGATCAAAAATCAATGGGCTCGACTTGCCCTGGCAGATGGGTTTTTGATGCCAGATTTTCCCGGCCTTGATCCGGAAGGCCGCGACACTTGGTACGCCCGATTTCCAGTTCAGGCGAAACACTGGCCATCACAAGAGATCAATCTGGTTTCTGTCTTGCTGGAGAATGCGGAGAAATCCTGCCCGATCCTGTTTTTGTGATCATTGCTCTATTGACAAGCGTATGTGCCTACGATACAATTCTCTATAAATTGGAGAATTATAACCATGGACAAGTTACTCACCCGCGACAAATTCAGAGAATCCGTTTTCGAGCGCGATCATCGCCAGTGCGTGTTCTGTGATGCGCCCGCTATGGACGCGCATCACATCCTTGAGCGACGTTTGTGGGACGACGGCGGGTACTACCTGCCCAACGGGGCTTCCGTTTGCGCTGAACACCATATCCTGTGCGAGCAGACCATTATCTCAGTCGAGGATGTTCGGCTCGCTTGCGGGATCACCAAACCAATCATTCCGGCTCATTTGTATGATGATCAGACCTATGATAAGTGGGGAAACCCCATTATCGGCGGTGGACAGCGGCTAAAAGGCGAACTGTTCTTTGACGAAAGCGTGCAGAAGATCCTGGCTGCAGGCGGGGTTCTGTCATTGTTTTCGGATTGGGTGAAGTATCCCCGGACGCATCACCTGCCATGGTCTGAAAGCGTGAACAGTGACGACCGGATTCTTCCCTCGCTTGCCGGGTTCTATGACGGCAAAGGAAGCCCAAAACGGGTTATCGTGACGCGCAAAATGGACGGAGAAAACACAACTCTGTATTCGGATTACACCCACGCTCGAAGTGTGGACGGACGTAGCCACGAAAGCCGTAATTGGGTCAAAGGGTTTTGGGGACAGATGAGCGCCGATATTCCTGATGGCTGGCGTGTGTGCGGCGAGAACTTGTACGCCACGCATTCTATTCACTATACCGACTTGCCTACCTATTTCATGGGGTTCTCGGTTTGGAATGAGAGGAACGTCTGCCTTGATTGGGACGAAACAATGGAATGGTTCGCCTTGATGGGGGTAACCCCTGTGCCGGTGTTGTATGACGGGCCGTTTGATGAAAAAACGATTCGCCAACTTTGGGCGAAACAGGATGCAGAAAACCACGAAGGGTATGTTGTCCGCCTTGCAGAATCGTTCGGGTATGGAAACTTTCGGAAAAGTGTTGGCAAGTTTGTTCGTAAAAATCACGTTCAGACGGTGAAACACTGGATGCACGGGCAGCCGGTTGTGCCGAACAAGTTGAAAAAGGAACCTCGCCATGGCTAAAACAGAAATCCCTGACGGTTGGATTTGCGAAGCGCCTGGCGGCTGGAACCATCCAAAATTCGGAACTGTTTTTCGGGAGCGCAATAGGCGCTGGTGGGGCGTTCCACGCTCAAAACCAGAAATTGGCCCGTTCAGATCCGCAATGGAGGCCGCGTCAGCGGTTGAGGCTGCTTACACTTCGATGCAAACCAATATTCGTTGAACCCGTTCTCGTCGAACGGACAACAGGAGAAAATCATGAAGGTAAATGTTAGCGAAGCAACTGGTAACGTGTTGGATTTGCTTGTGGCTGCAGCCGAGGGAATTCCTCTTCGTCGGCCCGTACGGGCAACAAACACGGATGTGGAACGCTTGGCGGTTCCGTTTGAATTGTTTGATGTCGAAGTAATTTTTCGCAACGACAAGCCCGTTTCTGCCAAGGTTCAGCAGATCAAGGTAATTCGTTACGGGATTGCCAAAGATGTTGCGGCGACCGCGCCTTCAATCACGTTTATTGATTCCGGCGGCCAAAAAGCCTGGGGATCGGTTGACATGTTTTTTCTCGACAAGAAAGAGGCAGAACTGGAAGCCTTGGCTGCCGTAAAGGGAGCGGCTGATTATTTTCATCCTTCTGCCGACTGGTCTCAAGCCGGACTGATTATCGAACGGGAATTTATTGAATTGCGGGTTGTGTCGGCGGGGACAAGCAAACATAGCACAACCGATTCCTGGGAGGCAATTGCGTCAACCAGTAGCGGTGATGATCTGTTTGTTACTGGACCAACTCCCATTGTCGCCGCCATGCGCTGTTATGCGGCCTCGAAATTGGGATCAGAGGTCGAAATGCCGGATGAACTTTTACAGTAATGCCATCACCACACCGTTCCTTTTGGGACGGTGTTTTTTTGCCAAAATTTTACCCATCGTCGCAAATCAATACCTCAGAACCCGTCCATGTCGGACGGTAAAGGAGAAGATCATGAAAACCAAAGTATTTGAACTCGAAGGAGACGCCCTGGATTGGGCGGTAGCAAATTGTGAGGGCTATACAGACCTACGCCGGGGGCAGAAGATAGGGCCATATAGCAAACTGCTAAAGCAGGTCAAACCATACTTTACGATGTCACCCCCTCATGGTGGTTCTTGCACAGCATTCTTGAGTGATTTGGATTATTCAACCAATCCGGAATTGGCATATCTTATCATTAAGCGGGAGCGAATTAGCGTAAATTATGGCGACAGTTGGGTACAAAGTTGGCGGGCATTCTCAAATACGCATCCAATTGCCCCCGGCTCGACCCCGCTTATCGCCGCCATGCGGTGCTATGTGGCTTCCAAACTCGGAAAAAAAGTTGATGTTCCTGACGAGATCATGAACAAGGATAATGATCCCTATTGGCACGGACAGTAGCCTGGAATCCAGACAATTTGATTTGTTGTATCACGCCACTCCTTCGGGAGTGGTTTTTTGTCTCAAAGAATACCCATCACTGCAAACCAATACCCGTTGAACCTGAACCGGTACGTTGCCGGAGGGTATTTGGAGAAAAATCATGAAGAACTACGGAATCGCGTTTACCCATCCGCGTGAACCTAGCTTGTATTACACGGGCGATATGGGAAGTCTGTGGCTTTCTGAAAACCGAGAAGATGCTATTTACAAATTCACCAATGAACGGGCAGATTATGTGGGTCGAAAAATGGCTTACTACAACAACGTGACACTTGGTGGCTACACGCCTATCGTCATCAAAAAGGAGGAAGTATGAACATCGAAAAAGTAAAAGAACGTCCCCTCCACCTGTTTTCTGGTGAGATGGTCCGTGCAATTCTGGATGGCCGCAAGACGCAGACGCGGCTGATCGTGAAACCAGTCGGCCACGATGAGGGTTTCGTCATCGTAGAGCGCGACGACAAGACACTTTGGCCTTGGCGAAGCGATGATGGTGAGTCAATGTTCACCACTATCGGCGGGCTCACTCACGAAATCCCTATGTCTTGCCCATACGGGCATCCCGGTGAGCGGCTATGGGTGAAGGAAAATTTTTTCATCGGAGAAGACTTAGGCGAAGGCTGGGAGCCTTGGATGTTGCAGGGAGACCGATTTCGATATTACTGTTTTGGAGGAGATGAGGGGTATGATGTTCCGCTCGAATACCTAGTGCCGCGCCGCACTCGTGAGACCCATAACAATGAGGGAACAGCTGAACACTGGCGCGGATTCGGTCCAATCTCGTCTCTCTTCATGCCCCGTTGGGCGTCGCGCATCCTGCTAGAAATTACGGATGTGCGCGTTGAACGGTTGCAGGACATCACCTCGGATGATGCGGTGTCAGAAGGGTTGAAAGGAATCACGAAGGACGGATGCCTTGTGAAGTATGGCCTTCCGGATACGGATGGTTTTCCAGGAACCGATGATTTCGGCTGGCCATGGAAAGCCTGGTGCGTCAACCCTGTGGACGCATATCGGCGATTGTGGGAACAGATCAACGGCGCTGGTTCATGGGAAGAAAACCCGTGGGTATGGTGCATTTCCTTCAAAAAAATCGAGCCATAAATTGATGTATCACGCCGTCCCTTCGGGGGCGGTTTTGTCTCAAAGAATACCCATCACTGAAAACCAATACCCGTTGAACCTGAACTGGCATGTTGCCGGAGGGTATTTTGGAGAAAAATATGTACACAATGGAAATTGGCGAAGACGTATCCTGTTACGCCACAATCAAAATCGATGAATCCACTTCGCTGACGCGGGAATCGTTGTCGGCAATAGTGGAAGATGTTTTGCAGAAAGGTGAGTGGAACGAAGAAGATGTTACGTTTCTCCCAGACTGGGATACCGCTTGCGCCGCTCGTATCACGAGCATTCGTAACGAACAAGGCGTAAATCTTGTTGAGGACATGGCAATAGACCCTTCCCCGTTTGACGCTGGCCAGGCTTTGATGAGTTGGCTCAGGAGCGCGGGGAAAGTAACGAAGGTTCCTTTTGATGCGGTGATCAATTCCGCAGCACAGGCCAGAATCATCGAAGCACCGAAGATGGTTGCTCATGTCGGGAAACTCAAATTGACCGGAAACAAGACCATCGAGGCGGAGTTCGAGTGCCGCGAAAACGCAACGCAGGAAGAATTGGATTTGGCGTTCTTTCAGGCGTTGTGCAATTCCGGAACTGTGGAGTATTTTTCAAAGTAACGCTTGCCGGACTTCCCTTTTGGGTTGTCCGGTTTTTATTTGAACTGTTGACAACCGAAGGCATATACGGCATAATGATCTCACACTAACCAAAGGGGATCAAGATGCCCGATTTCAACTCAGAATTTTTCAAAAAGGTTCGCGCCGACCTGAACGACGCATTGAAGTCGGTGGGCGAGAAACACGGACTGACGTTCGATATTGGCACGATCTCATACTTGGACGATCATTTCACCGCAAAGATACAGGGCGTCAAGATCGGCGGCAAGTCAGTCGAAGCGCGTTATTACGAAGAGGCCGCTGACCTTCTCAGGTTGCCACCGTTGGGCACCGAATTCACGCTGAAAGGCGGGAGGTATGCCACCAAGGGGCTGAATAAGACTGGCACGGTCATCATTACCCGAGTTAAAGACCAAAAGGATTTTATCTGCAAAGCCAGTTTTTTCAGAGAACCATCCTTCAAAAACCAATTGACCAGCGCCGTCCAAAACACGTTGGGCAACGAAAATACTACGCCGCTGCAGAACTGGATTCAGCGCAAAAACCATTTCGCCAAGCCGGACGAAAAATTTCCGACAGACACAAGCCTTTTGACGTTGGGACAACTCACGGAATTGGCGTCGTCCATTGAAAACGCTCTTTCGCCTGAGAATCTGACTTGTGACGGAGAGGTACGCGGGCAGGCTCTGAAAGCGAAGGAAAAGAATCTGAATGCCGTGGCATTGGAGATCGATGCACTGATTGAAGACGAGTATCTTTTATTTATGTGGCTCACCGGATGGTTTGGGCAGTAAACGCTTTCAACTCAACATTTCTCAAAAGGTGAGATAAATCATGGGCGGTAATGCTTTGTCGGTTCCTGGGATACGTCTGTTGGCCAATGATTACGCAACACTGGACGAATCGATCCGTTTCTTGATCTCAAGAGTCATGCCGGAGTCCCGCGTAGTCGTCATCCCATCCTACTTCGACAAACCGGACTTCGGTGACATTGATGTTCTGGTATCGGTTCCAGAGGGAGCGACGGTGGATTACCGGGCGATAGCCGATGTGTTGTTCGTGAGAATCGAACCTTACCCCGAAAACCGGCAAGATGAAGCGCGGAAGACGGTCGAAATCGTTCGTAATGGCGAAGTGACCAGTTTTGGCATGCCTTTGGTCGCCGGGACGTTTCAAGTTGATCTGATTGAGTCCAGCGAGCAGTCGTTTGATTTTGCGCTGCGCTACTTCGCGTTCAACGACCTGGGCAATTTGCTCGGTCGGATAGCGCATAAGGCCGGTTTCAAGCTCGGGCAGTATGGCCTGATCTATCCGTTGCGAGACAAAACAGGAAACCTGATCGAAGAAATCATGGTGACGCGGGATTGGTCGCATGCGCTGGAATTCCTTGGGTACGATCCCGTTCAATACGAACAAGGGTTCAATGGTGGGTTCAAGAAACTGACCGATATTTTTTGGTTTGCGCTCGAAAGCCGCTACTGCAATCGCAACATATACCTGCTTGAAAACCGCAACGCCACGTCCAGGGTGCGGGATCGCAAGCGCCCGACCTATTCCAAGTTTTTGTCGTGGCTGGAGAGCTTGCCGCGCAACGCCATGCCCGAATTCGATTGGTCAGACAAGGCCCAGGCTAGAATGGATTTTCTTGGTTGGGCTTTCGATGCTTTTCCTGATTTTTCGGCCAGATACAAGGATGCCGTCGAGTTGAAAAGGGAAAAACAGTTGTTCAGCGAAAAATTCAATGGCGAAATCGTCGGCCAGATCACGGGTCTGTCTGGCAAGAATCTTGGGCTGCTCATCACCGCAATACGCCGGTCATTCTTGACAGAAGCGCACTTTCGTCGATGGGTATTGGCTTCGAGCGACGAGGAAGTGCGGAACATGATTGAAAAATCGAAGGGGGTTTTCTCGAATGCCCCTACGATTCCAACTGTTCCCACGATTCCAACTGTTCCGACTATCCTAACAATCAGGCGATCAAATGATTGATTTCACAAAACTGAACGACCCAGAATACAAGGCAAAACTCAAGGCCGAGCGTGATGCGGAAGATGCGAAACAAGAGGCTTTGGACAAAGAGATTTCGGAAAAGCTTTCTGTTTTGGAAGAGCATATCGAGCAGCTGTCCGATAAAGAGCGCTCGTTCTTTCGCTCGGTTCGTCGGCGGTATGGGCTGTCTGGCCCACAAAAGAAATGGCTTGACGACATTGCCGCAAGGTTTCACCCAAATACGGATAAACCAGGAGCCAAACAATGAACGAGCAAAACACAGAGGCAAGGTTTGACGAATGGTTCATCAAAAAACAGGCCGAGGGTCTTGTGGACATTCAACTGTCCATCAACCGAAAGCATGGAGTCACGCCTGAAGCCGTTAAGGCGGAATTGTTGCGAATTGAGCAACTGATAGCCGACGGACAAACTCTGACGGAGGATCAGTGGCCAAAGCCGACGACATTTTTGACGCCAGAGGAAATGGAGGTCTTAAAAAATGCCCGCCTCGATATTCTTGAGTGGTCAGACTTAGCGCCTGCGCTGGACTTCGCAACCAAAGCCCACGAAGGGCAGGTACGGAAGTACACCGGCGAGCCTTACATTCACCACCCGATTGCTGTTGCGAGACTCGTCGCGTCGGTGACGGACGACCGGGCCATGATCATTGCTGCCATCCTCCACGATACCGTCGAGGATACGGACGCGACGCTTGATGAGATTGAACATCTTTTCGGGGCTGATGTCGCCTCGCTGGTGGAAGCGTTGACGGACGTTTCAACGCCACAAGACGGCTTGCGTCACATGAGGAAAGAGATTGATCGGCTGCATACCGCCAAAGCGTCACCCAGAGCCAAGACAATCAAGCTGGCTGACCTGATTGACAATTCGGGCTCCATCATCGAGCGAGATCCCAAATTCGCCAAGGTTTACATTGGCGAGAAAAAACTGCTCCTGGAGGTCTTGACTGAGGGCGATCCGTTTCTTCTTTCAGAAGCGTGGAGAATTGTTCGCAAGGCGGAAAGAAATTTCGAAGTGATGATAATTGGAGAGCCGAGATGAACGCTATGGATATTCTGGGGGTTTTCTTCGTATCGGTATGGTTCTTGTATGCGGCGTTTGGGTTTTTGTTTCTCGAATATCGCCATTACCTCAAAGGGCGTGATGCCTGGTTCTGGCCTACCCCCAAAGGGCAATGGTTGCTTCGCAAACTCAAACCGACCGGGGAAAGCCGGCTCGCAAAATAGGGCGGGAACAATGAGCAAAAAAACAGAGTTGCCAGACAAAAACGAAGGTCTGCGTTGGCTGATGAAAGAACTTCGCGCCAACAGCGCCGACAAACCCAAGCAAACCAAATTCGAGAGTTTGCTGCTTGACGAAATCTCTTTCCAGCAAAAGCGGCGCTGGAACTTTCTGCGCTCACTGTCAGAAGCCGGAATAACCCCAGACGATATTTTCGGTTGTCGTTGTGTGCCTGGGCCGGTCCTTCTCGACATAGCAAACGATTTGAGAGACTTTGAGCGCAACCAAAGCCTTCGCCCCTGCTGGCTATGGGGTTGAGGCGTATTGACGATTGTAGGCGCATACGATACAATAAAGCGCGACAAAATAACCAGGAGGCGCAGTTGGAAGAAAAATATATCATGACGAAAAACGAAGGCATGGCAGCGGGATTGCTGTCCGATGAGTTCTTGCAAGACGCAGACTCCCTTGCTCTGGCCTTGGCAAAGAAACTTTGGCCAGAAGAAATGGCTTCGGACAAAACCACTCCCAGACGCAAACAAAACTTGCTGCTTTCGGCAAGCGGGGTTTATGCAAAGATGCGAATCAAGGGTCTGTGCTTCGGCAGTTCAAAGGAGGGATACCGCCTTACCGAAAAAGGAATGAAATCGGAAGTTGCGAAAAATAAGCGTCGCCCACCGGACAGGACAGTAGCAGAGCGGAATGCCCGCCTTGAAAATCGGCTTCGTGAGGAAGGTGGAGTCAGGATGTCGCTTCGTCTGGAAGCCGACAACATAAAGAAACTGGATGCGCTGATCGAGGCCGGAAAAGCGGATTCACGAACCGGTGTAATTCGGGTGTTGATTGAAGAAGCCGAAGTCTGATTATTGACAAGCGTTGGCATATACGGTATAATGGTTGCTATTATCCCAGGAGCGATCATGCCACGCCAACTCGAACTTGATCTTTTTTCTGAAGTCCTGCACGCCTATTCCGGCCCCCGTTGCGGGGCCATCACCAATACAGATCTTTACCAGACCGTAGCCAGCCGATGCTCTATCCCTGATGCCGCGCTGC
>JAEHJW020002629.1_pt1 | contig 11102 bp, 10 predicted proteins | sample 9271431 | NCBI WGS metagenome assembly JAEHJW02
CGGCCTCTCCCGAGATAAAAATCGGGCAGCTTAGCCAGCGGTGAGGGGTCCAGCGCAGACCCGGCCGGATCATTCCGGGGGAACGTGACCGAGGATTCCGGGATCGTGACCGCAGATTCCGGGCACATGCCCAAAATCGGTCACCTTCCAGCGGAATGAGCGGTCACGTTCGGCCGGAACGGCCGGTCACGTTCGTCCGGAATCAGCGGTCACGATGGTCCGGAAAACGCACATTCACCGGCCGTTCCTCATCGGCGCGGCGCGGTAACTTGGCAAAGCCGTGGGCGGTGAGGATTTTCCAGATCGCCGGTGCGCTCAAGCGCTCGCCGCGTTCTTCGAGCGCGCGCTGGATATCGTAGATCGAGCAGTTCTGCTTGCGCAGGGCGATGACCCGCGCATGCAGCGCGGGGGTCTTTTTGGCCGCGGCCGCCGCGGCCCGCAGCGCATGCCGGTTCGGCAAGAAGAACGGGATCGCCGGGTCCTGCCGGAACTGATGACACAGCAGGTTACCGGATACGCTAGGCGAGGAGCGGACGCTCTCCTCGATCGCCGTCAAACGCGAGGAATTTGGCGGCTTTTCCCGCTCAGCGTCGGCGTGGTGTTAACGCAAGGACTAACGTGGGCATCAAGGCTAGGGCTGGGGCGCCCGCCCTCAGGCGGGCCGCCCCTTCTTGAGCACCGCTGAGACTCTCAGCCGCCCTCTCCAGAGCAAGGCCACGAGCGCCCGAGCCGGACCGGAATCGATCTGGCCGCTCTCTTCCCATCGCGCCATCTCCTCCCGGCTCACGTTCAACGCCGAGGCGAGCTGCGCGTTCGTAAGGTGCAATCTGCGTCGGAGCATCTGGAGTTCTGACGGTACCCGCTCCCCGAGGCGCGTCCTCAGCACCCGCTGGACGTATTCGCTGCGGGTGAAGTTCGATTCCGGGTCATAGGAGGCGGCGGCGGCCTCCACGATCTCACGGATCTGCGTGGTGGTGAACATGCGACGGGCGCGGGTCATGACCGATGGCGGCATGCTCACCGTAGTGTCGTTCCCCCGCTCATCCCTCACGCGCAGCTTTGCGTAGGTGTACTTGTTTGAGGAGGAGGGTCTCCTGGCCTTCTCCTCCTGCTTGATGCGCGGGGCGGGAAGGCCGGCGGCGCTGCGCAGAGTCTGCACGACGTAGGCGCTGCGGGACAGGCTGGTCCTGGCAGGGTTGAAATTGCGCGCCGCCTCGGCTGCGATCGACTGCACCGCCTCCGGGCCGATCTTGTCCGCGAGCACCTTATACAGAGTTTTATTGAGACTGGTGGAGGTGTACTGCCCGTTCCTAGCATAGAGTTTCAACCGCTTGTACGGATCGGCCTTTGCTTTGCTCTTCTTTATGGTGGTGACACTTGTCTGGGGCATGATCTTTACCGCGAGGGATTGTCTTGAGGCGGTTGAATCTGCCGCCAGTGGCCGATAGGCAATTGAGGTTTTTCCACCGAACTGACGAATCGTCGGAGCAGGAAACCATCGGCCGAATGTTCTTGGGAAACTTCAAGCGCAATGATAATTCGATCCGCCTTCACACGGATACGGTGGTTTTATACAGCTCTTTGTCGCAAGTTTACCTTATCCTGGCGTGCCGCCTGATCCGACGCGCGGCAGACCCCGCCGTTCACGGCGGGGAAGGGTAGCGCATTTCCGAATACCATTCGGAAACCTCTCGTGAATCCCGGGCCGAGTTTTGTCAGAATCTGAGCATGCCTTACGGCAACGGGAAAGAGCGCGAAGACTGGTTGAAGCGGGCGGTGCCGCTGGGAGTCGGCGAGCTCACCCGTGCCAAGCGTGCGGCGCTCACCGAGCTGCGATCGCGTGTGCTCGCGCTGATGCGCGAGATGGCTGCGGCCGGCTTCAGCCCCGAGCCGCTCCGGGAGGAGCTTCGAGGTGAAGCGCTCGATGAGCGGCTGTATCTGGGATCCTCAGGCCATCGAGGGTTTCGAGGAAGCCGTTATTCACTGACTGAAGCCCCCTCAATGAGGTGGCTTTTTCCGCCGCGCCGGTACCTGAGGGTGCTTGCGGCCTGCAAGCCGAGCGCGCAAAGAGAAAGCCCGGGCGAAGCGCCCGGGCGTAAAATCAGGCCGCAGCGGCCTTCGATGTTTCCGAAAGAAAATACCTCTGCCAGTCGAGCTCGGCGAGCTTGACCGATTCGGCGCACAGGCGCGGGATCGAGAGTTCCGCGAGCGTCGTGCTCTTGATGTTGACGCTGCGGACGATCCAGACCATGGATCGCAGCAGACCTTTCGCAGACTCCGGCGCGCCGGGCAGCATCTCAACCAGGCTCTCCTCGGCCCGCTTCGCCAGGCCAGGTTCCCGGACCGCTTCGCGCATCCGGGTCGCCGCGCACACGATCAGCGGCAGCTTGTAGAGTCCGCTCGCCTTGGCGGCGTGCGCAATAACCTTGATCAGCAGCTCGAGCTTTGCCTCGTGTCCCACGATCTACCTCGGTTCGTTAGTGACCTGCTGGTCTCTAGCAACCGAGGCCGGAAAATCTGGCAAAGCCGCCTGCGAAGTCTTCGATCTTGCCGCTCAATGTCAAATCTTGGTCCCGCCCCACCACAGCAGTGCGAGCGCCGCGGCGGCGGCACCGAAGAGTGCAGAGTGCACGGCGAGGCGGATCAGGCGCATCTCCCAGCGGATCTCCCAGGTGAAGAACATCCACAGGAGATGTACCGCCGAGTACGCGCCGAAGATCAGGACGACGATGAGGATGAGGCTCATGCCACGGCTATAGGTATGTCGCGGCGGAATATTTCTGGAAAATTTATCCTGGGGGCTGGTAATCTGCTGATTGGCCCTGGACCAGAGGGCATAGGAAGGCTACTGGGAGGCCACTCCGGCCGATTCTGCGATGAACGAGACCAGATCGAGTGCGCGCATCTCTCAGGGACAGGAGCCGCTGTCTCGAGAGCGTGAGCGTCCACAGCGGCTCGATTTTCTGATCGTCGATCAGGACGCACAACGCAGCCTTCAGCTGGTGCGTGAGATCTCCGACTGCTTGGAGCTGCGCGCCATCGAGAGGCCGAACGGGCGCGAAGCGCTCGCGAGTCTCACGCGGACTCGATTCGATGCGGTGATCGTGCGGCAGCGCTTGGGCGATATCGACTGCTGGCGCTGGATTCGCATGGTGCGATCTGGCCGCTTTTGCCAACCGTCCACCCCGGTGTTCGTCCTATGCTCGGAGCCCGAGCTGGCCGTGCTCGAGCCGATGCTCGACCTGCATACGCGGCTTCTCATCGAGGACGACCCGCAGGCTATGAGAGCTTTGATCGGCGAGCGGCTTTGGCGGGGGCGCTCGGTGTTGCTGATCGAAGATGATGCGCATTGCGCGATGCCTCTTTTGATCGCGCTTCACAAATACTACCGCGTTGAGGCCGCGGCGAGCGGGGATGAGGGACTGAGCCTGTGGCGCAGGCACGCCCACGATTTGGTCTTGCTCGATCTGGAGCTCCCCGGGACCGCCGCTGGCGAGTTGCTGCGCCAGATGCTGAGCGAGCGGCCGACCCAGACTGTAGTCGTGTTCGGTGCGTGCGACAACGTTGATGCGTACTGCGACATGATGCTTTCCGGCGCGGCGGATTTTCTTCCCAAGCCCATCGATCCGCGCACGTTGCCGGCATTGTGCGCGCGGGCGTTGACCCAGCAGGCGTATCTCGCGAATGTGAATCGATCCGTGGTGATGGAAGACGCGGTCGACGGGTTGGTACGACGTGTTCGCGCCGCGCAGTACACACTGGAGCGTGGACAGGCTGCTCGGGCGGCGCGGCATCTGTCCCAGGCGGTCATCGAGTCGCGCGCGCGATCGCTGTCGGACGATACCTGGGCGTTCCTGCTCGATGACGGGGAGCGCTGATCCGTTGGACCGGGGCAGAGCGCCGATCAGGCGGGCTTGTCGCTCATTCTCTCGATGATCTTGCGCTCGCGGGCTTGACGAATGGTCTTGAGGATATTGATCGGCTCGTAATGACCGTCCGACCAGTATCCGGGTACACCGGCGCCCTGGCGCCAGATCTGTACCGCTCCGAGTGCGCTCTCACAGAGCCGCTCCTGCTCGCGTTTGAACCTAGCCTGTCTGTTCTTCATCCTCGCAACGATGGCAAGTACGCCGGCGATCGGATCGAGCTGCCCGTCGCGGGTCGACCCCTGCCCATCGGAGATTGCGCGAAAGAACTCGAGCGTCGCGGGCTCGCAGGCGAGCGATAGGAGTGCGGCGGCGAGCAGCCCGGTGTAGAACGTCTCGTTCTGCGGGTTGACGGTATCGAGCAGCCGCAGCTCCTCGGCGTAGAACTCGACGGCGCCGTACACATCGAAGTCCTCGCTCGTGCCGCCTTCGGCATCCTCCCCACGGGCAACCCCACGGGTAGCGATGCTTAGCGCATCGGCGATCGTGCCGCTGCGCAAGCGTTTCGAGGTCAGGACCAAGCCCTGCTCGCAGAACGCACCGCTCACCTTGTCGAATACCGTCTCGGCGGCGGCCTGGGTGTCGAATGCCGCGTGCAGCGCGTTTAGCTCGCGTACGTCCTTGCACCGGTAGACGGTTGCAAGCACGGTGCCGGGATCGGGCAGAGCGCCCTTCGCCCACAATACCGCGCGAGTGTGCCCGTCGACCTTGGTCAACTGTCCGTCGAGATCGGCCGCGATTACCCAGCGCGTGGATTCGAGTGCCGGCCCGCGGGCGAGCCGCACCGCCTGCCAGTGCCCCTTTCGGGCTTGGCGGGCTGTGTCGCGCCGGCGCGGATGGTCCGGCAAGGCAATCCATGTGGCGACCGGAATCCTGGCCATGTAGCTTCGACCCTCGTCGGCCAGAATCTCGATCGATCCGGTGCAGGGCTGACCAGTTAATAGCGCTTGAGCGGTCTGTGTCGTTGGCATGACGGGTACGACGATTCGTTTCCTCGGTGTTCGGCCAGGAATGATAGCACCTGAAACGTCGGCCAAACGCCTTCATCTTTGACTGAACGACCTATTGATATACCTTAATCCGGCTATCCAGCCGTACGATGTGAGGTGCTTCAAAATTTTTATCCCTCGTGCTTTACGCGGTTCGGAAACGAATCGCATAGTTCCGTCGCATTGCGGCGACTCTCGCCAGGTCCAATGAGGCTAATCGAGTGCACTCGACGAAGGGGGGGAGAGGATGAATATCGACAGAGGGCCAGGCGGGCCCTCTTTCAATTCTGGCGGACCGCGAGGGGATCAATCGACGGCGGAAAGAATTTTTTTATGTTTTCGGCGGCTCCGCTGCCATAGGGGATGCATGCGGACCAGCCCCACCCAACGCACGTTGCAGTACCTGCGCAAAGCGGGCTACCCGCTCGTGCAGGTGGTGGAGAAGTGGAATCCGCATGCTCGGGTTCGCCAGGACCTCTTTGGCATCCTCGACGTACTCGCTGTGGGTCCACAGGGGATCGTCGGCGTGCAGTGCACCAGCGCCGCTCACGTAGCGGACCGGCTCACGAAGCTGCGCGCTTCGGCGGCCCTGCCCGTCCTGAAGAGGGCCGGAGTGGCCGTACATGTGCATGGCTGGCGGAAACGCAAACCGAGCGGGCGATGGGCGTTGCGTGAAGAGATTGCTTAAGCCTTAGTCGGAGATTACTCATGTCGAATGAAGCGGCAGCGGTTGCGAACAACGAACGATTTCTGAGGATCGACGGACGGCGCTTCGATGCGATCGGATTCGCGGTCGATCGGGACAATCTCCAGGAGATGCGCAAGCTGTGCTCCAAATTGAAGCTTTCCGCCCCGTGGCGCGCCGCGCTGCGCGATTGGTCGCGCGGCAGCGAGGAATTCCTCGTGATGTTCGCCGACGCGAGCGACTACGACGAAGGCGTGCCCTCGGTGATTTTCGCCGATAGCGCGCGCGAGTTCGAGATCTCGATCCACTGTGCGGTCTCCGGCGTGCTCGGGCGCAAGTTCTACTGGGGCACCTGTCTCGAGAAATCGCACCAGGACCAGCTGTGTCTCGCGCTCTACGCCGATACCAATCTCGCCGGGAATTGCTGAGCGCAACGTAGCCGCTTCCCTCCCCCTACTCACCAGGCAGGCCTTGCCGACGACCGGCAAGCGCTTCTCGTGTCCAGAGGTAGTCGTAGCGAATGACCGGCCAGGGGCTTGGCTTAGGCAGTGGCACGATGCCGCCTACTTCAGCAGCGCATCGAGGTGCGCGTGCTCTGGCCCCATCTCGGCTCGTCGCACGGCATCGGCCACCACATCCGCCGCTTGCGCGGTCCTGTGGCTTCGGCGCGCGGCGGAGACGAGCCAATCGTATTGATCGGCGGACATCAGCACCAACTCGCGCCGGCCATGCCTGGTGATCTGCACGGGCTCCCTTTGGGTCTGGCGTTGGAACTCGCCGAACTTCCGTTGAAGTACCGGCCCGACTTCATCTCGCGCTTCGGCGGGTCGAGGCTGCCACATTCGATCGAGAGAACTTGCCTCGCCCTGGTACCTATAGCTCTTCAGGACATTACTGAAGAGCAAAGGGCGGTATCGATGAAGCTGATGATCATCGAGAGCCCCGGCAAGCTGGCGAAGCTCAGATCGTTGCTGGGGCCTGGCTGGAACGTGCAGGCGAGCATGGGGCACGTGCGCGACCTGCCAGAGAAGCGGATAGGTGCGGAGCCACCTGATTTTGTCCCCGAATTCGAGGTGACCGACCGCGGTCGCAGGATGCTCGGGGATCTTTCAAAAGCGGTATGGGATGCCGAGGAGGTGTATCTCGCCACGGACCCGGACAGGGAAGGCGAGGCGCTCGCGTGGCACCTGAAGGAATGCCTCTCCCTGGGGGAGAAATATCACCGGGTGGCGTTCAACGAGATCACCGAGCGCGCGGTCAGGGAGGCGATTGCCAGTCCACGCAGGATCGATATGAGTCTGGTGCGCTCTCAGGAGGCTCGCAGGGTCATCGACAAGCTGGTCGGCTACACCCTCTCCCCGGCGGTCTCGCGGCTGCGGGGCGAGACGCTGTCGGTCGGACGGGTGCAGACCCCCACGGTACGCCTCGTGTGCGCAAGAAGCGCTGCGCGGCATCGGGCCAAGCTCGCCCCCTCCTACGGGGTCGTGCTCGAGTTCGACGGCTGGGTGGCGCAGTGGGAGGGCTCGGACGCGGATCGGCAGGACGCGCAGCTCATCGGGAAGATCGCTTCGGCGAAGGAGGCGGTGGTGGCGAGCTGCGAGACCCGCATGCTCACTGAATCGCCGCCCCCGCCGCTGAACACCGCCGGGTTGCTGCAGGCGAGTTATCACCGATTCGGGCTCTCGTGCATGGACACGATGCGGCTTGCGCAGAAGCTCTACGAGCGCGGCGCGATCACGTATCACCGCACGGATAATCCGAACATCAGTGCGGACTCGCTTCCAGCGATCGCGCGCGAGCTCGATGCCCTCGGACTCGCCTCTGTGGCGCTACCGAGGACTTTCCCGCTGCCCGAGGGGGCACAGGCCGGACACCCGGCCATCACCCCGACGTACTGGGAGCGCAAGATCGAAGGGCTCGGTACGAGCGCGCAGGACCTGTACAAGCTGATCCGGGCCCGCGGCCTGCTCTCGCAGGCCGAGGACGCCCGCTTCAAGGCGAGGGTCGCGCGGCTCACCGTGGATGTCGGCGGGGCGGTCGTGCCGTTTGTCGCGGTGCGCAAGGCATGGATGAGCAAGGGATGGCGGGGCGTGCTTCGCGGGGAGGCGGCGCGCGACCCGGATTCCTCCTTCGCCAATCCGGTGCCGAAGCTCGTAGCGGGGATGCGCCTCGCGGTCGAGGGCGCGCGGGTGCGAAAGCGTCCGCAGCCTGCACACTACGACGAGGCATCCCTCGTGGCGAGGCTCGAGCGCGAGGGGGTCGGAAGGCCCTCGACCTACGCGGCGATCATCCATCGGGTGCAGCAGCGCGGGCTCATCGTGCGCATCGAGGAGGGCGGCAAGCCCTCGCTCGTGCCGACGAAGGCAGGCGTGTCGGTGCTCACCGCGCTCGTGGGACGCTCTCGATTCGTCGAGATCGACTACACGCGCGGGATGGAATCGAGCCTCGATGCGATCGCCTCGGGCAAGAGCGGTTACGCCGATGTGGTGAGAGAGGTTTACGATCTGCTCGCCCTCGAGTGTAAGGACATCGCTTCCGGCGGCACGCGCAAGGCCGCCTGATCGGAATGTGCTTCGACCCCTCGCATTTTGCGGGGGGTCTTTTTTTATCCTGCGCTTTCTCCCCGCCGTGTCGCTATAGACCGGTAGGTCACTACACGGAGAAAATGCATGAAGTTAGCGGTTGTCCCATCGACGCTAGCCGAGGCCGGGGTCGAGGCTCAGACGACGTTTGGGATGGAGGCGACGTCCGAGGCGTTCCGCATTCTTTCATCTGGACTCTACTCAGACAAAATTTCCGCGGTACTGCGCGAGGTCGGCTGCAATGCGATGGATGCGCATATCGTGGCGGGCACGCCCGATCTGCCGATCGAGGTGCAGCTGCCCACGGTGCTCGATCACACGCTGAGGATCCGGGACTTCGGCCCCGGACTCGACGAGGCGCAGATGATCGAGCTCTACACGAGGTACTTCAAGTCCGACAAGCGCGAGTCCAATGCGCTCGTCGGCGGCTATGGACTCGGCTCGAAGTCGCCCTTCTGCTACATCGACTCGTTTAACGTGGCGGTGGCGCAGAACGGCGAGAAGCGCCTGTACGTGGCGCACGTTGGGGCACAGGGCGTGCCGGTGCTCTCGCTCATGGGTCGGGAACCGGCCTCGAGCGATTGGCCGCATGGGGTGGAGGTGTCCTTTCCGGTGAAGCCGAAGGACATCACGGAGTTTCACGCCAAAGCAAAAGCGATCTACCGCTGGTTCAGAGTGGCGCCGAGGATCATCGGGGCAACCCCGATCGAACCTGTGCAGACCGTGCTCGAAGGGGAAACCTTTGCGCTCGCCGGCACGGCGGAAGATGGAGGCCGGCTGCTCATGGGCAACGTGGCCTATCCGATCCACATCGAATCGGTGCCGGCCTTCGTGGAAATCGAAAGGTTTCTGCTGAGGAACGGCCTGATCGTGAAGGCGTCCATCGGAGCGGTGCGCCCCACGGCGGCGCGGGAGGGGCTCGAGTACTCTCCCGCCGATCGCGCGGCGCTGAGGCAATTGATGGATGGCGCCATGGCCGAGCTGCAGGAGATGCTCAAACGCAAGGCGATGCGCGAGGAGGCCACGGAGTGGGAAACCCGCCGGCGGCTGCAGGCGAAGCTTCGCGGCTCGGCGTTTACGAGCCAAGAACTGGTCAGCAAGCTTTTCTCGAACGGCGACGAGCCGCCCGAGGTCAGGCGACTGATCAGAGACCGGCTGACCGCGACCGGTATCACCGCTCCTGAGACGATCGGGTCGAGCGGCGAGACGCGGGTGTTCAGCTACGGCTACCATCGCGGCAATGCGTTCCCGGCCGGCCGATCCGAGGTGTGCGCGGGCGCGCATCTCAATCAAGGTCGCCTGAAACTCTCTCTGTCCTACAGGCATCCCGCTGTGGTGGCGGTGATGGACTGCCCCGGGGCCGATCAGCGCATCCGGTTCATGTTTCGCTCGAAAGGGCGCGCATGGGCGGAGGCGAAGGTGATCGGTGTGATGGGGCCCGATGCCGAGGGAATGGCGAAGCGGATTGCGGCGGCCTTCGGTGGCGTCGAGATCGTCAAGGTCTCCTCGTGGCCGGCGCCGGCGAAAGCCCCCAAGGACGCGAAGACGGGCGGACCGGCGAGCAAGGACGATGCGGTCCTGCACTACTCGCAGGTCATCCGCTCCGTGGACGCCCCGGAGGGGCGAGGGGGATTGAAGCTCGGGCAACCTTGCCCGGGCGTGGACCTCTCGACGCTCGGGGAGCGCGGCAAGTACTACATCGTCGCGCGCGGCACCAAGCCCGCTTTCTGCGAGTTCCTGAACAGGACCGAGGCGGAGGGGCGGTACATCCCGGTGAAGACTCTCGATGCGCTCTGGAGCGCCTACGAGGAAGCTCGCTGCCAGGGAGTGGACCTGCCGGTGATCGAGGGGGTGCTCGTGCTCGAGAACGCACAGCCCTGCCGTTGGCTCGAGAAGGAGGGCTGGCTCGATCTCGTGAGCGCTCTGCGCGATCGGCTGCTCGCCAAGCGCGAGCAACTGGTGGCCGGGTTCTTCGAGGTTCCGAACCTCTGGTCGAAGCAAGAGGAGCCCTGCAGCTGGTACCAGCTGCATCGATATGGCGCGGCGGCGGTGCTTGCCAATCTGGAGACCACCTCCCTGGGATGGAAAGCGTGCGAGCCGATCGTGGCCGCTCGACCGACCTTTGCCCGATGGGTGCGCGAGTTGCGATCGCTGAAGGAAGGGTTGCGCGGGGACGGGGCTGATGCGGACAAGCGCCAGGTGGCGCTGCGCGAGGCGCTGGAGGCGGCAGGAGCGTTGCTCGGGCAGATGCACAAGGCGCGCTGGGGCGGTCGGGGCCTCATCGGCGATGAGTCGATCTGGCAGAAGCGATTCCCGCGGCTTGCGCTACTGAATGCTGCATGGATGCAGAAGGTGCTCACGGATGATGGAGCGGTCGAGAGCTACTCTCACGTGGCAGCCATGCTGCAGACGGCCCTGTCCCTCGAAATCGAGGCGTAGGGGTTTTTATCCAGAGCCGCGGGGTTATCCCTGCGGCTCTTTTTCTCGCGCGCCGTTCGCTATAGGCCACTGAGGACATTACCCAGGGCAACAGAGGAGGGCGCATGGCGTCCTATATCCAGACAAACGACGGAATTAGCGTATTCGTCGACGGATCCCTAAAGTCCGTCTCGCGCGATTCGCTCGCCTACCCCCAGGTGGTGGCGGCGATTCAGCGCGGGGCGACGCCGGAGGAGATCAAGGGGCTCATGGCCTCCGATCTCGACAAGGTCACCGACGCGGTCGAGGCGCTGAAGGATCAGCGGATCACGGACGATGTGGCTATCGAGGGGGGAACGGTTACGTTCAAGAGCGTAGCCGTACACAACACCTTGACGGCACGGATGCTGCGCCAGATCCGGGAAGGCTTCGATCTGAAGCCGATGGCCCGGTTCCTCGAGAACCTGATGCAGAACCCGTCTTACCGGGCGGTGCAGGACCT